>CEVN01045364.1_pt1 | contig 31954 bp, 26 predicted proteins | sample 427041 | NCBI WGS metagenome assembly CEVN01 (sample SAMEA2623463, study PRJEB7988) | marine metagenome | biome: marine biome (ENVO:00000447); feature: surface water layer (ENVO:00002042); material: "saline water (ENVO:00002010), including plankton (ENVO:xxxxxxxx)" | depth 5 m
ATTTATAATATTAAGAAGCCCGAGCAATTGTTCGGGCTTCTTTTTTAAAAAGTAATATTTATTTTTAATTAGAAAAATAAATTATATCATTTAATTATATAAAATCACATATCTTTGCAAAATGAAAAAACTTCTTTTTTTATCTACAATAATTCCTGTAATATCTTTATCACAAGTTTGGAATCAAGTATCTAGTTTTATTGATGATGGAAGACATCATCCTATTACATTTGCCAATGATAATTTTGGATATGTTATGTCAGGAAGTTATTTAGATGATGCATATAAATATGATAAATCAACCGATAGCTGGAGCCAGTTGCAAAATGTTCCTTTTACAGGAAGAGGTTATTCCTATGGTGTAGCTTTAGGAGATATAGCGTATATGGGATTTGGATCTACATCAAATGGTTCATATCCAACAGATTGGTGGCAATATAATATGAATACTGATAGTTGGACTCAATTAGCAAATTTTCCAGGAGATGGTAGAAATCATCCTGCAATGATTATTACCAATAATAAAATATATGTAGGTTGCGGTAGCAATGGAAATGGTAATCTAAATGATTGGTGGGAATATGATATTGTGTCAAATTCGTGGCAGCAAAAAAGTGACCTAATAGCAAATCAAAGACACCATCCTTTTTATTTTGGCATTGGTAATTATGCTTATGTTGGATTTGGCCATGGTAGTCTTCCAGGACCAGGAAGTAATCCTTCTTCAAATTCTTATATATATAATGATTTTTATCGCTATGATCCAACTAACGATTCATGGCTTCAACTTGCAGATTTTCCTTCGGAAGCAAGAGTTGCTGGCACTCAGTTCTCTTACAATGGAAAAGGATACATATTAAGTGGTGATGGTGATGATCATGGGCCATTATCAAGCGGAGAGTTTTGGGAGTATAATCCATCTAATGACTCTTGGAATCAACTAACATCTCATCCAGGTGGTGCAATCTGGGCACCTGGAAATTTTGTAATAGGATGTGATGTGTATTTTATGCTTGGTCAGGATTGGAATAATAATATTGGACTTTATCCTTTATCTGTTTACAGATATAAGTTAAGTAATGATTGTGGTTGTACTGATATTTTAGCTTTTAACTATTCTTCTCTAGCTTTATATGATGATGGTAGCTGCTGCTATGTTTCTGGATGTACTGATCCAATCTCATTAAATTATGATAGTACAGCATGTCATGATGATGGTTCTTGTATATTGCCAATAATTGGCTGTACCGATACTACAGCGGTAAATTTTGATCCCAATGCAAATACAACATTTGCTTTTGGTGGTGCTCTAGATAAGACTATTGGAAATGGAAATTACTTTAATGGCAATCAACATCTTATTTTTAATTCATATAAACAATGTATTATAAAATCAGCTATTATAGATTCAGAATCATCAAACACAATTACTTTTGAATTACGAGACAGTGGAGGAGTTGTAATTGATGATACAACATTAAATATATCTACTGGCATACAAAAAGTTAACCTAAATTTTGACGTCCCTGTTGGTAATGATCTTCAATTAGGAGTTGCTAATAATTCATTGCAAACCAATGGCTTATATAGAAACAGTACTGGTGCTAATTATCCTTACAATATAGGTTCTGCTATAAGTATTACTCAATCAAGTGCTAGCACTAATCCATTTGATTATTATTACTTCTTTTATAATATTGAGGTTGAGATTAAATGTGTCAGTTATCCGGCTTCTTGGGACTGTGACAGTCAAGGTAATTGTTTTGATCCTGGTACTGGAAATGGTCAATATAATAGTTTACTTTCTTGTCAGAATAATTGTATATCTGCAAGTTGGGATTGTGATAGTCAAGGTAATTGTTTTGACCCTGGTACTGGAAATGGCCAATATAACAATCTTGCTTCTTGTGAATCAGAATGTTTAAATGTATCTATTAATGAAAAAAAACTTGATGGGTTTAAAATATATCCCAATCCATCAGATAATTTATTCAATATTGAATTTATTAGTGAAGAATTACATGATTTTGAGTTAAGAATTAGTAATGCTGTAGGAAAAGTGGTATATCTTGACTTTAACAATAATCATATTGGAAAATTTAGTAAATCTATTAAAACAGATAGGCTTCCAAAAGGTATATATCTACTGGTTATAAAGACTAATAAAATGGTCATTAATAAAAAATTGATTTTACACTAGGTAATAAAATATATAGTCATATTAATATGGTGTAATATTTATTATAAAATAAAAGAATTTAATTTATTGATTTTTTCAAAAATTAAAAGGTTGAAAATTTTCACAAATTATTGTGAATTTGTGGAGCTGGGGGGTATCGAACCCCCGTCCAAACAAGGAATAAAATAACTTTCTACATGTTTATCTTATTTTATTTTTCGAAATTAGATAGGAAAAAAGCAACCAAATCTAATCCTTAGCTTTTAAAATTTCGCTATTTTGTCAAAGCTACAAAACAACTATCCTGAAATTCATTATGCCTCATGATTTATAGGAATCAGGAGATCACTATAAAAGAGACAAAAGCTTACTTAATTATATAAATTAGGCAGCTAAAGCGTAATTATTTTCGCCAATTAAAAAAGTGAATTTTACTAATTTACGAGTTAAAATACAATGCTCGACATGCTTATTATTTAAAACACTTGCTGTCAAATCCAGTCAGCCCCAATAAATCAATGAACAGTGCAAATTTACAAAATTCTATTGCTAAGTGATACTCAAATTTTTACTTTTGTATTATAAACATAATTAAGTATGAAAATAGGTTTAATAAAAGAAGAAAAATTACCAGTTGATAAAAGGGTAGTATTAACTCCAGATCAATGTAAAAATATTCAAGAAACCTATTCTAATACTGAACTTGTAGTTCAGAGCTGTCACAACAGATGTTTTACTGATGAACAATATAAATCAAAAGGAATTAAGGTTGTTGATAATTTAAACAACTGTGACGTAATTTTAGGAGTTAAAGAGATTCCTATAAAATTATTATTATCCAATAAAACATATTTTTATTTTTCTCATACAATAAAAAAACAGCCATATAATCGAGAACTACTTAAGAAAATGATTGAAAAAAAAATTGCTATGGTTGATTATGAAGTTTTAAAAGATCATCATGGAAAGAGATTAATTGGATTTGGAAGATATGCAGGAATTATAGGAGCTTATAATGCACTTTTGACATATGGTTTGAAATCAGGAAAGTATACATTAAAACCAGCGTATAAATGCAAAGATAGATTTGAAATGGAAGAGGAGCTTAGCAAGCTAAAACTTGACAATGAAAAAATTGTTGTAACTGGAACTGGTAGAGTAGGAGAAGGAGTAATTGAAATTTTAAAAAAGTCTGACATAAAAAAAACTTCTATTAATGATTTCATTAATAAAAAATATAATAAAGCTGTTTATGTACAGCTTAACACTATGGATTATAACGAAAGAAAAGACGGAAAAAAATTAAATAAAGAAGATTTTTATAGTAACCCAATACTATATAAATCATCATTCAAAAAATTTGCAAAAGATAGTGATATCTTTATAGCAGGACATTATTACAGTGAAGGATCACCTTATTTATTTACTCGGAAAGATGCAAAATCATCAGATTTTAATTTTAAAGTAATTGCTGATATTTCATGCGATATAGATGGTCCTGTTGCTTCAACTATTCGTTCATCTACAATAGAAAACCCTATTTATGGTTATAACCCATACACAGAGAAGGAAGTAAACTTTCGTGAAGAAGAAGCAATAGCTGTTATGGCAGTTAGTAATTTGCCATGTGAGTTACCAAGAGATGCTTCTGAAGATTTTGGTAAAGTGATGGTAAAAAAAGTAATACCAGCTTTAATGAATATTGAAAATAATACAATTATTTCAAATGCCACAATTTGCAGGCACGGGAGTTTAACCTCAAATTTTTTATATCTTGAGGATTATATTAATAGTAATTAAACTGATTTTAATTCTGCAATTGTCTTTTTAGGATTTTCTGATTTAAAAACAAAGCTTCCTGCTACTAGTACATTTGCCCCATTATCAATCAATTTTCTTGCATTATTACAATTTACACCACCATCAACTTCAATTAAAAATTTAGCATTATGCTCTTTTCTAAGTTTATTTAAATCTGACACTTTTTCAAAAGTGTTATCAATAAAAGATTGTCCTCCAAAACCAGGATTAACTGACATAATACAAACTAAGTCAATGTCATTTAATATATTTAAAATAGAATGTACAGGTGTATGTGGATTAAGAGCCACACCTGCCTTCATTCCAGCATCCTTTATTGCATGAATAGTTCTATGTAAATGATTACATACTTCGAAATGAACTGTTAATATGTCAGCACCTAGTTCCTTAAATTTATTAATATATTTATCAGGGTTAATAATCATTAAATGTATATCCATAGTCTTTTTACAGATTTTATCAATGCATTTAACAACAGGCATTCCAAAAGATATATTAGGGACAAATACACCATCCATTATATCAATGTGAAACCAATCTGCTTCACTACTATTTATCATTTCACAGTCCCTTTGAAGATTACCAAAATCTGCTGCTAAGATTGATGGAGCTATTTTATGTGACATTTTTAAAAAATAATCAGAAGGATTTTTTGTTTCATCTTTAAAGCAATTAACCTAAATATGTTTTAAGAATCTTACTTCTAGATGTTTGTTTTAAACGTCTAACAGCTTTTTCTTTAATTTGTCTTACTCTTTCTCTTGTAAGATCAAACTTCTCACCGATTTCCTCAAGTGTCATTGCGTGACCACCAGCTAAACCAAAATAAGAAGAAACAACATCTGCTTCTCTTGGCGTAAGTGTTTCAAGAGCTCTTCTGATCTCTTCTCTTAATGACTCTAGCATTAGAGAAGCATCTGGATTAGGACTGTCTTCTGAACCCATAACATCATACAAGCTACTATCTTCTCCTTCTATTAGAGGTGCATCCATTGAAATATGTCTTCCTGTATTTTTTAATGATTGTTCAACCTCAGTAATTGAAAGTTCAATCAAATTAGCAATTTCTTCAGCTGTGGGAGGTCTTTCAAATTTCTGTTCCAAAGAAGCGTAAGCCTTATTAATTTTATTAATAGAGCCAATTTTATTTAATGGGAGCCTAACAATTCTTGATTGTTCAGCTAAAGCCTGTAATATTGACTGACGAATCCACCAAACAGCATATGAGATAAATTTAAATCCTCTTGTTTCATCAAATCGTTTTGCTGCTTTAATTAATCCAAGGTTACCTTCGTTAATTAAATCTGGAAGAGTAAGTCCTTGATTTTGATATTGTTTTGCAACTGAAACTACAAAACGTAAATTTGCTTTAGTTAATTTTTCAAGAGCCCTTTCGTCACCAGCTTTAATTTTTTGCGCTAATTCAACTTCCTCCTCTGCAGTAATTAAGTCTACTCTGCCAATTTCTTGTAAATATTTGTCAAGTGATGCAGTCTCTCTATTTGTAACTTGTTTTGTAATTTTTAGTTGTCTCATTTACATTAAATTTATGTTATTTATTAAAATATCGATACTGTTTTACGATTTTTCTTAAAAAAGGTTACAAAATTTATAAAATTATTTTTTCTCCTTTTGAGGTTTTTCTAAAAGTACTTTTCTAGACAATTTAAGTTTACCACTTTTTTCATCAATTGCTATTAATTTTACTTCAAGTGTATCTCCCTCAGATAAGATATCTTCAACCTTATCAACTCTATCCCATGATAATTCAGAAATATGTACTAAACCATCAGTATTAGCAGAAATTCCTATAAATGCACCATAAGGCATAATTGATTTTACCTTTCCCTTATATATTGCTCCAATTTCTGGAACAAATGCAATAGATTTTATTTTTTCTACTGCTAAGTTAATTTTTTCTTGGTCAGTTCCTAAGATCTCAACAACTCCAATATCATCTACTTCTTCAATGGAAATATTAGTTTCTGTTGACGCTTGCAGCTCTTGTATAATTTTTCCTCCAGGCCCAATAATTCCACCAATAGTTGATTTTGGAACATTTAAAACAATAATTTTTGGTGTCTGTGGCTTTAATTTTGCTCTTGGCTCAGAAATTGTTTCAGTAATTTTGTTAAGAATATGTAATCTACCTTCTTTAGCTTGACTTAATGCCTTACTTAATATTTCGTAAGATAGACCCTGAATTTTAATGTCCATTTGACACGCAGTTATACCATCAATTGTACCACAAACCTTGAAGTCCATATCACCTAAATGATCCTCATCACCTAATATGTCAGAAAGCACTGCATAATTATCTGGATTTTTTTCATCAGAAATTAATCCCATTGCAATACCAGAAACTGGTTTCTGAATCTTAATTCCAGCATCCATAAGAGCTAATGTACCAGCACAAACTGTAGCCATTGAAGAAGAACCATTTGATTCTAAAATATCCGATACAATTCTTACAGTGTATGGGTTATCTGAAGGGATCATCTTTTTTAATGCTCTTTGTGCTAAATTACCATGACCTATTTCTCTTCTACTTACACTAAATTTCATTCTAGCTTCTCCAGTTGAAAAAGGAGGAAAATTATAATGTAAATAAAAATCTTCATGACCTTGATATGTTACACCATCTAAACGATTTACATCAGTTGCTGAACCTAAGGTAACTGTTGTTAATGATTGAGTTTCTCCACGAGTAAAAACAGCTGAACCATGAGGACTATGCAGATAATCAATCTCACACCAAATTGGTCTTATATCAGTTGTTTTTCTTCCATCTAATCTAATTTTTTCTGATAAAACTAAATCTCTTATTGCCTTTTTTTCTACTTCATGATAATATAAATCTATTAATCTCGGGTCATATTTCTCAAGTTGATCTTCTGATAAAGTTTCAATCCAATCTGATTTAACTTTTTTAAATTTAAAAGATCTTTCTTCCTTGCTCAATCCCTCAGATGCTACTGAATATATTGAACTATATGTTTCTTTTTCTATTTTTTCTTTTAAATCCTCATTGTGCGTTTCATGACAATATTCTCTTTTTTCTTTGACACCCAATTTGGCAGCTAATTTTAATTGTGCTTCACATTGCACTTTAATAGCTTCATGAGCAATTTTAATAGCTTCTATCATTTCATCCTCTGAAACTTCATTCATCTCACCTTCAACCATAGCAACACTATCTAATGATGCGCCTACCATTAGGTCAATATCTGCATTTGCTAATTGTTCTGATGAAGGGTTTATAATAAAACTTCCATTAATTCTTGCTACTCTACATTCTGAAATTGGTCCATTAAAAGGAATATCAGAAAGAGTAATTGCAGTTGATGCTGCAAGTGCAGCTAATGCATCAGGTTTCACATTTGGATCATGTGAATTTAGTGAAATCATAATTTGTACATCGGCATGATAATCACTTGGAAACATAGGACGTAATATTCTATCAACTAAACGCATTATTAGTATTTCTTGATCAGTTGGTCTTGCTTCTCTTTTTAAAAATCCACCTGGGAATCTCCCATCTGCAGAAAATTTTTCTCTATAATCTACTGTTAATGGTAAAAAGTCTACTCCTTCTTTAGCATCTGTACTTGACACGACAGTAGCTAACAAGTGTGTATTTCCCATTCTTAATTCTACTGATCCATGTGCTTGTTTTGCTAATTTGCCAGTAGAGATAGAAATTTCTCTATCTTGGTCTAAATTAATAATTTGTTTTTCTTCTTTAATCATATTGTTTTCTTTGTTTATATAATAAAAAAGGCAATAAAACTATTGCCTTTTTTTTTTTCGTCTTATGCGTTTATCTTCTAAGACCTAAGTCTGATATTAATTTTCTATATTTTAGAATATCTTTATTTTCTAAATAAGTCAGTAATTTTCTTCTTTTACCAACCATCAATTGTAATGATCTTTGAGTTGCGTAATCCTTGCGATTTTCTTTTAAATGTTTAGTAGAATCAGCAATTTTCTTTGTAAAAAGTGCTACTTGAGAATATACTGAGCCAGTATCATTAACATCATTACCAAATTTTTTGAAAAGTTCCTTTTTTTCTTTTGTTGTTAAGCCCATCCTTATTTTTATTTAATTGCTTAGCTTTTTAGGTTTGCAAAATTAATAAACTTATTAAATAAACCCTTCTCTTTTCAAAATAATTTAATTATTTAATAATTTTAAATAGCTGTGAAAGTTTTTCTTTCAAATCCTTTCTATTAATAATCATATCAATAAAACCCTTTTCCAATAAAAATTCAGCTGTCTGAAACCCCTTTGGTAAATCCTTTCCAATAGTTTCTTTTACAACCTTAGGACCTGCAAATCCAATCAAGGCATTTGGCTCAGCAATATTAAGATCACCTAGCATTGAAAAAGAAGCTGTTGCACCACCAAAAGTAGGATCTGTGCATAAAGAGATATAAGGTAATCTTTTTTTTCCAAGCTGAGCAAGTTTTGCAGAAGTTTTAGCCAGTTGCATTAAAGAAATACCCGCCTCCATCATTCTTGCACCTCCAGATTTTGAAATAATTATAATTGGACAGCTTTTTTTTATAGCAAAATCAATAGCTCTAGAAATTTTTTCTCCTACAACTGAACCCATTGAACCACCAATAAATGAAAAATCCATACATGCTATAACAATATTTTCTTCTTCCATTTTTCCATATGCAGTTCTTACAGCATCATTAAGACCTGTCTTTTCTTTCATTGATTTTAATCTTTCACGATATGATTTCTTATCAGAAAATTTTAAAGGATCTAATGAAGTCATATCTTTATCTAACTCTTTAAACTTGTTATTATCAAATAATATGTTAAAATATTCAGATGACCCTATACGACTGTGATGATTGCAATTTGTACATACATATAACGAATTCCTATGTTCTTCTGTGGTAACAATTGTTTTACATTTTGGACACTTACTCCATAATCCATCAGGAGTCTCTTTTTTATTATGAGTAGCAGTTGTAATTCCGCCCTTGATTCTTTTAAACCAACCCATGATTATTTATTTCTATTAATATTATTTAAATCCTCAAAAGATTTTTTTAATCTTGATTTAAAAGTAAGTTCTCCTTCTCTTATCCATTTTCTTGGATCATAATATTTTTTATTTGGATTATCTTTTCCTTCTGGATTACCAATTTGAGATTTAAGATAATCATTATATTTTAAAAAATAATCTCTAGTTCCTACAGTGAAACCCCATTGTAAATCAGTATCAAGATTCATTTTAATTGCACCATATCCTATGGCTTCAGTAATTTCATCTTTACTTGAACCTGAACCCCCATGAAAAACAAAATTAATTGGTTTATTTTTAGTGTTAAACTTTTTTTGAATATATTGCTGAGAATTTAGCAGGATTTTTGGTGTGAGAACCACATTGCCGGGCCTATACACGCCGTGTACATTTCCAAAAGCAGCAGCAATGGTAAATTTATCACTAATTTTCATTAATTCTTCATATGCATATGCAACTTCTTCAGGCTGAGTATACAATCTTGAAATATCTACATCTGAATTATCGACTCCATCTTCTTCGCCGCCTGTAACTCCTAACTCTATCTCTAATGTCATTCCAATTGCACTCATTCTCTTTAAATATTTTTTACAGATCTCAATATTTTCTTCAATAGGCTCTTCAGATAAATCAATCATATGGGATGAAAATAACGGTATATTATTTGACTCATAGAACTTTTCTCCTGCATCTAATAAACCATCAACCCATGGAAGCAATTTTTTTGCAGCATGATCAGTATGCAGAATAATACTTACACCATATAATTTAGCCATTTGATGAACATGCATAGCTCCAGATATACCACCAGAAATTGCTGCAACATGATTATCATTATTTAATCCCTTTCCTGCAAAAAAGGTGCAACCACCATTAGAAAATTGGATAATAGCTGGTGAATTTAACTCAGCCGCAGTTTCCATTACTGTATTAACAGTGCTTGTATTAGTTACATTTACTGCAGGTAAAGCATATTTATTTATTTTTGCATCCTCAAAAACTTCTTGTATCTTATTTCCAGTAATAACTCCAAATTCAAATTTTGACATATAATAATTTTTAGAAAAACAAAACTACAAGATTGTATTAAATTAAACTAAATATTTATAATAAATTCATATTATTGAACCAAAATCATAATCACTTTGATAACTAAAAATAATATAAATCTAATTAGAAGTCTTTCATTTAAAAAAAATAGAGAAAAACATAACTTGTTTATTGTTGAAGGACAAAAAAATGTTTCAGAATTAATAAGGTCTGATTATGAGATTAAAAGTGTATTTGCTACTAATAATTGGATAAGTAAAAATCCAAGTATTAATGCAATTGAAGTCAATGATAGTGAATTAAAAAAAATAAGTAATCAAAAGAATCCAAATAATGTATTAGCACTAGCTAAAACAAAAAACTTCATAAAACCTCAAAAATCTGGAATTATACTTACTCTAGATGATGTAAATGATCCAGGAAATATGGGTACAATTATAAGAATTTCAGATTGGTTTGGTATAAAAAATATTGTATGTTCTGAAAATACAGTTGACAGATATAATCCGAAGGTAGTCCAAGCTTCAATGGGATCTTTGTTCAGAGTAAAAATAATATATACTAATTTAGTTAAGTATCTAAAATCGGTTAAATCTCCAATTTATGGAGCTTCGCTTAAAGGTATAAATATTAAAAAGATGTCATTTCCTAAAGATATGCATCTTGTATTAGGTAATGAAGCAAATGGTATAAAAAAAGAAATCGCTCAATTAACACATAGAAAAATAAAAATAAATAATATAAGTAAAGATGTAGAATCTTTAAACGTTGCAATTGCGACTTCAATTATATTACATGAGATCAAAGGGTAGAAGTTTCAACTAGGCTTAAATTTTTTTTCCCAACGTAAACCTTCCCATCCACAATTACTACATAAATATCTTCTAGCGTCAAACACTCTAAAAGTAATATAGTTTAAAAAATAATCAAATCTTTTTCTTTGTATTCTACTTAATACATGATTACAATCAGGGCAACAATTATTACAATTCCTAGATTTAATTTTAGCGCCAAAACTTAATTTCTTAACTAGAAATAGTAAAAAAACATAAAGAATAAGTAAAATAAATGTTACTAAAAAACCATCTACTAGCATGATTATCTAAATTAAAAATTATTATATGAGTTTAATACTTACGCAAGTATAAAAAAAAAAAAATAAATTCTTACTAATTGTACAATCCTATTCTATTCAAAAGTAAAAGAAAGCATCCAACCATTTGTAGTAAGCTTATTTATAGATTCAGTATAAATAGTACTATCATTTGTAAGTAAATTAAGTAATCCGTAAGATATTTTTATCTGTGGTGAAAATTTAAAATACTCTAAGTAAAAATCAAGGCCAAATCCAATTTCACCCATTAAATCATTTTTCTTCAATTTTACAATTTCTTGTCCCTCATCATCAATTTCATCTTTTGAAGCAAGATCTAGACTATATTTTATGCCAGTTAAAACATATGCTCTAAAGTTATTATATCTTTCTGATTTATATTTTAGATAAACTGGAAAATCTAACAATGTAGACTCTATCTTTTTAATTTCATCATTACTAATATTTAATGAATCGTTAAAACCATAAGAAAGATGTCTTTCACCAAAAATTAATGCAGGTACAAATCTTAAATCAAGGTATTTTCCAAGTCTTAAATTTGATACTATTCCTAGGTTAAAACCCTTTAAACTTTTTGTGTAAATCGTTTTTAAAGTATCATTAGTAATAGTATTAGTATTCTTTAGCAGATTAAAATTAAGTTCATTAATTCCAAGAGTAAAACCAAAATGAATCTTTTGAAAATCATATCTAACTAAATTTTGAGGTTTTTTATATTTCTGAGAAAAAACATTATTTGCAGAGAAAATTATTAAAATAACAACTATAAAATATTTTGTTTTTTTTTGCATCTGCCAATGAACGTTGTAATATTTATTTTATTGCAACATAAAGAGATACTATACCAAAGGTTAACTTAAAGCACTCTACATCTTTAAATCCAGTATTCTTAAGTTTAGAAATAAATTCTTGACTAGTTGGAAATGCGTCTACTGACTCTGGCAAATAGCTGTAAGCGTTTTTATCTTTAGAAATCCATGAACCAATATTTGGTAAAATTCGATGAAAATATAACCGATATATATGTTTTAAAACGAAAGATTCTGGAATAGATGGCTCTAAAACAACAAGTATTCCTTCTTTATTTAATACTCTATACATTTCAGACAAACCTTTGTCTAGATCATCAAAATTTCTTACACCAAATCCTGCAGTTAGAGCATCAAAAGAATTATCTTTAAATGTTAAATTCTCAGAATCCTCTCTTTGAAGAGTTATTCTTTTAGTCAAATTTTTATTTATTATTTTCTTCTTTCCAATATTTAACATTCCCTGAGAAATATCAATACCTATAATTTGAGCTTTAGTAAAAGTGGCTGCTGTTATTGCAAAATCGGCTGTTCCTGTGGCAATATCAAGAATATGTTTTGGATTATTTTGTATCTTTTTTATTGCTTTTTTTCTCCATAAATGATCCATTCCTAAAGACAAAGTATGGTTTAAAAAATCATAATTATTTGCAATATTATCGAACATAGAAACTATTTGTTCCTTTTTGTTACTTGAATTATTGTAAGGTGTTACTTTCTGCATTAATGAGTTATTTTTTTAGTTTCAACAAGTAATCTTTCTTTCTTTATTGGTACAACACCGACCTCTTCGCAAACAATTCCACCAGCTAGGGATGCAAGAACAGATAAAGTAATATAATCTAAATTAATGGCAAGACATAATGCAGCTACAGATAAAACTGTATCTCCAGCTCCAGAAACGTCAACAATATTTCTTTTAAAACTAGAGTTGTGAACAAATTTTTCCTCTGTATTTATACAAATACCATCAGATGACAAAGTTAAAAGTATACCTTTAGCATTTAGTAGCAACCTTAATTTTCTTGTGGAAATTTCAATCTCTTCCTTGTTATCCGAGCTTAAACTAAGATTCATTCCTGTATTAATCTCAACAAGGTTTGGCTTAAATATTGTACAATTTTTATAATTAAGAAAGTTTTCTTTCTTAGGATCTACAATAGTTGGTATTCCTATAAGATTTGAAATTTCAATTACTTCTTCTATAACTTTAGTAGTCAAAACACCTTTATTATAGTCTTGTAAGATTACCACATCAGAACTTTCAATAAATCCTTTAATCATCGAAATAAACTTTCTTTCAATTTTGATTGCATGTGTATCTTCCTCATCGATTCTTAACTGATGTTTATTTTCAGAAATAACTCTAGTTTTCAAAGTTGTTTTTCTATCTTTAGAAACCATAATGCCTTTAGTAGACAGACTAGATTTAACCATTAACTCATTAAATAAAACACCTTGACTATCATCTCCAATAACCGAACAAAGTATTGGATTTGCACCAAGTGATTGTATATTTAGCGCAACATTCGCAGCACCACCTAAACGGTTTTCATGTTTTTTTACTTCAACAACAGAAACTGGCGCTTCCGGTGATATTCGATTAATCTCACCCCACATATAAGCGTCAATCATTGAATCGCCTACAATAAGTACATTTTTTAAATTGAAATCATTAAACAAAGCGTTAAAATCCATTATACGAGTTTAGATAAATGTATTTTAATTCTTTTCATTGCTTCAATCAACTTATCATCAGAGGCAGCATAAGATATTCTTATACAATCAGAATTGCCAAAAGCATCTCCAGCAACAAAAGCAACATTTGCATTGTAAAGTAGATACATACAAAGATCATTTGCATTATTAATTTTAGTCTCACCATTTGACTTGCCAAAATAATATGAAATATCAGGAAAAACATAAAAAGCACCTTTAGGAATATTACATTTAATTCCAGGAATCTCGTTTAATAGGTCTATAAGCATATCTCTTCTATTTAAAAAGGTTTCTTTCATTTTTTGTGTTGCTGATCTTGGTTCAGCAAGCATTGCTCTTTCAGTAGCTTTTTGTGCAATTGCACAAGTAGCAGAAGTGACTTGACCCTGAATTTTGTTACATGCTTTTGCAATCCAAAGAGGAGCACCAATAAACCCAACCCTCCAACCTGTCATAGCAAAGCCTTTTGAAACACCGTTTACAGTAACAGTACGATCAATCATTGAAGGAATTGAACCAATACTAAAGTGTTTATCAGTAAAATTAATATGCTCGTATATTTCATCAGAAACAACATATATTTCAGGATACTTTTCTAACATTCTTGCAATAGACTCTAATTCAGCTTGAGTATATACACTTCCACTAGGGTTACATGGAGAACTAAATATTATCATTTTAGTATTTAATGTAATTGACTTCTCTAACTCTTCAGGTGTTACTTTAAAATCAGATTCAATATTAGATTTTACTTCAATAGGAATTCCTTCAGCAAGTTTTATAATCTCTGCATAACTTACCCAATAAGGACATGGAAGTAAGACTTCATCACCAGAATTTAATAAACATAGACACACATTAGCAAGTGATTGTTTTGCTCCTGTTGAGACAACAATCTGATCAGGTTTAAATTCTAAATTATTATCTCTTTTGAATTTTTCAGCTACTGCTCGTCTTAAATCTAACAAACCGGGTACAGGTGTATAATGAGAAAAATTATCATCAATAGCTTTTTTTGCTGCTTCTTTAATAAATTCAGGAGTATCGAAGTCTGGCTCACCAAGACTCAATGAAATAACATTAATTCCTTTTGACTGAAGTTCTCTACTCATTTGTGCCATCGCAAGTGTAGCCGATTCGGAGAGACGATCTAAGCGATCTGAAACTGTATTCATTTCTAAAATTTTATTAATTACAAAGATAGTATTTAGATATTACTTAATCATAACATTTTTTATAATTCCTTTTTAAATATGCATTTTGTAATAACTGAAATTGAGTGATTTAAAAATTATGTAATTGTTTATTGAATCTAAATAGAAAACCCACTAAAATTAGTGGGTTTTCAAAAATAAATTAATTTAAATAAAGTGTTTATTATTCAATAATAAGCTTTCTTTTTATTGAAGTATTATCAGATTTAATATCAATAATATAAACTCCATTTGCAAAATCAGAGGTACTTAATTTAACTTGATTTTTATTAACTATGGTATTAAATACTTTCTGACCATTTAAGCAATAAATTGAGATTTCATTAATTCCAAAAGTATTACTTACAATATTTAAAGAATTACTAGCCGGATTAGGAAAAATATTTATGGATGCATCAATAATTTCATTTATGCTAGTAGCATAAATACAACTACCATCATCACTATTTGCAGAAGGGTTATAATTCAAAGCTGTTGAATCAGTACATCCATAGATTCCAAGAATGGAAGAAGTATTTGCTAAATCTAATACCAGATACATTCTAGGATTCAAATAACCCTGAATTGTATCAAGATATAAATTTCCTTTGGTTGAAGACATATCAGGATTTCCTAAAATAGCATTTGCTGCAAAAAATCCAGGTGGAAGATTCAATGAAGCATTAACTATTTGAGCTTGTGCTTCATAAGCAACATTATCCCACCAATCCCAAGGAGCACCTGATTCAGTATAAGTCTGTCCAAAAGGATTTGGAGTGGATGATGGAGGAGGTGTAACAAAAGTATATAATCCTTCATAATTGTTTCCTACAGTATAATTATTAATACTATTATATCTATTATTGTTAACTACTGATTGCATAGTTATAGGATCAGAAAAACCAGCATTTGCAAAAGGTGCATTATTTCCATATTGGTCTTGATGCTTTTGAACAATATAACTCCCCTGAGCTTCAACAACAAAATCACCTGTGGTTGGTACAATAACATCACCATTTGCATAAGGGCCGTTCTCATCCTTAGCACAATGAAAAGATACAATAGGAACATCACCAGCTTCTAACCACGAGCTATCTGCTAAACAGCCACCAATATTAAATGCCATGCTTATTTCATTACTATATGAAGGATTATTTGGAATATTCCACAATTCATCTTGTCCTGTTGGCGAGGATGCCGCAGGTAAATAAGTAGAATCTGTTCCATCAGGATTTCCGAAAAATGGGGGAAAAACATAAGGAACAGGATTAGCAGGATCTGTTAAGTTTAAAAATTTTGGTAAATTAAGTTCAACTGAAGGGTTATCAAGCGCTGGATATCCTAATGAAATATAACCTCCAGTACCTTGACCCCCTAAAACAATTTTAGAACCATCTATTCCGTAAGGATTTCCATTAGCCTCTGTCATTCTCATATACCTTACCATTGCCTTAGCATCTTGAATCCCTCTATATGCAGCTTGCAATAAACTAGAGGTTCTAACATCCTGATCAGTAGAAGTTGGATTCCATCCTAACCGATTATCCATAGCAACAGCTACATAGCCTTTTTTAGCCCAACGTCTACACTGTTCTACTATTGATAAATCAGATTTAGAACCTGTTGGTTGTCCATTAAGCACAGGTGGTAAAAAACTACCTGTATGTACCAAAATAATAACAGGTCTATTAACTATACTATCACCAGTAGGCTCATAGACATCGCATAACAAAGGTGCAGGACTAGGAGGTAAATTTTGCAGTAAAGGAAGAACACTAATATTTGTACCGTACTGAACATCAGCATTAACTGTTACTGAAGAAAATACATCATCAAGATATCTTGTTTGTGAATTAACCGATAAAGCTAAAGCAAATAAAGCAATAACTAAAATGGATTGTAATTTTTTTCTCATAGTTTGAAGTTTTTATTATTTGGCTACAATATTACATAATTTATTTGACATCAAATAGTAGTGAAAAATAAGTCATTTTTCCAATATAAGGACCTCCATAGACTTCATAGTGCTTATTATTTAAACAATTAGATGAACCTATCTTTAAAGTAACATCGATTCCAGTTGCTGTAGTTAGCTTTTTACTTACTTGTACATCAAGCAAGTCATAAGTAGGGACAATACCCGTAAACTGAGGAGATCCTTCATATATAAATTCTTCAACCCATTTGTAATTTATACTGAATCCAATATCTCTAAAAATTTTTTTTGTTTCAGAAAAATGAATATTTCTTCCCAAGACCCCTATGTTGTACTTATTCTCTGGAGTATTATAAGCAGGAATTATTGGGTCCTCTGTTCCATCTTTATTAAGTTTATTCCAAGAATAGTTTCCATTTAAAGAATAGTTAGTATGCAAGTAATAATTAATACCTATCGAAGCACCTTGAGTAGTTACTGTATTATTAGCATTAGCAGCCATACGATAAGGCTGTATTGATGGCAAGGCTATTTCATAGGCACCAGATGCTGTATCATCAATTGTTGTGTTAAATTTTGCGCCAATCTTATAGCCTATAAAATCAGTATAATGAGAATAATAATAATTTGCATCTAAATATATCTTATTCAATAGTGTTGTCCGAAAACCTATTTCTACAGATCTTGCTTTTTCAGGCTGTATAGGTTTTACGCTAAAAAATCTTAAACTATCTTTCGATTGCGCGACAGGCAAATAATAATTAACTAATGACTCAATAGTTACCAAATTTTCTCCATAATCAGTACCATGTCCCTGCAAATTTCCAATTAATATTGCTCTACCAACATTATAATAAAGGTATTGATCAGAAAGTGTTGGATTTCTTATTGCAGATGAAAATGAAAAACGAATTACATCTTTTGCATTTGGAGTTATAACAAGTGATAGGGCAGGAGACAGGTTTATGTCAAAGTTTTCATTCTTGTCAGCTCTTAATGTACCACTAAGCTTTAAAACTTCACCAAATAAAGTAGTCTCAAAACCTGAATATACTCCAATTTCATTATTTATTATCTTCTTTGTTGTATCGATAAATAAACTCCCCTTGGTCTCCGGTCTGTATTGTCTAAAGTTTGCCCCAATTCTAATAACACCAAAATCTGGCTTAAATTGAAACTCTGAATGTATGTGATTGAGTGCTGACTTGTCATAAAAACCAGTTCCTCCTTCAAGAGCAGTCTTAGATATAATATCTTCTAGAGCTTTTGTGAATTCATTTGAGCCTGGAATAAGCCTACCTGTTTGTAAATCAGTTAAGTTTCTTGTTGAAATATGATTTGATATTAAGAGATCAGAATTTGCATTTAGCACTGAATCACTCATTATTATCCAATCATTAATTTCAATAAGATTCCCATTTAAAAAATACTCTGCTTCAAAAGTTACAGGATTAAAAACTAAATCGGGTATAGCCCAATTTACATCTCCCCATTCAAATTGTTCTTTCCAATTGTTCTTATAAGCAGTATACCAATCTTGATTTGAAATTTGATTGTATTCTTGTAGTTTTATAGCAGTAAAAACAGCATCATAAGAATCTCCAGCATCTTCTTGAGTTCTATAAGCTCTTACAAAGAATTTGTCTTTCTGTTTAAGCTCTAATTTATTCTGCCAAAACTGAATATTTTTTAAACTTATTCTATTATCTCCTTGATAGACAGTAGTTCCCGCACTATAATTTAAAGAGTATATCAACTCTGTTGTTGGTGTTATCATATAATGCAATGAAGCTTGAGTTTTAATATTTTTAGTATCATAATCAACAATATCTTTCTCCATATAACCAGTTCGATGAAATTTCTTTAATCCAGGATGAGTAAAGTAATTTAAATTGAAATTTTGAGTTACATCATTTAGATTCCCGTCAGTATCCTCGTCTCCATATCTATTAACAGCATCATATCCTCCTAAATTATCAATTGGTGTAATCCCATCTACAGCTTCTAAATTATCTGCCTCCCAATCATTTGCTCTCATGAATGAAAAATTAATTTTAAAAGCAAAAATATCTTCTCCCTCTTTATTTAGAAATTTTTCAGCTAATCTAAAGGAATTTTCAAAAAGATTTCTACTACCAAATCGATATTGAATTGATAATCCTTGTTTAACAAATGGACTAAGAGTCTTCATACTAATTACACCATTAAAAGCATTTGGACCATAATAAGCAGAGCTAGCACCTTGTATAATTTCAACTTTCATAATATCTAGCTCAGATGAACCTAAAAAGTTTCCTAGAGAGAAGTTAAGTCCAGGAGATTGATTATCAACACCATCAATAATTTGTAATGAACGAACAGGAGAAGTACTATTAAATCCTCTAGTATTGATTACTTTAAAACCAAGACTAGCCGCAGTAATATCAACTCCCTTCAAAGCTCCTAATCCATCATAAAAGTTTGCAGAAGGTGTTTCTTTAATTGAAATCATATCAAGAGTTTCAACAGTTAGTGCAGCTTCTTTCTGTTTTTGAGTAATTCTACTATCTACTACTTTTACTTCGTTTAATTTTTTACTATTTGAGAAAAGTTTTATTGGCGGTGGATTATTAGATTGTATTTCAATTTCTAAAGTTTTATAACCTAAATAACTAACACGTAAAATTGTGGGTAGTGTACATTGACATGTAATTTGATATTCACCATTGAAATTTGTTGCAGTACCTTTATTTGTTTCTTGGATAATTACATTTGCACCTATTAACGTCTCATTTGTTAGTGCATCAACAACATTACCTTTAATATTAATCTGAGCAGTTAGTATATAACTTGTAAAAATAAAAGTAATTAGTAAAAGTTTCTTCATGAAGATTTTTGTAGGTTCGCAAAGTACAAATAAATAGTATAATGGAAGTAGTTTTTTACAACGGAGAATTTATCGATATAAAAAAAATATCAATATCATATAATGATAGGGCAATAAATTATGGTGATGGATTCTTTGAAACGATTAAGATAATTAATACAAACCTAATTAATTTTTCATATCATATTGAAAGAATTCAGTTTGCTTTAAGTATTTTAAAAATGCAAAATAATTACAGTAAGTCTTTACTTGAAAATAATGTTTCAGAGATCGTAAAAATAAATCGAATTAAAGATGGTAGTGTTAAGATTATTTTTACTAGAAGGGGTAATGGAAGATACTTACCAAAATCGAATCAAACTAACATGTTTATTAAAGCAATTAGTGGTGATTCATACATTATAAACAAGACAGTTTCATTATGTTTTTATGAGGATGAAAAAAAAAGCTTAGGTGCTATATCAAATATAAAATCTATAAATAGTTTAGTGTCGGTATTAGCATCAATTCATGCTAATGAAAAAAATTATAATAATGCAATATTATTAAATACTTTAGGAAATGTGATTGAAGCAACAAATGCTAACATTTTTATGGTGAAAAACAATAGGATTTTTACGCCACCAATTACTGAGGGTTGCGTTGATGGAACAATGAGAAAATGGATTTGTAATAATATAATTATTACTGAAAAAAACATTTTTAAACAAGACATCCTTGATGCGAATGAGGTTTTTATTACAAACTCAACAAATGGAGTTATTCCAATAAAATCTATTGAAAAAACATGTTTTAAATCTTTTAATTATGCTAATCTAATTCAGAAAAGAATTATTAATTCATGCTTGGATCTTTAGGGATGTTTACCCAGAGAGCATGTTTTTTACTTTTAGTTTTTATCAAATCACTCCACAGTTTTTCATTAGAATATTTCATACAAATTTCTACATCAACATTATGTGTTATCCAACTATTATCTTTAATTTCATTTTTCAACTGATCACTTCCCCAACCAGAATATCCTGCAAAAAATCTAATCTGATTTTTAGAAATTTTATTTTTTACCATTAATTGAACAATTTCTTCAAAGACCCCGCCCCAATAAAGACCTTTAGTAATCTTTTGCGAATTAGGAACAATACTACCTAATGTGTGAATAAACTGAATCGAGTTTCTTTCAACTGGACCACCAATATATACAGGAAAGTCATTTAAAGGAATGTCATTGATTATTTGATTTAATTGAACCTTTGTTGACTGATTTAAGACTAATCCAATACTTTCATTATTAGTATGATGAGTAATTAGAATTACACTTTTAAAAAAGACTGGATCATTTAATAATGGTTCAGAAATTAACAAACATCCTTTCTTGACATTTAGCATAATTAAATATCTTTGTTTAAGTTTTGTAAATATACAATTTGAAAGCAAATATATCATGGATTTAAAAAATATGAGGCTTAATTATACAAAATCAAAAATTGATTTTGAAAACCTTGAAAAAGACCCTTTAAAATTCTTCTTAAAATGGATTCAAGAAGCCATAGAAGTGGATAAAAATGAAGCAAATGCTTGCGTTTTATCAACTATATCTGCTCATAATAAACCACTATCACGAGTAGTTTTGTTGAAAGATATAAGTACGAAAGGTTTTACTTTTTTTACTAATTATAAAAGTGAAAAGGCAATAAACATTAAAAAAAATAATTCAGTTGCGTTAAATTTTTATTGGCCAGAATTAGAAAGGCAAGTAAGAGTAAATGGAACTGCAAAGAAAATTAATCCAAAAGATTCTGATGATTACTTTAAAGAAAGACCTAAAGAAAGTCAACTAGGCTCATTACTAAGTAATCAAAGTTCTGTTATTGATATAATGTATAATTTTGATAATTCATTCAAAAAAATAAAAGAAAAGTATAAAAACCAAAAAATTAAACGCCCAAAATATTGGGGTGGATATTGTGTAATTCCAGAAAAAATTGAATTTTGGCAAGGAAGACCATCAAGATTTCATGATAGAATTCTGTACGAATTTGATGGCAAAATATGGAATCTTAAAAGATTAGCACCTTAAAGAAATTTAATTATCCGTAGCTAATCCTTTTTCTTTACAGTTTTTTTCTTGGCAGTACTTTTTTTCTTGCTTGCTAATTCTTTTTTAGTAGATAAAACTACAATTTTAGACTTTCTTGGTCTTACAACTCCAAAACTACCTGAAAATATCTTACCTTTTTTTGATTTTCTATCACCTTTTCCCATAATATATTTGTTTTCACAAAGATACAAATAATTATCTAGTATAATCCGAAAAAAATTGTTCTTCAATCTGCTTTGATGCTTTTATACTATTTCTTAACCATTGTAACATAACTTCCTCTTGCTGAACAACACTTAATTTCCAATTAATATTAGAACGTCTCATTTTGTATGTCAAATGTTGTAAACATAATGAAACAGAAACAGAAATATTATAACTTTCAGTAAATCCATAAATTGGTATACTGAGCTTCTTATCTGCGTGACTTAATAATTCACGACTACAACCTCTTAATTCGGATCCAAAAATTAAAGCTGTCTTATTTTTTGAGATATCTAAATCATATAAGCTACAGTCTGAATTGTGAGGAGTTGTAGCAATTATTTGATATCCCTCAGACTTTAATTGATTAATAGCTTCAATACTATTTTGATTTTTCTGATTATACTTTTTTATTGATATCCATTTTTCTGCTCCTAGTGAAACTTCAGGATCATCATTAAAAATATTATCGTTTTCTATAACATGAACGTCTTGTATTCCAAAGCAATCTGCAGATCTAATTGATGCTGAAATATTTCTTCCTTGAAATATATTTTCTAAAACTATAGTAAGATATTTAGTTCTATCTTCTATCTTCTTTTCAAATAAGACACGTCTCTCATCAACAATAAATTCTTTTAGATAGCAAATCAAATCTAAATTTGAAATACTCATGATATTTTATGATTTTTATTTATATTATTTCCATTAAGAAATTGTTGAATATTCATAGGTTTTTTACCCTCAGGCTGTAAGTTTAAGATAGCAATTGCAAATTTTTTTATATTAACATGTAAAAACGACTTATTATCAGTTTCAATAGACAAAAAACCCTTATTACTTGATTTAACAACTTTAGTTTGGTGTAATTTTATTCTTTTTTTATAACCATTACCATCATCTAAAAAAAACCATGCAGATGGACAAATAGCGACATCTTTCAATAATGTATTATCACATAAAATAGGGGATAATCCTCTAACTAGATTATGTATTTCAATAGCTGTTTTATTCCAGTCAATTTTTAGTAACTCTTTATTTAATTTAGGAGCTTCTAATACAGAGATTTCCTCCTGTATTATTGTTTCAAAATTAGGCTGTCTTTGTATTTTTTTCAAAGTTTTTTCAAGCAGTAATTTTCCTACTTCTAATAGTCGATTATGCAATTGAGCTGCAGTAATACTCTGGCTAATATTAATCTTGTCTTGTAGTATAATAGCTCCAGAATCAATTTTTTCATTAATATAGAACGTAGTAACACCTGTCTCCTTCTCTCCATTAATCAATACTCTATTAATAGGTGCTGCTCCTCTATAAGAAGGAAGATATGATGTATGTAAATTAATAGTCCCCTTGTTTGGAATTCTCCAAACAACTTCAGGAAGCATCCTAAATGCTACTACTACGAATATATCTGCCGAAAATTGTCTCAAATTTTCAACAAATTCATCTGATATCAATTTATTAGGTTGTAAAACACTGATATTATTAATAATTGCAGTCTCTTTTACAGGAGACGATTTAATTTTTTTTCCTCTTCCTTGCTTACTATCAGGTGAAGTTACTACAGCAACTATATCATTTCCTTGATCAATTAAGTATTGTAAATTAATTGAAGCAAATACTGGAGTTCCAAAAAATATTATTTTCATAAAGCAAATTTATCGATTCTATTTACATAAAATCCTTTGCTTTTAGTTTTTTTATTTCTAAAATTCATTCTTTAAATTATTAAACTGCCTTTAAACTATTTCATGTTAAAGTTACTTAATTGATAAAAGTTATAATTTAAAATATTATGAAACAGAAATCTAATTCCTTTCACTTTTCGCTTTTATACATACATCGCAAACACCACATAAATGCTGATTTTCTTCACCAAAATAATTTAGTAAAAATTGATTTCTACAAACATCATTATTTTTAATATAATCACAAACTGCATCTAGTTTACTAATATCATATTTTTTTCTTTCTTCCCATTTTCTTTTGTTTAGATTCATAATGCCTATATCTATTCGTTGCTGCATAAATATTAGCTGATTAAAATTGTTTTTTTGTTGGTATTCCAAAACTTCCAATTGATTAAGTTTATTTAACAATATTTTTACATCATCAATTGAACTATTAAAATGCATTGCAATTTTCTCTTCATTAATAATAACTAGATGATTAAATATGTTGTTATATGACCTTAAAAGATATTTTATTAATGGATCATAAAACTTATTACTTATTTGAAATTTATACAACTCTAACTTTGATAAAATAATCTTCAATTTAGAAGGTGAATATTCGTGGACAGAAAGTCTTAGTTTTTCTTCTTTTTCTAAACACTTAATAATATGATATATTTTTAGTGGACTTGTATTATATCTATCGCAGAAATCTACAATATCAAAAGGAATTGGATCTTTCGGAAAATCATTAACTGCAATTTGAAGATAATTTGCTATATTTTGATACCCATCAACTATATCAGTAATTTCTGGATACCGAAGGTTTAACAATTCCTTTTGTTTTTTTACATCATTATTATTTACAAGCAAAAAAGAATAAGCTGTTTTTCCATCTCTACCTGATCGACCTGCCTCTTGAAAATATGCTTCAATAGTAGGGGGTAGGCTCATATGTATAACAAGTCTAACATCAGGTTTATTAATTCCCATCCCAAAAGCATTAGTAGCAACCATGATTCTAATTTGATTTTTGCTCCAATTCTCATATCTTTTATTCCTTTCTTCAAATGACAAACCAGCATGGTAAAATGTCGCAGAGTAATTATTATCTATTAAGAAATTTGTTAAATCTTTAGTTCCTTTTCTGGTGTCTACATATATTATTACTGAGCTTTTTATCTTATTCAATAGCTTAAGTAGTCTTAATCTTTTCTTTTCAGTATTTTCAACTATATATGAAAGATTATTTCTATTGAATGAAGCTCTAATCAAATTTGTCTTTTTAAACAAAAGATTGCTTTGAATATCTTTAATTACATCGCTAGTAGCAGTAGCGGTTAATGCTAAAATAGAAACGTCTGGAAAATAACTTCTTATTTGAGAAATATATCGGTAAGAAGGTCTGAAATTATGCCCCCAATCAGATATACAGTGTGCTTCATCAATAGCAATCAAGTTAATATTCATTTTCTTAATTCTAGCCAAAACCAATTCATTTTGTAATTTTTCTGGAGATAAATACAAAAACTTAATACCGCCATAAATACAATTTGTAAGAGCAGTATCAAGATCAGAATAATACATGTTACTATTTATAAAAACTGATTTAATTCCTTTTGACTTTAAATGTCTAACTTGGTCCTTCATTAAAGCAATAAGAGGAGAAATTACCAAGCAAATTCCGTCTTTAATAATTGCAGGTACTTGATAACATATTGACTTACCACCACTTGTTGGCAATAAAGCAAGAGTGTCATTATTTTCCAGTACTTGCTGAATGATTTCTTCTTGATTTAAACGAAAATGGCTATAACCCCAATATTTTTGTAAAACATCTTGCGCATTCATTAAAACCAAAAATACGAAATAAAATGTAGTAGATTATATGTCCGCTTTTCTATGCTAAATTAACAAGTGTGTATTATTGTTGTTCTGCTAGAAAGCGTTCAGCATCTAGGGCAGCCATACAGCCTGTTCCGGCTGATGTTACGGCTTGACGATATACATGATCTGCAACATCACCTGCAGCAAAAACACCAGGTATTTTTGTTTTTGAAGTTCCTGGCTCAACAAGTAAATAACCATTTTCATCCATATCTAACTGACCTTTAAACAAGTCAGTATTAGGTTTATGTCCTATAGCAACAAAAAAACCTGAAGCTGATATAGTAACTTCTTTTCCGCTTTGATTATTTACAGCAGTAACGCTTTCAACTCCTACAGGTCCAGGCTCACCATTAATACTTTTAGTTTCATGATTAAAAAGAACTTTTAAATTCTTAGTATTGTTGACTCTATGCTGCATTGCTTTTGATGCTCGCATTACATCTCTACGAACTAACATCGTAACGTTTGTACACATTTTAGCTAAATATGTTGCTTCTTCTGCCGCGGTATCTCCGGCACCAACAACAACAACATCCTTGCCCTTATAAAAGAATCCATCACAAGTTGCACAAGCAGACACACCATATCCATTTAATCTTTCTTCATCATCAATTCCTAACCATTTAGCAGAAGCACCCGTCGCGATAATCACAGTTTGTGCCAATATGCTTGAAGATTCGTCAACTTCAATTTTAAATGGTCTTTTAGAAAAATCAACTTTTGTAACCATTCCCCATCTAGTATCAGTACCAAACCTCTCAGCCTGAGCTTTAAAATCTTCCATCATCTCTGGACCTAAAACTCCATTTTTGTAACCCGGATAATTGTCAACATCTGTTGTTGTTGTTAACTGACCTCCAGGTTGTAAACCCTGAATAACTACAGGGTTCATATCAGCTCTAGCAGCATAAATTGCTGCAGTATATCCTGCTGGACCCGAGCCAATAATTAGCACATCTACCTTTTCAATTTCTTTATTCATTTTATTTTTTTTTGTAAAATTAAAATATATCTATAATATTTGGTCTTATTGTATCAGTTATTGTTGTTCCATTAATAATAGGAACTTTATAGTAAACTGGAGCATATCCAGTCCAAACACCCAGTCCTCCATTAACATTACTTACTAAATTAAGTGGTTCTGCAAAAGGATTACCGTTAGTACCAGCTTGCCTAACTAATCCTCTCCAAAACTTCATTGAAGGTTCATCGATCTGGCAAAACTTAACTAAAACCACATCTTCTTGAAATTGTAATATATCTCCATTATCGCACTCTTTTTCATAAGCTGTATTATAAGCACCTGTAGGAAAACCATTATCGTTGGGCTGGGGAAAATATGTTTCAAATGATTCACCATTAATTAAAATATCTGAACCAGCATCTACTAATTTTAATGGAAAGTCAGGATAATTTATCGTCTCACACAAAATAGTATCCTTTCTGTTGCGTTCATAATTCTGAATTCTTTTACTTTTAATTAAAATATTGTTTTGCTTTTCGGGTGGATCTGAATAAACAGCTCTTATATCACTTTTATACTCTTTGTCAGAAGTTCTTTCGGTTTGTTCAACCCAAAGACAATCCAAAAGAGTTGCTTTAGGAATATAGGTTTCTGAAGTAATAATTTGATTATTCCATTTTATTTTTAAATAATATGTTCTTTCTTCTTTACTAAAAGTATAATTAGAATTATTAATATAATCTAAATCAGTATAAATAGGAGGCAATGAATCAAATCCTGGGATTAATTGTTGAAGATATTCTGGAATTTGTTTTAAAAAAATGGAATCCTCTTTATTTCCATTATCATCTAAATAGAAAACCTCTATTGTATCGAGATCGCTTAGGTTTACAAATAAATCATTATATGTATCAGTATTAATTGGATCAAAATAGCCCTGATTATTTGTTAAAATAACGTAAGGAGGAAATCCAGGCTCAATATACCCTTCTACGACAAGTCTGTTTTCAGCTTTTGGTAAATCTAAAGTTATTTCATCTTGACATGATAAAAAAAATAAACTTAAAAAAACAAATAAATAATATTTCATAATCTAAAAACTAAAATTCCAAGTAACTGATGGCAAAATTGGGAAAATAGATACTTGATATGCTTTTGGGGTAACATTCCCTTCTTGAATACTTCCATTATCAACACCTTCAGGTGCTTCTAATGCAAAATAAATAAAGTAAGGATTCTTTCTACTATAAACATTGTAGATTGAAAAATTCCATGAAGATTGAAACTTTTTCTTCTTTTTAGGAGTATATGTTGCACCTAAATCAAGTCTATGATAAGGGTCCATTCTGAATCCATTTCTAGATGTAAACTCAGTATACACACTCTGTCCTATAACATATCTTTCTGTTGGAAGAGTAATTGCGTTACCAGTTGCATAAACAAATACACTACTTAAAGTCCACTTATCTGATAATTTATGAGTAGCAGTAATAGATAAATCATGTCTTCTATCATACTTAGCAGGAAAAGAACTTCCATTATTAATTTCATCAAAAAACTTTGTGGTTTTTGATAAAGTATAACCTATCCATCCAGTAGTCTTGCCTTTTGTCTTTTTAAATAACAACTCAATTCCATAAGAATCACCATCACCAAATTCAAAAGCATCATCACTGCTAGAATTTGTATTATCTTCAGGTAATACACCTTCTTTATATTCAATTAGATTAGTCATTTCTTTAAAATAAGCCTCTATGGAAGTTTCAAACATATTATCATTAAAGTTTTTAAAATATCCTAAGGCAAATTGATCAGAAAATTTTGGTTCAATACCTGCAGAACTTGGTACCCAAAGATCGGTTGGTAAACTAACGCTAGATGTTGATGCCAAATGAATATACTGATAATTTTGGGTGTAAGCACCCTTAATAGAGCTAGTAGGGCTTAACTTATATCTGAATGATAGTCTAGGCTCTAAATGTCTATAATTATCATCACTACCAATAAAATCATTTTTGACATATTCTCTAAAGCTAATATACCCACTATGTTGAAAAGAAGAGTATCTTAAACCAGCATGTATTTTTAATAAGTCAGAAACTTCAAAATCATCAGAAAAGTATATAGCTCCTTCATTCGAATATTGTTTAAATATTTGGTCTGGTTCAAACACTACATCTCCTGATCTTCCACTAGCATTACCAGGAGTAAATTCGTGATATGTATAATTTAATCCAAATTTAATTGTATGTCTTTGATTTGGCTGGTATAAGAAATCAACCTTTGTATTCCAATCATTAATTCCAGAGAATATTTTTAACTCAAAATCTTGTTGTGCAATATTAAACTCAAATCTATAATCAGAGAAAATAAGAGACGTGTTCATAAACAACTTATCATTAAATAAATGGTTCCATCTTAAAGAAGTAGTTGCGTTTCCCCAAGGAATTTTTATTGCAAAACCATTGTCAGAATTTTCAAAATCAAAAACATCTCTTCCAAAATAACCACTTAAATACAAGCGATCTTTATCAGATAATCTATAATTTATTTTTGTAGTTAAATCATAAAAATAATACCCAGAACCATTAAATGCATTATCTTCAGGTATAAATGGTTTAGACAAAACGTCAATATAAGTTCTTCTACCAGAAACAATAAATGAACTCTTTTCTTTTTGAACAGGACCTTGAATAGTCAATCTTGATGATAATAAGCCAATTCCACCATCTGCTTCATATTTTTTATTATTTCCATCTTTCATGGTAATGTCTAATACAGATGAAAGTCTTCCACCATATTCTGCTGGCATACCACCCTTAATGATATTAATATCTTTAATGGCATCTGCATTAAAAACTGAAAAAAAACCAAAAAGATGAGCAGCATTATACACTACTGCTTCATCAAGTAATATAAGATTTTGATCCGGACCACCACCACGCACATATAGACCTGAGTTACCCTCACCTCCCGATTGAATTCCAGGTAAAAGTTGAGCAGATTTCAAAACATCAACCTCACCAAGAATAACAGGCAATTGTTTAATATTATTTACTTCAAGTTTTGCCTGACTCATATCAGAACTAGTAATATTTTTATCTAGTCTCTCACCAGTTACAATTACTTCTTCGGTAATAATAGCATCACTTAATAAATCTATATTCAATCTAATATCCCTATCTAGTGATACTATTTTAGTTATAGATTTATAACCAATAAATGAATAGATAATTGTATAATTTCCTTTATCCATAGTAAATGAATAAAATCCATATTCATTACTAGCTGTTCCTTTGTAAGTTTGCTGATCATAAATAGAAACTCCAATTAAATTTTCTCCAGAAGCACTATCTTGAACATAACCACTAATAGTAAATTGCTCTTGTGCATTAGTAAATAATGAAAGTAATAGAAAAATGCTTAACATTACCTTCTTAGAATGCGATATTTTTTTAAAAATAGAGTAGTTCAAAATTCTAAATAAAATAGAATGCAAAAAAACAAAACAAATATCAAAAAATGGCACATATAAATAAATAATATTCATTAAGATTGGTAATTGTTTATTACGCATAATTTAATTAGTTTTACGAAAAATATATATTATGAAAAAATTACTTTTAATATTAAGCTTATGTGTGTTTAATTTCTCAAATGGACAGACGGCTATGAATTCCGCAGCAGGATATGCCCCAGATTTTACAGTGTCGGACATAAATGGAATTTCACATTCCCTGTATAATTATTTAGATAGTGGTTATGTTGTAGTCATTGAACTAATTAGCGTAAGTTGTGGAAATTGTATTGCTCATGCTTCAGGTACTGAGAATTCTTACTTAACAAATGGACCAAGTGGAAATAATACAGCTAGATTTATAGGTTTAGAAGTAAATGCTTTTACTGACAGTACAGCAATTGCTAATTATGCTAATACATATGGAGCTTCTTTTCCAATTGCAAATAATATATCTCCATCAGCAATTGGTTATATGCTTTATGGAACACCAACATATTATGTAGTTTATCCTGACCGATCATACTCTTCAATTTGTTCATATAATTGTGTTGAGCCAACTTCATACAGTATTATTGAAGGTATGCTTAATACAGCAATAGCTTTTTGGCCTCCAATTCCTGGATGTACTGACCCTATAGCACTTAATTATGATTCAACAGCTACAGTCGATGATGGAAGTTGTGACTATAGCTCTTATACTATAGAAACAGTAGGAATGTCTTTTATTCCTGATACAATTATTTGTGATGTAGGTGATACTATTCATTTTGTTTTAGGATCAGGTCATAATGCCGTAGAAGTTAGTGATAGTACATGGCTAGTAGGAGGGAATACTGCATTAGCTGGTGGTTTTAATTTTGGATATGGAGTAACAGATTATTTTGTTCCTGATGATTGTCATCACTTTTATTATGTTTGTCAGCCACATGCTCAGCTAGGAATGAAAGGACTTATTATAGCGCACCACCCTCCGGTTCCTGGATGTACTGATCCCTTAGCACTTAATTATGATTCAACAGCTACAGTCGATGATGGATCCTGTATTATTTACGGATGTACAGACAGTACTGCTTTGAATTATAATACAAACGCTACTATAGATGATGGGAATTGTATAGTAAGTACTTCATGTTTACTAAATAACATGTCTTCTGTTGGCATGAGTTATTATGGAAATCATTTAGGATGTGCTCCATCACAAAAACTTTTTTACATAACTAATCCATTATCTAATCATCCAAATCAAGCATTACTAGAAATTGGATATGGCGACACAGTTACGTGGAGTATATATTGTGGTCAAACATTACTTACTGAGGAGGTATGGGATGCAACTACATATTATCAGAACCTAGATATGCTACCAAATGGAGATACTGCTGCTATTTTTGATTACATGTTCTTGTCAAGTTCAACTTCATGTACTTCAATGTTTGGTTCATCAGCTTACACTGTAAGTGTTGACATTAAAAGATTCTGTAATCCATCAGTATTGTATTCTCTGCAGTCAATACCTATTTATGAATCGCCTGTAGCAGGTTTTGAGATAGATACGAGTATTTATGGACCAATTACCGTACAGGTTACCGACACCAGTACATGGACAAGTGGTTTATCAGCTACACATACTTGGAGTGTAGATGATCCAACAGTTGTTATTTCTAATAGTAGTGCGGTAAATCCTACCTTTACATTTTTAGAGAATACAGGTACAGTTGATCAGGTTATTACTGTTACGTTAGTGGTTGAGATTGTTGCGACTGGTTGTACAGATACCATTACCCAAACAGTAACACTTCATCCTACTCCTGTTTTTACATGTGCTAGTCCAGATATTACAGGTTTATCAGTTAGTAGCTTGATACATGATCGA
>CEVN01046525.1_pt1 | contig 31894 bp, 30 predicted proteins | sample 427041 | NCBI WGS metagenome assembly CEVN01 (sample SAMEA2623463, study PRJEB7988) | marine metagenome | biome: marine biome (ENVO:00000447); feature: surface water layer (ENVO:00002042); material: "saline water (ENVO:00002010), including plankton (ENVO:xxxxxxxx)" | depth 5 m
CCTCAACCATATGGACTTCGCCTGATCGATTGAGATGACTCAAATCGCCGCTCATTGCTGTTGAATCACCTCATCGATGTCGACTTGACTGTTTCGAGCTGTACAGAACGGATCAGCGTTCACCCAGTGTTGACCAAAGTGTCGCTTCTGAGCCGACAACTGGTTTGATGCCTTCTGCAGAGCTCACGGCTGCCGCAGGCTTTGCAACGGAGGAGGCAAGTTCTCGTTCTCCAAGGACGGACCAAAGTGCAGCAGGGCTCGCGATAACCGGTTCAACGCTTGTGGTCGTTGAAGGCACCGTCGCTGTCTGACTTCTGATCATTTGCACAGCAAGAGATCCAACAATGAAGGCAGCAACAAAACCAGTTGCTACAGCAATCGGAGTGCTGTCTTGGACGCGAGTAATGCTGCGCGTCATAGAGGTCACGATCTAAGAACTAAAAGTCAGTATGGAAAGGTTGGGAATGGATCGGTACTGAAAGGAGAAAATTCCGTAGCAGATTTAACAGTTTGTACGATTTTGAGTGGGTCAGAACTGGTTGACGCACGGCCTTCGGACACCAACCATCCGTGAGACATCCCGAGCAGCATCCCAAGTGAAATGGCGAAACGCATGGGTCGAGTGAATCACCTGAAACTTCATTAACCATCGCTGCAATGAATGTTCTCCGTTGTCATGCTTGACACCGTTAGCGGCTTTGGTTGATGGCGCCCATCCCCAGGCAAGCCAGCCATTGTTTTCAGTTTGAACAAGATTTTATAGGGAACTGGCGCTGCATTCCTCTTTGTGTCAGGCGAAAACTTGATCTGATTGGTTTGAAACTAAAACTCAGTCATTGGTTGGAACTATCCCAGCAACAGCGTCAAGAGTTGGTGGATTACGGAGATGATGATGTGTCTTTGTCGACGTTGCGTCGACACCTGCAGATCTGCACGAGATCCATGAGGGATGGCACGGCGAAGGATTTGCCGCCAGCGCAGCGGCAGCCTTGGCAACGATCGGATGTCCTGCCGGATTTGGTGCATCGAGCTGCGGACAGCAGGGGTGTTGATTTGTCTTTGAGACGCTGGATCGAGATGACGGAGTTGGAACGCTTCGCTCTATGCAAATTGGCTCGTCCTGGTCACGATCATCACAACTTGGATGCGGCTTTCAGCGAAGTGCTGGATTGAGAAGTCGTTTTAGAGCTTGTCGTTTGCGACCTGTCTGCTCGGGTGGTTTCAACACGGACACCACCGGTGCCACGATTACGGCACATGCCTTCAGTTCCGGTTGCTTAGAGATGGGACAGGCTTTGTCGTGCATCAATGTGTTGGCTTCGCAGGCCTGCTCTTGAGTGAATCCCCAGTGCATTGGCAGAAAGACCAGGCCTTTTCGGATGCGATCAGTCACCTTGGCGCGAGCCGTGAGATGGCCACGGCGAGAATTGATCGCCGTTAACTGGCCATTGATGACCCCGAGATCATGGGCATCATCCGGGTGGATCTCAAGGAGAGGTTCTGGATGCATCTTGTTGAGACGATCCACTTTGGCTGTGCGGGTCATCGTGTGCCATTGCCCGAGATAGCGCCCAACCGTTAGAACCAGTGGGTAGAGATCGCAGGGAGGCTCGGCTAGCCCAAGCGGTTGTTCGGTGCAGAAGCGGGCACGACCATTAGTGGTGCTGAAGTGATGATCGACATATAGGCGTTTTGCCTTTGATGTCGGTTCACAGCCTTGTGGGAAAGGCCATTGCTGTGGCCCTTCCCGTTCTAGAAGTCGATGACTCAGACCTGATACGTCACACAATCGGCCCCGTGTTAACTGCGTGAATTCCTGATAAACCTCTTCGGCTGAGCTGTAATTGAATTGGTTTTCGAAACCGAGACGCTTTCCGACTTCGGCGAATACCTCCCAGTCCGCACGGCTTTGGCCATGGGGGCGTCTGTAAGCGGGGCAGTAGGTCACACGTCGCTCAGAATTCGTCATTGCACCAGCTTTTTCACTCCATTGGGCCGCAGGCAGCACGAGATGGGCGTAGTGAGAGGTTTCTGATGTCGCATATGCCTCAGACACCACCACCAGTGGGCATCGCTGCATGGCTGCTTTCACCCGATCTAGATCCGGCATGCTGACCAGCGGATTGGTGGCTGCCACCCACCAAAGATCCAGCTCTCCTTTCTCCATCGCTTCCACTTGTTGCCAAGCGGATAATCCAGGTGTGCTGGCGATGCTGCCTTGAGGCATTCCCCAAGCCTGCTCGACCTCTTGCCGATGTTGGTCGTTGGTGACGAGCCGATATCCCGGCAGCAGATGGGAGAGACCACCAGCTTCGCGGCCGCCCATGGCATTGGGTTGACCGGTGAGAGAGAAGGGGCCTGCGCCTTCTTTGCCGATTTGACCCGAGAGGAGGTGCAGGTTGATCAGACCCCCTACCACCGCTGTACCTTCTCGGCGTTGGTTCACGCCCATGGACCAAAGGCTCAGAACGTTTTCTCGCCTGTGCCAGAGATGGGCAACGTCTCGCAACCGTTTTTCAGGAATGCCGCAAAATCTGGCAACACGTCGTGGAGTCCATCGTGCGACAACGTCGAAAAAGGCGTCGTAGTTGTCGGTGTGGTCGTCGATAAAACGTGGGTCTTGGCCGTTTTCGCGCAGGATTAAATGAGCGATGCCGTGCAGCAGTGCGAGATCTGTCCCTGCGGCAATCGGGAGGTGGATATCCGCTGCTTTTGCAGTATCAGTTCGGCGAGGATCGACAACAACGACAGTGACGCTGTCAGGGTTGCGTCGTTTCCGCTTCATCAGTCTCTGGAACAGGACTGGATGGCATTCGGCCGTATTGGTGCCGATGAGGAATGCGACGCTGCAGTGGTCAAGGTCCTCATAACAGCAGGGCGGACCATCAGAACCGAGGCTGCGGCTGTATCCAGCCACTGCAGAACTCATGCATAACCTTGAATTGGCGTCGAAATTGTTTGTGCCGAGGGCGCCCTTCAGCAACTTTTGGGCGAGGTAATAATCTTCCGTATGGAATTGACCGGAGCCATACATCGCAATGGCGTTAGGTCCTTTTGTTGAAAGACTCGTTTGAATTTGTTGGGTGATGTGATTGAGGGCTTCATCCCAATCAATGGAAGTGAAGTCTTCTTGGATGGAGGTGCGAAAAAGTGGTTGATTGAGACGACCCAGAGAAAGGGTCTCTCCCACAGTTGCACCTTTGATACAAACCTGTCCGAGGCTGGATGGATGCTGGCGATCGCCGCGGGCAGTCCATATGGGTGTGCCTTGGGCGTCACGACGCACCGGATGGCCGGGTTGGGCTGGAGCAAGCAGTTCGAGTCCGCAGCCAACGCCGCAGTAGGGGCACTGGCTGTGCACGCTGCGCGGACTATCGGGCATCACATCAAAGAGAAAATAGAAAAAGCCTGGAGCCATTGGCTCCAGGCAGGGATTGACGTTGAAACGCTATGGAATCATCGACCAGCCATGGCAGGCATCGACGACGGGGACTCACCTTCGTGGAGTTCGTCAAAAGAACCTTTGGGTTCTTTGAGGAAGAAGAAGCAGAAGAAGGCAACAATTAGACCGGCCACACCCAGGACCTGGAAGAAGGCACTGTTCGAGTTGGCAATAATTTCTGGTGTGGGATCTTTTCCACCACCCATCCACATTGGGAGCAGGCTGAAGATCGTGAGGTAAGTCACGGCGCCGACATTGCCGTAAGCACCAACGAGACCAGCAACCTGACCTGTGACGCGTCGTTTGACTAGAGGGACTAGAGCGAAGGTCGCTCCTTCTCCTGCTTGAACGAAGAAGGAGGCCAACATTGTGATCACCACAGCAATGATGATGCCGGTTGAACCGACAAAAGTGCCTGGCTTAATCATGCTCATGATCAGATACCCAATACCCAAGCCGGCTGTGAGGAAGCCCATCGTGTTTTTGCGGCTGCCTAGCTTGTCTGAGAGCAAACCACCAGCAGGTCGTGCAACCAAGTTCACAAATGCGAAACAGGAGGCCAAGATTCCTGCTGTTGCTTTTGTTAAATCGAAGGTTGTTTCAAAGAAAGTTGGCAGCATCGAAACAACGGCTAATTCTGAGCCAAAGTTCACGATGTAAGTGAGTTCAAGAATGGCAACTTGCTTAAACTCGTAGCGATCTTCTTTGGGATAGATCTTTGTGCCGAGGATTAATTCACGGTTGGTCCTGATAATTCCCCATGTCTGGAAAGCAAACCAAATCAGAACTGCTAGAAGCGCTATCGGATAAGTGTTATCGTCAAGAAACTGAACTTTCTTCAGACGCCAGCAGAGCACGCAAAGGATGGCAGCAAAGGGCACGTTCATCCCTAGAAGTCCCCAAAAATCACGAATGGACGTGACTTCTAATCCGGCTGTACGCTCTGGCCGTTGGTAGGTCTTCCCAGGTGGAGTATCTTGAACGCTTAGGAAGTAGATAACTCCATAAACCGCAGAAATGATGCCAGTGAGAGCAATTGCTCCACGCCAATTCAGTACTGCACCTGAGGGAAGTTCGAACCCACCTGAAAATGACAAATAGCCGGCAAGCAAGACCATAAAGAGGGCGGAAAAAGCTGAGCCGAAATTGCCCCAACCTCCGTAAATTCCTTCCGCTATGCCGATTTCTTTGGGTGGGAACCATTCAGCCACCATGCGAATGCCGATCACAAAGCCCGCTCCAACGATCGATAGCAGCAAACGAGCCACAACGAGTTGATTGAAATTTTGGGCTGAGGCAAATAGCAGGCACGGAATAACCGAAAAGACAAGCATTGATGAGTAGGTGATGCGTGGACCATATTTGTCCAGAAGCATCCCGATCAAAACTCTTGCAGGGATGGTGAGAGCTACATTGCAGATCGCAACTGTCCGAATTTGACCTAAACTAAGGCCTAATTCTGCTCGAACAGTCGTAGCTAGAGGAGCAAGATTGAACCAAACAACAAATGTTAGAAAGAAGGCGAACGTGGTGAGAAGAAGGGTTCGAAATCTCCCCTGGTATGACACAAGGTCACCAAGCATGAAAAAAAATAGAGGGTTGTACTCCGGATTTCAAAAGTGCAGCATCCGGAGATTGACGAGACGGTCAAAAATCCGCCCAACAACCTAATAAAACACTTTCTGCTGCAATCAGGTCGTTTCTGCTGCTACCAAATTTGAGAAATGCTGGAGCTTGAGAAGATTTTGAATCCCAATTACTCAAGTAAGTGCTGTAAAAAAATGTTATCCAGTATCTTTTGATACAGCAGGTCTTTATTCTGGCTCATAAAAAATTTTTGTATGACTCTTCGTGCCTGTGTCCTCTGTGGAGGTCAAAGTCGACGCATGGGGGCTGATAAAGCGCTGCTGCATCATCCCGATGGTGGAGTTTGGTTGACCGTTGTTGTTGATCTGTTGTGCTCTTTATCACTATCCGTGGTGGTGGTCAGTGGTCATCCAAGCCATTCAGAGCTCTTAACCAACCATGTTGATGTTGTTGTGGTGGACGAGCCACCTCCTTGGCAAGGCCCCTTGCGGGCACTGTCCCATGTTTTTGCGGAGGAGCCAGGCCATCCCCTGTTGGTTCTGCCAGTGGATATGCCCAGGCTCACACAATCGGTTTTGCAGCAATTGATTGATCAATGGTGTTTGCTGCCACATTTGGCAGCGATTGCTCATGATGGAGATAGGCATCAGTCGTTGCTGGGAATTTTTCCATCGGGTCCGCCGTTTCAGGATCAGCTGATCCAACAGCTTGCCCAGGGCAACCGACGTTGGCAGACGTGGGTTTCTTCTGTGCCACATCGATCCGTTCGTTTGCCTGCTGAGGCTCTGTTCAATGCCAATTGCCCTGAAGATCTGGCATCGTTGAATTCATGATTGCTTTTGACCAGCTTGGTCGCCCGCTCAGGGTGTTGCGTTTATCGCTGACAGCGCGATGCAATTTGTCTTGTCCATACTGTTGTCCAGCCAATGATGAGCCTGTTGATCGGCTTGATTTACCAGATCAGTTGGCTTTGATTCGCGCTTGTTGTTCTTTGGGTGTTCGTTCTTTGCGCCTCACTGGTGGAGAGCCATTGTTAAGTGATCAGCTCGAATCATTACTTGAACATGTTGCTGTAGGTCGTTCTGATCCCGATGATCCACTCTACCAACTCGAGGAAGTTGCGATCACCAGCAATGGTGTTTTGTTGGATGCGCAGCGTGTTAAACGTTTGCGGCAGATCGGTTTAGACCGGATCACCATCAGCCTTGATGCTGTTCAAGGCGACCGTGTTGCTGCCATGGCGGGGATTGTAGGTGGAGCCTCAGCAGGTGATCGCTTATTGAAACGAGTATTGACTGGTATTGATTGTGCCATTAAAGCCGGATTTGATCCTTCCTGTGGTGCGATCAAGATCAATAGTGTGATTCAGAAGGGCGTCAATGACGATCAATTAATTCCTCTTGCTCGGTTGGCTCGCTGCTTGGGAATCGAACTACGTTTCATTGAATATATGGATGTTGGTAATCGCAATTGTTGGAATCGAGAGCACGTCATGCCTGCTAAGAAGATGATTGAGTGTCTTCAACGTGAGTGGCCTCTTGAACCACTTGGCAGAAATTTGGGTGGCACTGCCCATCGTTGGCGTTATCTCGATCGTCGCGCTGTCGTGGGTGTGATTGCTTCGATTACGGAACCATTCTGCGGTGATTGCAATCGTCTTCGGATTACTGTCGATGGTATGGCTTACACATGTTTGTTCGGCACGTTGGGTACAAACCTTCGGCCTTGGTTGCGGCCTGAGGTTTCCTCTGAGGATCTCATCAAAGCAGTTTCAGCAATGTGGAGATCGCGTCATGATCGTTACAGTGAAGAGCGTGGTCATACTCTATCCGAACAAACACGAGCAGAAATGGCCTATCTTGGCGGTTGATTTTAGATATTTTAACTCGCTTGGTAGCATCTTTTGAGGAAGGCATTTTTGATGTCTGGTAGATGGCTTTTCGGTAATTGCATTTGTTCCATGGCTGTCAGTAAAAGGGTTAGCATTTCGTTGCGTTCTTCGTTTGTTTGTGGTCCCCTGTAGACCGCTTTTTTTTTCAAATCACGTTCTGGGAAAAGAGATGTCCAGCTGCACTGCCAATGATATTGTGAGAACCATTCATTTGATTGCGAGTAAAATTGCCTTGTTTGTCGGTATAATTTAGGGCTAAAGCCGTAGAATCTGTCTAGATGCCATTCTTTTTCAAAGGCAATATTGCGAATAGTGCGTCCCTTCTGATGAAGCTTTTTTGGATCAATATTAATGTCAATTAGGATCTGTCTGCATAGTTTGGAGAGCCAAATTGCCTTTCTCCCGGGTTGAAGATTTGATTCTGTTGCATTGACCTTGTTCCATCCGCCACGTGGCTCCTGCCATTTCAATGCCTTGGCTAATGCAAGATATGGATCTTTAACGAGGTAATGTTCACTGAGTGGTATAAAGGTTTTATAGATTGCTTTTTCTCGCATAATATCTTTAAACTTGCGGCGGTATTGCATTCCTTCATAGCTGCCTTTTTTGAGGGTTTTTTTACAGTAGGCGCTAAATGTGTTGCGAGGGTAGAAGCGGCGGATGCCATGAGTGTACATGGAGTTAATCCAGTCAGCTTGATCGCGAATAACATAAATAACGCCTAAGCGAAAACCTCTCTTTTGCACAAGGTCAAGTAAAGGCTTGAAGTAAGCTGGGTTAACGATTCTGTTATGTAATACTTCGCGGCTGATCAGATAATGCTTTGTTTTGCTACTTAGTTGGCTAATTAATTGATCGAGGCCAGTCCAGTCTTGATCGATTAGTTTTTTGGATTCACTCTCGCTATCTGCAGGGATGTAGATATGTTGCGCTGCCAGCGCTTTACGATTCTCTCTGAGCATTCGTACAAGATATGTGCTGGCTGTCTTATGAGGTCCTGCATGGATCCATACAATTCGCTCGTCTGGTTTGGATGGATCGAAATGTTTCATGGACGATCACATTTGTTGGTGATGAATTTTTAGAAGGACCTTCGGTTGTGATGATATGGCTAGAGAATCGACACTTTCCCGCTGCGGATATCGAAATAGCTGGCAACGACTTTTAAAGCCCCATCTTGTTTGGCTTGAGCTATTACTTTGCTTTGTTTGCAGATTTGACTAGAAGCATACTTTGCATTGGCTTGGATTGACTCAACCAGTGTTTCTCGCGGATGAAGGGCGGTTCTGATCGGTGTGACAAGTTCTTCCAGGCGTGGTGTCAGCGGATCATTCGCGAGAGCAGCCTTCACGGCTCCGCAATTGCTGTGTCCCATCACCATAATCATTGGCATTTTTAATTCTAATACAGCAAATTCCATTGAGGCTATTGCGTTGTTGAAGGCTGTGTTGCCGGCGCTACGAATGACGAATAGATCGGATGGGGCTGCATCGAAAATCCATTCTGGTGAAACGCGAGAATCTGCACATGTCAAGATTGTGGCCCAGGGTGCTTGACCGCGATCAAGAATGTCGCCTGATACATAACAGTTGTCTTTCCATAGGTTAGACATCGCCGCAGCTCGTTCTTGGGGATTGGCTGTCGCGTTTTTAATTTGCCATGCCTCGCTGAACCGTTCGTTTCCCTCGATTAGGGTTTTGAGGATATCCTTTGGCCGGCAGGATTGTGCTGTTTCATCAGCAGCTAATGCCGCTGCGATTGTTTCGAATCGGCCTGGGAGCATCGCTTCTGCAGAGCCGTTGCGATTGCATCCGAACAGGGCTAGGCCACTCAGGCCTGTACCCAACAGAAAGGAGCGCCGTCCTAGGTTCATCGCTGTCGATTCCACCACAGCAGAAGCTAAGCAGAGCTCTATCTGGGCAGCCTCAGGCGATGGACGGAGTTGGCAGGTTAATTCAGGAAAACGTTGCTGTTGCGACTTTTTGAATTGAGCAAAGTTGTTACAAATCTCGTTATCGCTATAGACATGATGAAAGATGTACAGCTTCATTTCCTATGAACGCTTTCGAGATACTCCATCCGTTAGCTTTTATGACATCACAGTCACTGGGTCCAATGTCCGTGATCTTGTGGTGCATTCAGGGCCCGCTTTAAGCCCTCCAAATGATCGGAAATCTGGAGCATGGCAATTTTATCTGCATCCTAATCAGGAAGACAATTTGATGGCTGTAAGCGGTGGTCGTACTTTTTATTTAGTGAACTTGTCCTGGCAACGTCCTTTTCATCTTGTTCGTCTCGAGAGTGGTGGCGATATTCTTCGAATTCCACCGGGTACTTTTCATCGTTCGATTTCAGATCCCGATGGATCTGTTGTGGTTAATCAAGCAGTTCGTAAAAAAGGTGCATCGATTCATCGCGAATTTAGAGTTTACAATAGCGCTACTATTCCTGCCTTGAAGCCTTTTGCCTCGCGATTTGAAATTGAGCGTTTTTCTCACGCCGCTTGATCCAGTTCATTAAAAATATTGTTGAGCAAATGTGTTGCTTGATCAGTCAGCTCAGATTCGAATGTATTCCAGTGTTGCCTCAGCATGTTTGGCCCGTCGTTACCTAGGGCGTTGATCACATAGTGATGATCTTCTTGAATCCAGCGTTCCAGGCTTTGTCGGCTCACTTCCAGGTGGCATTGCAGGCCGATTGCATGGCAGCCGACTCGGAACACTTGTTCTGGACAGTGGAGTGAGGAGCCCAGCAATCTGGCGGAGGCGGGCAGACGGATTCGATCACCGTGCCAGTGCAGGACAAGTTGGCAGCGTCGTAGTCCGCTGAGCATTGGTTCTTGGCTCGGATCGATGGTCCAGTGGATCGCGCCGACGCCAACCTCTTTGAGGGGATGTGGTGGGTTGCCGGTTTGCAACGGCTCGATTGATCCACCACATGCCACGGCGAGCAGCTGGGCCCCCAGGCAAACGCCAAGCACCGGTTTCTTTCGCTGATGCCAGGTGGCAAGCCATTGCAGCTCCCTTTCAAGCCAGGCTAGATCTGCCAGATGCCTGTCATTCACGCTCATCGGTCCGCCTAGGACCAACGCGATCGTATTTGAGGTTTGCCTGGGGTCTGGCAAAGCATCTCCGCGATCGGGTCTGATGGTCTCGATGCTCATCCCCCGAGCTTGTGCCAGATCTGCAAGACGGTCAGGACCTTCACGATCGACATGTTGGATGGCGAGGAGCCGCTTCCCCATCAGGTTTCAAGCTCTGCGTGCTTCGATCTTGCCCTAGGCATCAGACAAATCGCTCTGATCTTTTTAATCTCCTGCAAAGCGACCGTTTTGCTGTGAAGTGTTTGATCTCCTTGTTTTGGGCTTTAACGACGAGTTTGACGCCGGCTTCTGCTGCAGAGCAGATCAGTTTTCAGCTTGGCGAATTTGAACGCTCTGTGTCGATTGAGGAGTTGTCTCAATTTGCTGCAGGCAATCCGCCTGGACCTGGATTGAAGGAGACGCTGCGCCTGCTTAAACCATCTGAGCAAAAGGCCTTGCGCTCCGCTCTTAACCAGGCCGCGCCTGTGGATTCGGTGATGGCCTCCAACTATCTCGGAACTGCTCTTGGCAAGCGCACGCTGCAGCAGTTGGTCAAGCTCCTCAATCAACCTGCCAATGTGGCCAGCAATGCTCTTGCTTCCGCCTTGATTGTTGGAGCTTCTCGGAGTGATAATTTGAGCATGATTGATGTTTTGCAGGCGTATCCTTTACCTACTATTCCAGTGAATGTGCTGGCTGTAGGATCTCTAGCTCGCGCATTGAGCCAAGAATTTAATCTTCAGAATAAACTATTTTCTCGATTGTCTCGTTTAGGTGAGCCGGTTGGGCAGGGTCCAGATTTATCTGCTGCAGCGCAAAATGGATCAGTAACTTTTCAAAAGTTGCCATTTTCTTTTAAGGGTCGATTTGTTAATAAGATTAATGCTGGTTTTTATTTGCCCCAGACAGCGACTGAGAGCAGCAAGGCATCGCTTGTGGTTTTAGCACCAGGGCTGAACACAGATATGAATGCCTTGCTTTATGTCGGACGTCTGTTGGCTAGTCATGGATATGCAGTGGCCTCCTTAAATTTTCCATTTACAAGTAGCGACACAGTCACTGCTGCGATCGAGGGGACAGGAGCGATTCCTCCCGCCAATGCTTGGTATCACCAACCACTCAACGTAAGTGATCTTATTGATCAGGTCAAAACCCGTTGGGGTTCTCGGGTCAATACCCAAAATGTCGGTGTTTTAGGGCAATCACTCGGCGGTTACACCGTGACAGCCTTGGCTGGTGCGGAGTTGGATTGGCCTCATCTAGTCGCCGGTTGTCGACAACTGAATGATCCCAAAACAGTGGTGCTCAACCCTGCGGTGGTCTGGCAATGTGCGGCTCCAAACCGGGTTGTGCGTCGCCTCAGTTTTAGAGATGCTCGGGTGAAGGTGGCTGTGGCTGTTAACCCTGTGACAAATCCAATTTTTAGCCGTCGCTCGATGGGTAAGGTCGCTGTTCCAATGCTAGTGATCGCTGGTATGAAGGATGTCTTCGCTCCGCCAGTGTCTCAACAATTGAAGCCATTTACTGCGCTTCAACGATCAGATTCAGTTTTAGTTGTGCAAAAGAACGGTACTCATCTGTCTTTTTTAGATGGAACTTCAGACCTGCCAGAGATTGTGATTGGTCCTGATCAGCCTTTGGCTCGAACAGAATTGCAGGGTTTGGCAAAATTGTTCTTTGATCGCCATCTGCTAAATCTGAACAGTACGCCTAATTTGGCACCCAAAGGAAATAATGCGTATCTAACAGGAGAGACTCCCCTACAACTTTTGCTTCGTTCGAGTTTGACGATGCAGCAGTTGGAGCAGGTTGAGCCAGGCTTAAAAGAAGTGCCCTAGCTTGAGTGAGACGTGTTTCCTTTGGCATGAGAGTGTCAAAGGAAACATGGATTCCTGCGCTCATCTTGTTGACGCTTTCGTTTCAATCTTTAACGTTATATCAGTGCATGCAAGTACCCATGATTGTTTGTATTATTGTCCCTTTATTTCTAGAATAGTATATTTGCCTGGTCAAATTATATTTTGACCTTGATGACTTCAAATCAATTTAAACTAAAAGGTAGCGTTGAGCGAGGGGCAGAACTTCGGCTGGTTCGCAAGTGAGGAGTTCGCCATCGGCAAATACCTCATAGGTTTGCGGGTCCACGCTCATTTTCGGCAGTGCTGAATTCAGCTTCAGCGCACGTTTGCCCACGTCGCGGGTGTTCTGAACGGCCATGCAGGTTCGTTCCAGCCCAAGCTGGGATTTGATGTCATCGTCCATCGCGGCTTTGCTCACAAAGGTCAAGCAGCTCGGGGCGAGGGCCTTGCCGAAGGCGCCAAACATTGGCCGACCATGAACAGGCCCTGGGGTGGGAATGGAGGCGTTGGCATCGCCCATTTGAGCCCACACGATCGAGCCGCCTTTGAGGACTAGTTCCGGACGGATTCCAAAAAAGCCGGGTTTCCACAGCACCAAATCCGCCAATTTGCCAGTCTCCACAGAGCCCACCTGACTGCTGATTCCATGGGCCAGTGCCGGGTTGATCGTCACCTTGGCGATGTAACGCTTTAAGCGATGGTTGTCGTTGCGTGCCGAATCCTCTGGCAGGGCTCCGCGCTGAACCTTCATTTTGTGAGCGGTCTGGAACGTACGAGTGATCACCTCTCCAACCCGGCCCATCGCTTGAGAATCGCTGGCGATGATTGAAAAGGCTCCTAGGTCATGCAGGATGTCTTCCGCAGCGATCGTCTCGCGCCGAATCCGTGATTCAGCGAAAGCGACGTCTTCCGGGATCTTTGGATCGAGGTGATGGCACACCATCAACATGTCGAGATGTTCTTCGAGCGTGTTTTTGGTGTAAGGCCGGGTCGGATTGGTGCTGCTGGGCAGCACGTTCGCTTCTCCGCAGATTTTGATGATGTCTGGAGCGTGACCTCCACCAGCGCCTTCGGTATGGAATGTATGGATCGTGCGGCCCTTGATTGCGGCAATGGTGTCTTCGACAAAGCCGGCTTCGTTGAGTGTGTCGGTGTGGATGCAAACCTGAACATCCATCCTGTCTGCGACGGAAAGGCAGGCATCGATTGCCGCTGGGGTTGTTCCCCAATCTTCGTGCAATTTCAGACCGCAGGCTCCAGCGCGAACTTGTTCTTCGAGTGCCTCAGCAGTACTGGCATTTCCCTTCCCGAAGAACCCCAAGTTGACCGGTAAACCTTCGGCGGCTTGCAGCATGCGACCGATATGGAAGGCACCAGGGGTGCAGGTGGTGGCGTTGGTGCCAGTCGCTGGTCCTGTACCACCACCCATCATCGTCGTGACGCCGCTGGCCAGGGCGGTTTCGATCTGCTGAGGGCAGATGAAGTGAATGTGTGTGTCGATGCCTCCAGCAGTGAGAATGTGACCTTCGCCGGCGATCGCTTCCGTTCCTGGACCGATCACAATCGTTACGCCCGCCTGGGTATCGGGGTTACCGGCTTTGCCGATGCCGACAATGCGTCCGTCTTTGACGCCCACATCGGCTTTGACGATGCCCCACCAGTCGAGGATGAGAGCATTGGTAATGACGGTGTCGACGGCTCCATCGGCCCTCGTCGTCTGGGATTGGCCCATGCCGTCGCGAATGACTTTGCCGCCTCCAAACTTGACCTCATCGCCGTAAACGGTGAAATCCTTTTCGACTTCCAGAATTAACTCTGTATCTGCCAATCGCAGCCTGTCACCGGTTGTGGGGCCGTAGGTTTCTGCGTAGGCCTGGCGGGAAATGCGATAGGGCATTGATCAGGCGTCGAGGGAACCATTGATGCGACCGTTGAAGCCGACCACACGTCTGGTCCCAGCGAATGGGACCAGATTGACGTCGCGACTGTCCCCAGGTTCAAATCGAATCGCTGTTCCTGCAGGAATGTCTAAACGCTTACCCCGAGCGTTGTCTCGGTCGAATTGGAGCGCAGCATTGGCTTCAAAAAAATGGAAATGTGAGCCCACCTGTACCGGTCGATCACCACTGTTGGAGACGCTGAGAATGGTCACAGGTCGATCAGGATTGAGCTCGATCTCACCGGGTTCGGGAATCAGTTCGCCAGGGATCAGGGGTTCCATTGGAAATTTCAGCGAATCGGGTCGTGCAGAGTGACGAGTTTGGTGCCATCGGGAAACACTGCCTCGATCTGAACTTCATGCACAAGTTCCGGCACACCGTCCATCACTTGATCACGATTGAGCCAGGTCGTGCCTTGTTGCATGAGTTCAGCAACGTTTTTGCCGTCGCGAGCTCCTTCCAATACCAGAAAACTGAGCCACGCCACTGCTTCAGGGTGGTTGAGCTTCAGACCTCGATTGAGGCGCCTCTCCGCTAGGAGCGCGGCAGTCACGACGAGAAGCTTGTCTTTTTCCTGAGGGCTGAGATGCATGGAACCTTAGGGACAATCTCAGTGTGGCTGGCGCGAGCTTGAAACGCCGTTCTATGTGAACGGGTGTCGCTTTTGGATGCTAATCAAATCTCTTCTCAAGCTATAGGCCAGGCCATTGCCTCAAAACACTATTTAAATCAGTGTTTTGAGGGCAACTGCCAATGCGATCGAACAAATTTGTGCCCATCCCTTGTTGACTGTCAACGAGAGATGTAAGACGGGGTTGATTGACGCTGACTTTGACGTCCGGCTCGAGAGCGGTATACCAGTTGTTTTAATTTTTTGGAGCCCGAACCAGAGCCGAGGTACTCGCCATACAGAGCGTCTTCGTCGGGAATCCATTCCATTTCGCAGACCTCAACGAGCTTGCTGAAGAAGCATTGTTTCCAACGCATTGAAGTTGTTTGCCATTACCTCGATTTTAGCATTTCTTGTAGCAACAGCTACAAAATCTGCTTCTTCGAGAGATCGCTCCCCTAAGACCCCCACGTGAGGCAGTTCTACGCCGTTGTTGAGACTGCTCTCATTGCGGCTAACGGCGGTTTGTTTGTATTAGTCGTCAAGTTGAGTGGTTGTAATCACGTATTTTAAGATCGGACTTGATCAGTATTTGTTGTTACGCAAAATGGGTATTAAAGACTTTAATGCTGAATTTTGATATTACCTCTCTTAATTACGCAGCAGTTAATTGGTAGCAATTCATACTTCTTGCCATGACTTTGAAAACTATTAATTGGATAGATTTTTGTAAATCATGGGTTTTTATTTTCCTCGCCTAGGGCAAAGCAACAAGCTCATTGGCCGCATTGGATTGATCGCTATGGCTGGTCTGATGGGCACATCACTTGTCGCTTGTGGTGGCAAGGACAAGAAAACTGCGTCAGATCCCTCTGGTAGTGCATCAAGCAGTGCACCAAGTGAAGATGCTTCAATGTGCGCCAAAATTCATATTGGTACGCAAGATCAAGTGATTAATACTGCCGTTGGAGGTGCAGTTGTACGCGAGTTAAAAATATTCGAAGATAATTTGCCTAAAGATGGAAAATATAAAGATTTAGATTATACAGTTGAGTGGTCAAGTTATACATCTGGACCTCCTATTACTAACAAAATGATGGCTGGTCAGATTCAAATCGGTCTCATGGGTGACTTTCCGGCAGTGATTAATTTGATTAAAGGACGAGAGGGTTCAGGAGATACAAAAACGGTTTATATAGGCACACTTGCTTATAGTCCCAATGGAGCAGGTAATGCAGTTGTTGTACCGATCGAGAGCAAAGTCACTAACCTTTCAGAATTGAAGGGAGGCACTGTTTCAGTTCCGTTTGGTTCTGCAGCTCATGGAATGGTCCTAAAAGCATTGAAAGATGAAGGGTTTGATACTGAAAAAGATTTGACTTTGATTAGTCAAGCACCTGAGGTTGGTGGTTCCAGTCTTCAGAAGAATCAAATTGATGCGCATGCTGACTTTGTTCCATTTGGTGAGCTCTTCCCCTATAGAGGATTCGCTAAAAAGATTTTTGATGGAGCTCAAACTGGTGTACCGACACTGCATGGCATTACCGTTAGAGAAGATTTTGCCAAGTCCTGTCCAGAAGTTGTGACTGCATTTATGCAATCTGTTCTTGAAGCAAATAAGAAATTTACTGATAGTCCAGAGGCGATTTCTGCTCAAATAGAAGAGTGGTCTGGAATTGATAAGGAAGTTGTTTATATGTTTTTAGGCCCTTCTGGCTTGCAATATCTCTCACCAGAGATCGAAGAAGTGCAATTGCAGGCTTTGGAGAATAGTATTGCGACTCTGATGAGTCTTGGAAAGATTGAAAATAAAGAGGTCAAGCCATCTGATGTTCGTGGTTGGATCGACAATTCTTATCTAGAAAAAGCAGCTACCAATCTAAATACTAGCATTCCTGATCAGATCACAAAAGGAAAGGAATATTTGATAACTGGTAAGGATGCTTTGGATGGAAGTGATATCACGAATCCAAAAAACTCTGGCCAGATTTGGATCGAGGGCGAGGACAAGGTTCAAAATTATTCAAGCCCTGTCACGATGGTTAAGGCATTGAAAAAGTTTAAGTCTGAAGGAAAAGAACCAAGCGCACTGTTCGTTCACGACATGAATAAGGGTTGGAAACTTTTTGCAGGCACTGCTTATTTTGTTGACAACAAAGGAGAGATTACAGCATTCTTGTTGAAGTCTGATGCCGATGCATATGCCAAAGAAAGTGGTGGCAAAGTGATCGATTTTGAAGCATTACAAGTCATGGGATAAGTTTTCAAAACCGATTTTCTTGAATCTTTCCTTACGTCAGTCCAAATCCTGTTATGGCTGTATCAACGTCCTCGAACTCCGTCACGAATCAGGCAGAAGATTTGAGAAAAGGTCGGCGGGCTTCGGCCCGTCGACTCTGGTCTAAACAGGTGACTTCATTGATAAGGCGAACTGCATCCTTAGTTTTCTTTCTAATTCTTTGGCAAATCTGCAGTTCCCTCAAGTTTAATTTCATCGTTAATTTTCAATTTATTCCAGCACCAACAGCTGTTTTTGCAGCGTTTATTAATTTTATTCAGTCTTCCCCATGGATCCATTTCCAATCGAGCATTACAAGAGTTTTGGGAGGTTTTTTCGCAGGATCAGTTTTGGGAATTTTTGTTGGTCTCTTGATTGGATCCTCTCATCTCATTGAAGAGCTTTTAGCTACTCCCTTGGAGCTTTTAAGACCCATTCCAGCAGTGGCATGGATACCAATGGCCATCTTAATGTTTCCAGATGCAGAAATAGGAATGTTTTACATTACTTTCGTTGGTGCCTTTTATCCTATCCTTGTGAGTACGCAAAAAGCTGTAGAATCATCTTTATCAGATTTGTTGATGATACGTGTAGGTCAATGTCTTGGAGCTTCTTATTTTCAGCTGTTTAGAGACATCATTATTCCATCATCATTGCCAGGAATCAGTGCTGGCCTAGTGATTGGTATGGGAAATGCATGGTTTTGTTTGGTGACGGCTGAAATTCTTGCTGGTAAATATGGAATTGGCTATAAAACATGGGAATCCTATGTTATTTCAGAATATCCTCCCATCGTTATGGGTATGTTCTTAATTGGCTTGTTGGGTGCGTTGTCGTCACAGTTAATTTTAACCAGTACCAATCGTTTGATGCCATGGCGTCAAATCTCAAAGGGTTCATTTTAATGATTCATTCTTCTTTTTTACAGATTGATCAAGTTAGCAAGCACTTTGGTGAGAAAGGATTTGAAAAATGCGTACTTTCAAATGTCAATCTTGATGTTAATCCCAAAGAGTTTGTATGTTTGCTTGGTCCCTCAGGATGTGGTAAGTCAACGTTGTTGAATACTATTGCTGGTTTTACGAAGCCAAATGCTGGTCGTATAACAGTCAATGGTCAACTGGTTCAGAAGCCAGGTCCGGATCGTGGTTTTGTTTTTCAGAAGAATTCTTTGTTGCCATGGATGACTTTGGAACAAAATGTCGGGTATGGCCTCAAGATTAAGGGCTTAGCTAAATCAGAAATTGCTGAAAAAGTTGATCACTATCTTGACTTGGTAGGCTTATCAAGTCATCGCCTCTCCTATCCTCATGAACTCTCCGGGGGTATGCAACAGCGGGGTAGCATTGTTCGAGCATTAATTACCAATCCAGAGCTGTTGCTTATGGATGAACCTTTTGGTGCAGTGGATGCTCAGACACGAATTATCTTGCAAGAGATGCTTCTGAAGATTTGGGCAAAGGTTGGTATTACTGTGATTTTTGTGACTCATGACATTGATGAGGCTGTCCTTCTTGCCGATAGAATTGTTGTAATGGGTGTCAATCCAGGTCATATCAAGGAGATTTTTGAGGTTCCTTTGCAGAGACCTCGTTCTTCAGATTCAACATTCCTAGATGAATTTCGTGATATTAAAATGAAGGTTTTACGCAGTATTCGCGAAGAAACAGATAAGTTGATGCTGTCGGTATAAATAAGTTCATGATAGTTATTTTGGCTTTTGCTTTTAACCTTGTGCTTAAAATTTTTTTAGCAAAAAATAATTTACACCAATTATTTTTTGCTTCTGTACTGTTGCAACCGGTTTCCTTGTCGCTTGTTGCAGGATTTTTTTTGCGTCAACAATTTCGTTTTTGTCGCGATGCTTGGATTCGACAATCTGAGTATCTTTCGTCGAGATTCTTATCGCTCGCGTTGATCCTTTTGGGGGCAAAATTTGTTGCAGCAGATCTGAAATTGATTTCTCCAAAGACAATTGCATTTCTTGTATTTAGCATTTTGTTCACATGTTTTCTCAGCACATTGTATAGTAAATTCTTGGGAATTCGTCATAATATGATGTTGTGGTTAATTGCTGGAAATTGCATTTGTGGTCCGACAGCAATCTCTTTTGCAGCTCAAATCTTCCAAGGAGAAAAAAAAGATATTGCAAAAGCAATTTGGATTAATACGATGATTGGTTTTCTCCTCATGCTTTTGATGCCAGTTTTGGGTTTGGCATTTGACTTGGATCCAAACACCTTTGGTGTATGGGCTGGAGCGTCCCTTCAATCGACTGCTCAGGTTGTAACCAGTGCAGCGATGTACTCTTCAGAATCCTCCGAACTAGCATTGCTAATTAAGTCAATAAGAATTTTATTTCTTGTACCATTAATTTCTTTTTTACTGATATTTTTTCGCCATGATTCTTTGATGTCGAAGTCTTGTCAGAGCACAAAATCAAATCAGCTTGGCTTATTTGATTTTGTCAAGATGTTACCTCGATTTATGATTGGCTTTGCAATTGTAGCCGTCTCTTTTTTCCTTATCGATTTGGTTGTCTTTCATTATGCATTAAATTCTGAATGGCTTATGAGGGTAATGTCGCTACGTCAATGGCTTGGAGACATTTCTAGCTTTTGTCTCGCAATGGCTATGTTTGGCATTGGTTTTTTGTGCAATTTTAAATTTCAGAGATCAGATTTTCGTATTATTGTATTTGCCTTATGTTCTGCGCTGCAACTTTTATTGTTTTCTTATATCGTGGCACTTATATGAACATGCCAAGCTCTTTCATGGCCTTGTCAAGAAACTCTGTTTCGATTTCAGGGATGAATGGATGTGATTTCTCGTTTCTCTTACTTTTCTTGCCGATGTAAATCTTTTCTGTATACTCTTTTACCCAATCTTGCCTAATCGTCATGTCTGGGATGTAGTGGCAATCATTACCGTTTCTTTCCCCTAAAATACTATTAACAAAGGACTCGCTAACTCCAGTCCATCGGCTTAAATGTTGAAGGGAAGATGTTGTGCTCTTAAACCAATAATTAGAACACAACATTGCTTTTAAGAATGAAACAATTGCATAGGGGTTTTGAGTGGCAAATTCTTTTCTTACAACGACACCGTAGAATGAAAACGGTGTTGAAACTTCATCTGTAATTTTTTGGTAGTGATGATCTGCTTCTAAAAAATGGTCAAATGGTGTAAAGCATGCCATCCCCTTGGCTTCACTCGTTTGTCCTAATTTATTATCTTGATTTTCTAGATTGATATTAATTAAACGGGTGGTATTGAGAATTTTTCTCTTGTTAAGATTGTAAAGTAAGCTTCCATGCGCAGTTGAAAGAAATGGAACAGCTATTGATTGATTTTTAAAATTCTGAAGTTCTTTTAAGCCAGTGTCCTTGCGGACGAAGAGGTTTGAACCGCTTCCGTAAGGATTGATGCTGACAAAACTTACTAAAATAACATCCTGATCTTCACCATTAAAAACATTGTTCGCCATATGGCTAATTGCATAGTCGCCAATAATGGCAATATCAAGTTTACCGGCCTTGATAGCACTTAGGATAGGAGCAGCTGATTTATAATCGTTCCATTTTACGGTGTGTGATTTATTAGATAGGCTTCCATTAACATCATTCAAAAAGGTTTCAAAAAGCCCGAGCTTTTGTACGGCACGTCCTGATACGACTGTTTGGATGGTTCTAATCTGAATGCCAATATTAATGTGTGACTGAGAATCAGCATATTCTTTTGAGGTTTTTTCATCAGGCATTAAGTTTGAATTTTGCTCACTTCGTTTGAGCATAGGGATTGGTAGTTCTCGTCTAGAGGAGTTTTGATTGACTAACAACTGCGTCAACAATGCTTCAAAATCAGAGTCAACACTTTTATTTGCCAGTAAGAAAATGCCATAAGGAGTTGATAATTCATTGATTCTGACTTTTTGGCAAATTAATTTCTCAGTTTGACTGCATAATCGAATGCCTATATCGTCTGAATTTTCGATTAGCTGTGGCATAATACTTTCCGATACATGGGATCGATATTGGAAATCTGCAATGTCTAAACCGAGAGGTTTGATGCGTCTCTTCAGGAGTTGAAGACTCTCTGATTCCAGCTCAGGCAGCCATATTTTGGTGCTTAGCAGGCTTGATAAATCTACTGAGAGTTGAAGATCTGAAATGTGATTCTTCCTAAGCAGCATGAACTCTGCATTATTTAATAGAAAACTGGAGACGCCATCTGCCTGAATATGTTGTTTCGTTAGGCCTAGAGAATATTTTTGCTTTGCGACATTTTCAATGACATCTTGTTCGGATTCACATTGCAATGTTTTGACTGACTTTACTCCTTTAATAAGTGACTCGACTTGCCCGAGCAATTGCGTTATTGCGTAGAGGTAAAAATCTGATTCATGATAGATTGTGATGGAGTTCGTTTTTTGATCCTCAATATCCTTAAAATGTGATTCTAGTAAATCAATTTCCTTCAATATGTTTGCCAGCTTTGAGCGAGTAAATTCGCCTTGCTCAGTTAGCCTTAATTTGTTCTGATTTCGCTGGATTAGTGATGTATTGAGATGTTTTTCAAGAGCTTTGACTTTAAGGCTGATGGATGGTTGACTAAGATGAAGCAATTTGGCTGCTTTCGTGAAACTACCAGTTTCGGCTACTGCCAGAAAGGCCCTAATTTGAGAGAGATCCATTTTGCCTGGAATCACTCGTTGTGTACCCTATGCTACACATGTGGAATGTTTAAATTGTCGTTTTGGAGACAAAATTGATCGACGCCTGCGTTCTTTTTCTTTCTTTGACCGTTCGCGCCGCGTTGTCGACCTTCTTCTGTGCTGACAGCTACAGACCAATCGCCCCTTAATAGCTTAAAAATAAAAGAGATCTGTTATTGAAAATATCAATAGTCTCATTTGTGTTTATAATCTAAGTATCTGGCAACATCTCTGTGAATCGAATATGCTTGTAAAGATCTCATTTGATGCATGGAAACAATTAGAACGGCGGTTGATTTTTTGGTTGTTGGTGGTGGCACGGCGGGTTGTATGGCAGCGGTAAAAGCTAAGCAAAAAAATCCAGATGCGAGTGTACTTGTTCTTGAAAAGGCCAACATACGACGTAGTGGTGCTATTGCGATGGGGATGGATGGTGTGAATACTGCTGTTATCCCTGGCAACTCAACTCCAGAACAATATGTTAAAGAAATTACAATCGCGAATGATGGAATTTTAGATCAAAAATGTGTTTTAAAAACTGGTCAGCTCGGTTTCAGTGTTATACAAGAGTTGGAGGAATGGGGAGTTAAATTTCAGAAAGATAATCAAGGTGAGTATGACCTCAAGCAAGTTCATCGTGTCGGTAAATATGTTTTGCCAATGCCTGAGGGAAAAGATTTGAAAAAGATTCTTTCTAGGCAAGTGAAGCGCCATCGTGTTCAAGTGATTAACCGGGTGATGGCAACACGTGTGATGGTAAAAGATGGGCGCGCGATTGGCGTTCTTGGCTTGGATGTGCGTAATGGTGCTTTTCATGTTATTCAGGCAAAAGCTGTTTTACTATGCACCGGAGCCTGTGGACGTCTCGGGCTACCGGCATCTGGATATCTTTATGGAACCTATGAAAATCCAACCAATGCTGGAGATGGTTATTCTATGGCTTATCATGCTGGGGCAAAGCTATCAAATATAGAATGCTTTCAAATTAACCCTCTAATTAAAGACTATAATGGGCCTGCCTGTGCCTATGTTGCAAGTCCTTTTGGTGCTTATACGGCCAATGCTGAGGGAAATCGTTTTATTAGTTGTGATTACTGGAGTGGGCAAATGATGTTGGAAATGTGGAAGGAGTTGAATTCAGGCTCCGGACCTGTTCATTTAAAAATGTACCATTTAGATGAATCGACGATTTCTGAAATAGAATCGATTCTTTTTTCTAATGAGAGGCCTAGTCGTGAACGTTTCCATGCTGGCCGATCCGAAAATTATAGATCAAATGGTGTTGAAATGAGTATCTCAGAAATAGGCCTTTGTAGTGGTCATTCGGCGTCTGGGGTTCAGGTTGATGAAAATATGCAAACTACTATCCCTGGCTTGTATGCAGCTGGCGATATGGCTAATGTTCCCCACAATTATATGATTGGAGCTTTTGTGTCTGGTCGCGTTGCGGCTGAGCATGCAAGTCATGCGATTAATCAAATCGATCATATTGAGCCTGATGAAGATATCCTTGAAGCTGAAAAGGCAAGGATTCTTGCGCCATTAAATAATCCTGACGGGATCCCACATACTCAAATTGAATATAAATTAAGACGTTTTGTCAACGATTATCTTCAGCCTCCAAAATCACCGGCCAATATGGAGATTGGCCTTAATAAGTTTGTTGATTATGAAAACGTACTTTCTGAGTTAGGAGCTAGGGATCCCCATGAACTAATGCGTTGTATGGAAATTCATTTTATTCGTGATTGTGCCGAAATGGCTGCACGTGCATCATTATTTAGACGTGAGAGTCGTTGGGGTCTATATCATTACCGTCTTGATTATCCCCATCGCAATGATGATGAGTGGTTGTGTAATACTATTGTTCAAAAAAATGATGATGGGGTGATGTCGATGTCTAAGCAGCCACTGACTCCTTACATCATTGATGTCAATCTGGTTGAAGAACAATACAGTGTTGCCGTTAAGGCTTAACCCACCTCAATCTCTTTTTGCCATGTCTCTTGCACAAAGTCGTGTCGACGTCCCAGTCATCGTTGATGAGTCAAAATGTCTCGAAAAATGCACAGCCTGTATTGAGGTATGCCCATTGGATGTTCTTGCCAAAAATCCTGAGACAGGAAAGGCATACATGAAATATGATGAGTGTTGGTTCTGTCTGCCGTGTGAAAAGGAGTGCCCCACAGGCGCAGTTACTGTTCAAATCCCGTTTCTCCTTCGATGATGACCTTTGCTATTCCCTCAGAGTTGCAGAAGCAGTTTGAAGAGTTAGACGAAGAGACAAAGTCTCCTGTACAGCTTTTGTTTTCTGAGTCGCTAGATGATCGCCTTGTGGGTGTAGTTAATCTTCAGCACCTATGTGACGAGCAAACAGTACCCTTTCTGATTGCATCACTTGAGGATACTTCTCAAGATGTAGTACTGACAGCGGTGACATCTCTTTGGGAAATAGCAAGTCAACTGGCCGTAGAACCCCTCATCGCATGCCTAACTTCGTCCCATTCTCCTAAGGTGAGAGACGAAGCTCTTCTGGCTTTAAAAGAACTTGTTAATCAGGATCACCTTTTAATTCTTCTTGATAAACTTACCCTTGAAGATGTGTTTCTACAGCAATCTGTTCTTGTCTTACTTAGAAAAATACATGATATTCAGGCTCTTCCTTATATTGCCCCTTTCTTAGAATCCGATTTGGAAAACCTAAGGTTGGCTGCTGTCGTCACCTTACGTTATTTAAATCAACTGACACATTTCCCCCCCGCCCTTGCATTAGCTGCCGATCAAAGTACTGAAGTGCGTAAAGAGGCAATGCTTACGTTTGCTCATCTTGATCAACCAGAAGTTCTTTCTATTTTAATTCAATCGCTCCGAGAAGACTCTTCTTGGGAAGTGCGACGCAATGCAGCTCAAGCACTGGAACGTAAGTCAGACCCTTTGTCTGCAGAGGCGTTAGCTTCGGCGATCTCAGATCAACATTGGCAAGTACGTAAATTCGCTATGCGTGCGTTGAATCCACTCGTGGCTGAACAATTTGTTCCTAATATTATTCCTTTGTTGTGTGATGATTATTCCGATGTACGTAAGGAGGCTGCATTAGCTCTTGGAGGTGTGTGTTCTGACCAAGCTAAAACAGCACTTCAGCAGTCTCTGTCCGATGCTGATATTGAAGTCCGTATCGCTTCTGAGAAGTCACTCTCTCGCCAAGCTGCCTGAGACAGTTCTGCAAACTTTAAGGAGGTTAGTGAACGCTATTCAATGGATGTAAAATCTCAACAAGATGATGTAAGACTTCAAGAAATTCGCAATTGCCTTTCTAATGTAATTGTAAAAAGCTCTGGTAAGAATGTTTTAGATGCATGCTTAGCTAGAAATATACGTGTGATCAGTGATGATATTTATTTGCGATTGTTTCATGGAAGTGATCAAACATATTTGCTAACCAGCGTGCGTGAGTCTTTGTCTCCTTTGTCATGGCCGAAACGAATCGTTATTGATCCACGTTCGATTCCAAATATCAAGCGGACAATTGCTATTGGTAGCGGTAAGGGTGGCGTCGGTAAAACCTCTGTGACGGTTGGCTTGGCTAAATCCTTGAAGAACAAAGGTTTTTCGGTTGGAATACTGGATGCAGACGTTTACGGACCAAATATATCTACAGTGTTGGGTGCAGATGAATTGACCGTAGAAACTCAGGAGGGGCCTGATGGTTCAGTATTTATTCCGCCAATCGTACAAGAAATTAAGGTGATTTCTGTTGGTTTGCTAGCATCCAAAGAGCAATCATTGGCATGGAGAGGTCCAATCCTTACAAGACTTTTGAAGCAATTTATGTACGATGTGCAATGGGGGGATCTTGATTTCCTATTGATTGATCTTCCTCCTGGGACAGGAGACCCTCAGATTACGGTGTTACAAGAAAGTCCGGTTGTGTCAGTTTTGCTTGTTGGAGTCCCTGGTGCATCATCCTATGCAGATTTAAATAGAACTGTGACGATGTATCGTCAATTTGGCTTGCCAATCATGGGGTATGTTGAGAATTTCTCATCCATTGTATGTCCAGAATGTGGAGCATCATTCCCGTTCCTCCTTGATCAATGCCAAGACAATCAGCTGAAACCTTTTGATTCTGAAATTGACTTATTGGTGAGATTGTCTGTTATGCCTGAGTTGTTGTCTCGCCAAAATGACATGGTATTAACAAGTCTGGAATCAGTTCATCCCAAAGAATTTGCGAAATTGGCAGCAAAGACGTCTTCTTTGCTGTGACGATTAGCTTCTTATATGTGATCATTCTCTCACTGCTTAGATGATGTTTGGCGTATTTTATCGTCTTGTTGATGTTCAAGCTTAGTCACAGCTTGATGGAATGATTCTTGCCACTCTGTACATTTGCCATAGACCAGCTCTTTTTTGATAACTATCCGTATGAGTGTTCGTATTGTTCTGTTTTGAAGACAATCAAAGACCCTTCTGTTCTTTTGAAGTAATCGTCGATGCGACGACGAGGTGTTGTGGTGTCTTCAGCTTGAGAGGTGTGCTCAATGCTTTTGATTTGGATGGTGGCGATCCCGATTGTGCATTGAAATTTTTAATCGAATAATGATTGCATTGAATTGATAAATGTGATTTGGTATCAATGCTTACCAGCTCGACCTACATTCGTTGCTGTTGATACGTTTTAATGCCGAACCAGTATTTACATTTAAATTGTTGAATTGACTTTTTGATGCCTTCTGAGTTGCCTGATCTTCATCAACGTGTGCTCGATCGTATTTCTGAAGAGCGCTGGGTTGATTTGGCGACTCAATTAATTAAAACGGGACAGCCTCGTTCCTGCGATCCGCTTGATCCGGACTTGCCGCCTGGAGAGGAAGAAGCCATCGCAATGTTAGTAGCAGGCAAATTAGAAGCTATGGGTATGAATGTCTCGACGTATGAGAGTATGCCACATAGACCGAACGTTGTTGGCGTCCTGAAGGGATCTGGCGATGGACCAGTTTTGATGATGAATGATCATATGGATACTTACCCAGTTGTAGAGCCACATAAATGGGATAAAACCAATTTCGATCCTTTTGCAGCGACAAGGCATGGTGATTTGCTTTATGCACGAGGTTCTTCTGATACGCGAGGCAATATGGCGTCTGCCCTGATTGCAGCACAGGCTTTGGTTGAGCAAGGTGTGAAGCTGAAAGGAGATCTAATGTATTGCTTGTGTGTAGATGAAGAAAGGGATGGTACCCATGGATCTATTTATTTAACCCAGAAGATTGGTATCCATGCTGATTATTCGATTACTGCAGAACCAACCGCCTGGGAGAATTCAAAAACAGGCGAGTGGGGTATGAATTTATCTGTTGCAAATGGCGGTCATTGTTTAGTCGAAATAAAGGTTGTAGGGCAAAAAGCACACATCTGGAGGCCTGACACTAGTAATAATGCGATTGTTGAAGTTGCAAAATTGATTCCATTGTTGGAATCCATGACATTTACACATACTCCTACAGATTTTATGGGCCACACTCCTCCTTGTACAACAATTGTACGTATTAGAGGTGGCTTGGCCGGCGAAATGCAATTCTCTCCGGATGAATGCACCGTTACCCTTGCCGTTGTTGGTATTGTCCCTGGAATGACGATGCAATCAATTATTGCAGATTTGGAAAATGAGGTTTCTAATCTTTTCCAAAACAGAACAGATCTTTCCTATAATGTTCAGCAAGTTCCTGATTCTTTATTTGTAGAAGCGACTGAGCCTGTTCCTATTGATGAAGAACCTTGCAAGTCAATCCGTAAAGCATATGCCACTTTGATGAATGGTAGTGAGCCTATTCCAAATCGGAAAAATGCTTTTAACGACACAATTAGATTCCGCGAGGCTGGTATTAATGCTGTTACCTTTGGTCCTGGCGAAGATGGATGGGCACCTGACAATGAAAGTATTTCAATTACGAAGGCAGTGACAGCAGCGCGGATGTATGCATTAACGATTATGGATATTTTGGAGGTCGTTGATGATGTTAAGTAACTTAAGAATGGCTCGCCCTTTCCATATAATCATTCAACCCTTTAAGGTTTTTCGCAAATTAGCTGTCGATAAATATTTTTATGCGTCTTTGTTTACTGTATTGCTTTTATTTGTGGTTTGGATTGTCCTTACTGCAACTGGCTTTGCCGATGAACTTTTTTTACCTGGTCCTGCCAAGGTTTGGCAGTCTTTTCTCTCTGTATCAACTGAAGGTTATCAAGGAAGCACTTTGGTTGTTCATGTTTACACCAGCCTTTATCGTATTCTCATTTCTTTTCTCCTTTCATGCCTCGTTGGCATTCCTCTTGGAATATTAATGGGTGCATCAAAAACAGCACGATCTCTTCTAAATCCTTTAATTGAGTTTTATCGCCCGCTTCCACCATTAGGGCTTTACACCTTGCTTGTGATGTGGCTTGGTATCGGAGAAGAATCAAAATTAGCTCTGCTTTTTCTTGCTGGTCTTCCTGGAGTGATCATTGCCACGATTCAAGCAGTTCAGGATATCGATGAGTCTTATCTCAGAGTTGCTCGGGGGTTGGGTGCTTCGAGAAGAACTATTCTGCTCAATGTCTATTTACCTGCCGCAGGGCCAACCATTTTGGCTGGCATGAGAATTTCACTTGGTTTTGTTTACACGGTTTTAGTAGCGGCTGAGATTGTTGCGGCAACAGCCGGTATTGGTTGGATGATTTGGGATGCATCCAAATTTCTTCTATCCGATGTTGTGATCATGGGATTAATTGTCTTAGGCCTGACTGGTGTTGCTCTTGACTTATTCATGCGTCTTTTGGGCAAATTACTAATGCCTTGGACGCGAAAATCTAGATTTGGAACATCTTAATTACTCCACAGTTCCATTTCTAACCTATTCTTCTTATTCTTTTCAAATGCTTTCTTCCTTCGCTAAAAAAACTCTTGGAATTTCTTCAGGACTTGCACTTTCACTTGCAACTTTTGCTCCGCAAGTTTCTGCCGCTCCAAAGCCTAAAAACGTTACAGTTGGCTATTTGAATCTTGTTAATGCTCAATTGGTGACGAAAAGTCTTGGACTTATGCAGAAGTATATGCCTGGTGTCAAAATTAAATATATTAAGGTCGGTGGTGGTGGTGATATGTTGCGAGCTATTGCTGCCAAGCAAGTTGACTTTGGTGGGTTAGGTAATCCTCCAACAGCTATTGGAGTGACTAAGGGGTTGCCAATTCAAGGAACGATGGTTCTTAATATGCTTGGTGCTGTTGAGGCGATGGTGGTTCGTAAAAGTGCCAATATTAAAACTTGGAATGATCTGAAAGGTAAAACGATTGCAGCCCCCTTTGGTTCTACAACGCATTACCTTCTGTTAAAAGCATTGTCAGATGCTGGCATTAAGCCTTCTTCGATGAAGATTCTTGATCTAAGGCCTGCCGATATAGCAGCAGCTTGGGCTCGTGGTGATATTGATGCAGCTTGGTACTGGGAGCCTAATCTCGATAAAGCAGTGAAGGATGGTGGTGAAATCTTTATTACATCTGGAGACATGGAAAAGAAAGGTTATCCGACCTGGGATGTCGGTGTAGTCATGAACTCTTTTGCGAGTAAGTATCCAGATTACGTTGTGAGGTTTGTCAAGGCAGAATGCGAAGGTATTGACTATTGGCTGAAGTATCCGAAGAAGACTGCGAAGATCATTGCCAAAGAACTTTCTTTGTCTCTGCCTGATGCCACACGTATGATGAAGGGAACTGAAATGGTTCCCTGTAAAACACAGCTCACCTCACAATATATTGGTAAAACTGGTCGAATCGGTGGATTTGCTGACACCTTGGTAGAAACATCTAAATTCCTGGTATCACAGAAGCGTCTTCCGAAACAGTTGACACGTAGGGATTATGAAGCGTTTATCAATCCAGTTTGGCTTGAGAAAGCGACGAAGTAGTTTTTATTCATTCATGACATGATTCTTGTTTGAGGCAACCAATGTTATTTGAGTTGCCTCTTTTTCTTTATTATGACTGGCTCACTCGGATCTTCATTCTCACTTTCAATAGCCTCGTTGAGGGAAGCTTATTTGTCAGCCTCGGCCGCGCCAGTTGATGTTGTCCGTGAAGTCTATAGCCGTATAGAGCATGATCGTCGAGATGATGTTTGGATATCAGTTCGTTCTTTTGATGAGGCTTTAAATATCGCCAGGAAGCTCGAAAGCTTTTCTTGTTCTAAATTGCCATTGTATGGTGTTCCGTTTTCTGTAAAAGACAATATTGACGTTTGTGGTTTGCAAACAACAGCGGCATGCCCTGCTTATTCCTACATGCCAGCACAATCTGCATCTGTCGTGAGGTATCTTGAAAATTCTGGGGCTATCTGCATTGGTAAAACAAATTTAGATCAATTTGCTACCGGCTTAAATGGTACCCGATCGCCTTATGGTGAATGTCGATCTGCATTTAACAAGAATTATGCATCTGGCGGTTCTAGCTCTGGTTCTGCCGTTTCAGTTGCCCTGCAGCAGGTTAGTTTTTCGCTAGGAACGGATACAGGTGGTTCTGGTCGTATTCCAGCTGGTTTAAATCATATTTTTGGTCTTAAACCGACTGTGGGTTCTTTGAGCTCTCATGGTTTGGTTCCATGTTGCCCCAGTCTTGATTGTCCTTCCGTTTTTTCTTTGGCTGTCGAGGATGCAGTTCTAGTCGCAGACGTGATGCATTCTTATGACTCTTTGGACTCTACATTACGAGTTCGTCGGCCTGGTTTTGAGTTTGGTCTCTCTGAATTACCTACGGATATTTCTATCCTTGTACCTGAATTGAGCCAGCTTGAATTTTTCGGTAACCAGGCCGGTCATGATCTTTACCTTCAGGCTCTTGACTATATCTCTGAGCTCGGATTTAGACTGCAGCATTTTGATTATTCACCATTTATTGAGGCTGGTCGTCTATTGTTTAATGGTCCGTGGTTGGCTGATCGATTTGCCTCGATTGGTGAGTTTCTAATCGCTAACCCTAGTGATGTGCTTGATACTACTTATGCCATTGTAGAGGGTGGTTCTTCCATTACAGGCGAGGAGGTTTTTAAAGCGCAGCAGAGAGTGGCTCACCTCAAGTCTATTGTGCATTCTCTTCTACAATCCAATAACTTATTGTTATTGCCAACTGTCGCGCCTCTTTACACAGTTGAGCAATTAAAAAAGGATCCGATAGCATTAAATAATCATTTTGGCTATTACTCTTATTTTGCCAACATATTGGATCTTTGTGCTGTTTCTTTTCCGCATGGCTTTTATTCGAATGGCATGCCCTTTGGCTTAACGGCTATGGGTCCAGCTTTTTCTGATGCAGTCGTTGCACGTTTTGCCAAGGTACTGACTGATCCTTTAGGTCATGTATTTGGCAAATCTCGCCTCTAACACTCTTTCTTTTTGTTCATGCCTGCTCCCTCTCCTCCATCCTTGGCGACGCAAGGTCGTGTCTCAATCGACAATTTATCTGTCAGTTTTAGTAGTCGAGGCAAGGACATGCTTGCTATTCAGGATGTTAATATAACAATTAAGCCTGGCGAGTTTGTATGCCTTTTGGGTCCTTCAGGCTGCGGTAAGTCGACATTGCTTAACTGTGTTGCAGGTTTTGTTAAGCCTTCTTTAGGATCTATTTCTGTTGATAACGAATTGATCACAGGACCAGGCCCCGATCGGGGCATGGTTTTTCAGCAGCATTCTCTTTATCCTTGGAAAACTGTTCTGCAGAACATTGCCTTCGGTCCAGAGGTGACGGGCCGTGGACAAGGTTCTCCCAAGAGTACAGCACAGACTTTTTTGAGAATGGTTGGGCTTAGTAAGTATGCAGATTATTATCCACACGAACTTTCTGGTGGCATGCAACAGCGTGTGGGCATTGCGCGCGCTCTCGCAAATTATCCAAGATTATTGCTGATGGACGAACCTTTTGGCGCTTTGGACTCGCAGACCCGCTTAATGATGCAAGAAAATCTTTTGAAGTTGTGGAGGGATTTGTCGATTACCGTCTTATTTGTGACGCACGATGTCGATGAAGCTGTTTTCCTTTCTGATCGTGTTTTGGTGATGGGATCTAATCCGGGTAGGATTGTTAAAGATTTGTCGGTTAGTCTGTCGAGGCCTAGAAATAGCGACACAACAGTTAGTCGAGAATTTGTCGAGCTTAGAAAAACTTGTCTCGATCTTATACGCCATGAATCACTTAAGGCCTTTGAGATGCATAATTAATATTGATGTTTTCTCTGCAACGGTCTTGCTTGCAAGGCCCAGTTCAGCAGAGCAGTGGTCACAGCGAATCAATTTTTTTAATACCCACACCTTTTATTGAGAAAACCAATGCCGGCTTGTAGCGGTTGATACGCTTCTTAATAGAAACTGATACATTTGTTACACAGCCAATGTCCTTTTTTTGTAATCCTGCTCCAGGGGCATTGCCCCCTTTTTTGTGTGTGAGAAAAACTCATGAAACTT
>CEVN01148462.1_pt1 | contig 31803 bp, 29 predicted proteins | sample 427041 | NCBI WGS metagenome assembly CEVN01 (sample SAMEA2623463, study PRJEB7988) | marine metagenome | biome: marine biome (ENVO:00000447); feature: surface water layer (ENVO:00002042); material: "saline water (ENVO:00002010), including plankton (ENVO:xxxxxxxx)" | depth 5 m
TTGATTCCTTAGTTGATTCCTTAGTCACCGATTCTGTTTGTGTATCAGATGGTACTGAACCACCTATTTGTTCATCTATACTCATTACATTTTTATCTAATTCAGCTTCATCAATTCTTGATGTAAGATAAGATAAAATGTTAGGGTTATGTTCTAATTCAACAGAAATTTTATTATTAACAGTTCCATCTGATTCAAATTGAACAAGAACGTATGTTCCATACTTTTGCTTATCAATTAGATATGCTAATTTCTTTTTACCCCATATATTGGTACCGATAATGTTGATATTCATTTTAGTCATAGTATCTTGAATAGATAAAATAATATCTTTTAATCTACCAGATTCTAATGCTGGATGAACAATATATAATGTTTCATAATAATTCATGTATTTTCTCCTACTATAAAAGTGGTGCTATAACAAGAGCAACCACTGAAATTAATTTAATTAAAATATTTAACGATGGACCAGATGTATCTTTAAAAGGATCTCCAACTGTATCACCTACAACAGCAGCTTTATGTGCATCTGTTCCTTTTCCACCTTGTTCCTCAATCATTTTTTTTGCATTATCCCATGCGCCACCTGAATTAGATTGAAAAATTGCCATAAGAACACCTGTTACTGTAACACCTGCAAGTAATCCTCCAAGCATTTCAGCTCCACCAGGAGAAAAACCAACTAATACAGGTACAATGACAGCTAATAATCCTGGCAATACCATTTCACGTATAGATGCTTTAGTTGAAATATCAACACATTTATCATATTCAGCTTTCCCATCTGCTGCATTAAATATTTTTTTATCTTCATCAGATGCATTACTCATATCTGCATTATTTTTTTTCATTACTTCAAGAGCTGCCTTTAATTCAGGAATGTCTGCAAATTGTCGTCTAACTTCAGTAATCATATCCATTGCAGCACGACCAACAGCATTCATTGATAACGCAGAAAATACAAATGGTAACATACCTCCAAGCAACAAACCACTCATAACCGTTGGATTTGCAATATTTATACCAGTCAATCCTGCTTGCTGCATAAATGCCGCAAACAATGCAAGTGCAGTTAATGCTGCAGAAGCTATAGCAAATCCTTTACCAATCGCTGCAGTAGTATTGCCCACCGCATCTAATTTATCTGTTCTTTCACGAACCTCTGATGGTAATTCAGACATCTCAGCAATTCCTCCTGCATTATCAGAAATTGGACCATACGCATCAACAGCTAATTGAATACCTGTATTAGCAAGCATTCCTACAGCTGCAATTGCAATACCATATAAACCTGCACATGAATGCGCAACCAACATTGCTCCAGCTATTAATATAATTGGTCCAGCAGTTGACATCATACCTACGCCTAAACCAGCTATAATATTAGTTGCAGAACCAGTAGCTGACTGGTCTACAATTGATGTAACTGGCTTCGTTCCAGTTCCTGTATAGTATTCTGTTATTTTTCCTACACCTAAACCAGCTATAAGACCAGCAAGTGTCGCCCAGAAAACTCCCATACTAGTGTAATTAGTACCCATATGCGTCCATTGAGATGGGAGCATTTCTTGAATGATAAAATATGATGCAATTAGCATAAGGAATGCAGAGAAAAACTCTCCCATATTTAAAGCCTTATGAGGACTTCCGCCTTCTTTAACTTTAACAAAAAATGTCCCAATTATTGACATGATAATACCTGTAGCTGCTAAATATAACGGTAATAATACAGCTTGAGTGCTCATTCCACTTGTCATAAATGCAGCTCCTAATACCATAGTTGCAATAATAGACCCAACATATGATTCAAATAAATCTGCACCCATACCAGCAACATCACCTACATTATCACCTACATTATCTGCAATTGTTGCAGGATTTAATGGATGGTCTTCAGGAATACCAGCCTCAACTTTACCAACTAAATCTGCACCTACATCTGCAGCTTTAGTATAAATTCCACCACCCACTCTAGCAAATAAAGCTATAGATGATGCACCAAGAGAAAATCCAGATAATACGTTAAGGACTAGCGTCATTTCACTCATTCCATTAGATCCATTAAACTTTGAATTATAAAATAAAAATAATGATGATAGTCCTAATACACCTAAACCAACAACTCCAAGCCCCATTACTGAACCACCAGCAAAGGCTACTTCTAATCCTTTACCCAATGAAGTCCTTGCTGCATTTGTAGTACGAACATTCGCTTTGGTAGCAACTACCATTCCAATAAAGCCCGCTAAACCTGAACATACTGCACCAACTATAAAAGATAAAGCAACCAAAGAGTTACCATTTGTTTCATAGCTACCTTTAAAAAACAGTAAAACTGCTACAGCAATTACAAAAATAGATAAAATTTTGTACTCAGCTTTTAAAAATGCCATCGCACCTTTAGATATATTTTCTGCTATAAATTGCATTTTATCATCTCCTGGATCTTGCTTTCCAACCCAAGTATTCTTATAAAACACAAACAAGAGAGCTAAAATACCAAAAAATGGTAAAAAATTACTTAATTCAGTCATTATTATTTTTCTCCTTCAATCTTACATTATATTTATTCATTGTTTTTTCCATAGTATTATTTAAATAAAAATCTATACTATCAGTTGCATGAGTAATCATATACTCTACTTCTTGATGATATTTCTTCGGAAATGGTGCTAAAACATATTTCTCTGATGGCTTCATATTGATATCTTCTAATGCAATACCAATTTTTAATCTGTGAAATTGATCAGATTTTAATTGATATATTATCGATTCAATACCCTTGTGACCACCAGCACTACCTGATGACTTAAATCTTAAAGCTCCAAGATTTAAATCAATATCATCATAAACAACTAATATTTCATCTTGATTATGATTTTTGCATAACTGTTTAATTGCTAAACCACTATTATTCATAAATGTTGTGGGTTTAGCAAAAATATGATTATTATACTTCACATAAACATAATCACCATAACCAGATTTCCATTTCAAAGAACACTTATCTATTATTAAATCTAATACCCAAAAACCAAAATTATGTTTCGTGTCTACATAATTTGTGCCTGGGTTTCCTAGCCCAACAATTAACATTATTTAAAATAAAATAATATTATTAATCAGAATCTTTATTATCTGATTCTGATTGCTCATTAGGTGCTTCACTTTCACTTGATTGACCTGAAGCATCTTCACTTTCGACCTCTTCTCCTTCAATTTCATCAGATTCTTGAGGCTCTTGTTCTATTGCAGCATGCGTCACTGAAACCACTGCAAGATCACTCGATGTCACTAATTCAAATTTATCGCCTAATTCAATCTCACCTGCTTGAATGTTTCCTCCTAATTCAAGATTTGTAATATCTACTTCAATATTATCCGGTATATCTGATGGTAAACATGAAATTTCAATTTCATTTAAACTAGTATTTAAAACTCCTCCTTGAGTTTGTACACCAATAGCATTACCTGTAAAAATAATCGGAATTCTAATTGATATTGCTTTATTCATATCAACACCATATAAATCAATATGAATTATTTTCTCTGTTACTGGGTGATATTGTACTGATTTAAAAATTACATTTTGCTCTTTTCCACCAACTGCAACTGTAAAAATATTTGCTTGGGATTGAATAGCATTTTTTATCTCTTGTTCATCTATTTCAAAAAGTATATTTGTTGAATCATATGAATAATATACTCCTGGAATTTTTTTATTATTACGTAGATTTTTTAAACCCAATTTACCGGTCTCACTTCTTTTTTCAACTGTCAATTTATATTGTTTTGCCATGATAATTACCCTTTATGATTTTCATTAGAAAACATAGAACTAAGTGAAGTTCCATCAGTTACATGCTTAATTGCTTCAGCAAATACATGCGCAACAGATACAACCTCTAATTTTTCAAATTGTTTTTCTTCTGGAATATTAATTGTATTACAAACTATTACTTTATTAATACAGGAATCTGATAAACGGCTTACTGCTTGACCGGATAACACCGGGTGTGTGCCTACCGCTATCACTGAATTTGCTCCCTGCTCCATAGCAGTAGATGCTGCATTACATATGGTGCCTGCAGTATCAATCATATCATCAATGATGATTACATCTTTATTATGTAAATCTCCTACAATATGTGCTACTTTTGCCTCATTTGGTTTTGGTCGTCTTTTATCAATCAATGCAAATCCTACACCTAATCTTTTTGCATATGATTGACTTATTTTTGCACTACCGACATCTGGTGCTAATACAACACCTGTATCAAAATTCAGGTTCATAGATTTTAATCGATCAAATAAAGCCATACTAGAATATAGATGATCAAATGGAGTATTAATGAACCCCTGAATTTGAGGAGAATGCAAATCCATTGCCATAATTCGATCAATACCTAATACTGATATCATATCTAATATAACTCTTGATGAAATTGGTACTCTCGGCTCATCTTTTCTATCTTGTCTCGCATAGCCAAAGTATGGTATTACTGCAATAACTTTGTTTGCAGATGCTCTGCGTGCTGCATCAAGCATAAATAAAAATTCAAGAATATTATCTGAAGGAGGATTAGTTGATTGTACAATAAATACATCCTCATTTCGTATATTCTCTTTAAATGCTATACGTATTTCACCATCACTAAAATTATATGATTCCACCTCGCCTAGATTTATACCGAGATGCTTTGCAATTTCAGTTGCTAATGGTTGATTTGATCTTCCACTAAATATTTTCATAGCTGGGGGACAGGGAGTCGAACCCCAACTCCATGGACCAAAACCATGTGTACTGCCATTATACGATCCCCCAAAAAAAACTAATATTATATAGGGAGCGCCTCATAGGTTTGGTATGCATTGAATGAATCAGAAATATTTCTGATTGATTCAAGGTTATCATAGACACCAAACATAGTCGAGCCACTTCCCGACAAACTTGAAAATAAAGCACCACTATCTTGTAATTGATTCTTTATTTTCATGATTTCTGGATATGTTGATAAAACAACCTTTTCAAAATCATTCCTTAGTAGTGACCAATCAAGTTCATCACTAAGGGGCACAAACTTAGATGCATTTGAATGATTTTCCAAATATTTTTTATATTTGTTATATGCCCATGGTGTTGATATTTCTATATCTGGATAAACTAAAAGAAAATAATATCCATTCAATAGAGGAGATAAGGGTGTTAATTTATCTCCAATACCTTCAACATATTGTATGCCTCCATTATAAAAAAAGAAAACATCTGCTCCAATTTGAGATGAAAGATCATAAAATATATCTTTAGTAATTGGTATATCAAATAATTGACTTAAACCTTTAATGACAGTCGCAGCATTACTAGAACCACCACCAAGGCCTGCTCCAATAGGTATGGTTTTATTAATAGTAATATTTACACCACTATCAATATTATAATACTCTAAAAATAATTTGGCAGCAATATAGCATAAATTTGATTGATCCTCTGGAACTTTCAATCCTTTAGAAGTGATATTAATAACATTAGAATTATATTTAGAAATTTCAATTATATCATATAAGTTAATTTCTTGCATAATACTAGAAATATCATGATAACTATCGGGTCTTTGATAGTTAATTGATAAAGCTAAGTTAATTTTAGCATTGGAATAAAATTTACTGACCATTGAAATGAAGAAATTGCTTTAATCTTTCACTACACTCTTTAGGTCCTAATATGGTAATGAATTGGCTAATATCTGGTCCATGTTCTTTACCTGTAATAGCAATTCTCATTGGCTTCCAAATATTCCCTAATACATTGTATTCAGATTTAATATTATTAATAGTTAATTTAAAATCATCAACTGTCATTACTGTCATTTCCGTAAAACAATCTGATAGTGCCATTAGAAAAGAATATATTTCTTGAGAAAATAATTTATTATCTATATCGATTTTAATAGGTGAAAATACAAAAAATGGTTCAAGTTCTTTTTCAAAATCTTTTAGATTCTCAACACTATCTTTTAATAAGTTAATCATTGATGATGAAATTTCCCATTTTTGGGTTAATAATTTATCTATTAATATCTTTAATGATAAATCATCACATGTCTTAATATATTGTTGATTAAACCATAATAATTTTTTTACATCAAATATTGCCCCACTACTTTTTATACGATTGATTGAAAAACAATCAATTAATTCGGCCATACTGTATATTTCTTTATTATCAGATCCATGCCAACCCAATAGTGATACGTAATTAATTAAAGCTTCTTTTAAAAATCCTTTATTGATATAATCTTCAACTGCAACATCACCTTGTCGTTTAGATAATTTAGATTTATCTTGGTTTAAAAGTAATGGTAAGTGAGCAAAATTAGGTAATTCCCAATCAAAACATTGATATAATAATGCATGTTTTGGTAAACTTGCAATCCACTCTTCTCCTCTTATAACATGTGATATTTGCATTAGATGATCATCAATCACGCTAGCAAGATGGTAAGTGGGATATCCATCAGATTTAATAATAATTTGATCTTGAATTAAACTTAAATCAAATTCAATTTTACCTCGAATATCATCATAAATGGATATAGCACCTTTAGAAGGTACTTTTAATCTGACTACATGATTTTCATTAGCCATCCTATCAATTGATTCTGTAATATTTAAATCACGGAACCTCCGATCATATTCAGCAACAATATCGCTAGGAATATGTTTTTGCTTAATCATATCTAAACGTTCTTGTGGATAAAAACACGGGTAAGCATTTCCGTTTTTAATTAGTTCTAAAGTATGCTGATGATAAATTGATAATCTTTCAGATTGTGTATAAGGGCCTAATTCTCCTATTTTGTGTGGACCTTCATCAAATTCAATCCCTGACCATTCTAGAGTAGAAATAAGATTTTCAACCGCCCCACCTACAAGGCGCGTACGGTCAGTATCTTCAATCCTAAGAATAAGTTTACCATTATTTTGTTTAGCATATAAGTAATTATATAACGCAGTTCTTAATCCACCTATATGCAGATATCCTGTTGGGCTAGGTGCAAATCGGACTCTAACCATCGTCTCTAATCAATAAGCATGTTGAAATAGCAGCAATACCTTCTTTGTTTCCAATGAATCCTAAATGGTCGGTCGTTGTTGCTTTAATTGAAATGCTATTCGTATCATTTAACTTGCAACATATATTATGAATAGTTTCTTCCATAGTCTTTATATACGGCTTAATAATGGGTGCTTGTAGAATAATTGTTGAATCTATATTAATAATACTCCATCCTTTATTAAGAAACTTAGAATGGATATTTTTTAATAACTCTATACTATTAGCATTTTTATATTTGCTATCTGATGATGGAAAGTGATCACCAATATCACCTTGACCTAAGGCTCCTAAAATTGAATCCATAATACTATGTGTGAGAACATCACCATCGCTATGACCATCACAACCATAATCATGTTCAATTTTGACTCCCCCAAGAATTAATGGCCTTCCTTCAACTAAAGGATGTACATCAAACCCATTCCCGATGCGTAGTTGATTCAATAAAGAATTAGCGTTATTCATTACATTATTAACATCGCATCACCGTATGAATAGAATCTATATTTCTTCTTAATTGCTTCTTTATAGGCATGCATTATGAAATCTTTGTTCGAATATGCTGACACCAACATCATTAATGTTGATTGTGGTTGATGAAAATTAGTAATTAACATATCACTCATTTTAAATTGATAGGGTGGATAGATGAATTTATCTGTCCATCCACTTCGTGGGGTAATTTGAAATCCTGACACAACTACGGTTTCTAAGGTTCTAACAGTAGAAGTTCCAACTGTGATAACACGCCGATCTTTTTCTCTTGATTTATTTATTAACTCAGCAGTTTCTGGTGGAACAGAAAAATATTCCGAATCCATATAATGACGAGTCAAATCTTCAACTAGTATTGGCTTAAAAGTTCCTAATCCTATATGTAATGTGATAAATGTTTTTTTAACGCCTTTTTTAACTAGCTTAGCTAAAAGTTCCTTTGTGAAATGCATCCCTGCTGTTGGAGCAGCAACAGAACCTCGCTCTGTTGCATACACAGTTTGATAATTTTCTTTATCACTTGGGATAGGTTTTCGATCTATATAAGGAGGCAATGGAGATGCTCCATTCTTATCAATATAAGGATAAATTGATGGCATATCGTAATCAAACCGAATAACCCGTCCTCCAGAAACTGTATTATCAATTACATCACATATAATACCATCACCAAATATTAATTTATTTCCAATTCGAACTTTTCGTGCTGGTTTCACCATCGCTTCCCATAAATCATTAGCAAGCTCACGCAATAAAAATACTTCTACTTTAGCATCTGAACGATCTTTCTGAGCTATTAATCTAGCAGGATAAACTTTAGTATTGTTCATAACTAAAACATCACCCTTTTTGAAAAATTGATGAATATCTGAAAATTTCATATGTTGAATTGTTTCTTCTTCTTTATTTAGAACCATTAATTTGCAATTATCTCTCTTTTTAGTAGGATGTTTTGCAATTAAATTCTCTGGAATTTCCAAATCAAACTCTGATAATCTGGGTGGTTTCTCTACAGTATAAAAAAACATTTATTCTCCTGTTGTTAGTTTTAGTTACGTAAAATAGTCACAAGCTTTTTGCTGTGCTTTTCTTCCTCTTGGTGTTCTTTGAACAAAACCTTCCTTAATAAGATAAGGTTCATATACTTCTTCGATAGTTTTGGCATCTTCTGAAATTGCAACAGCTAGAGATTCAAGGCCAACGGGCCCACCATCAAATTTTTTCACTAGTGCTTCTAATATTCTTCTATCCATATCATCAAGTCCATTAGTATCAATACCTAATCTTGATAACGTTTCAGTAGCAATATTAATTGATATCTTTCCATCATTATTAATTTCTGCAAAATCACGTGATCTACGTAATATACGATTAGCAATCCGAGGTGTTCCCCTAGATCTTTTTGCAATTTCTTTTGCACTATCTGATGTAATTGATATATCTAAAAGCTCTGCAGAACGTAAAATGATTTTTTCTAAATCATCTGTATTATAATAATCCAACCTAATAATCATACCAAATCTATCGCGCATTGGTGATGTCAAATTTCCCAATCTAGTGGTTGCACCAATTAATGTAAAATAATTTAAATTTAGCTGTACACTTCTTGCACTAGGACCTTTATCTATCATAATATCAATATTATAATCTTCCATAGCAGAGTATAAATACTCTTCAACTACACTGCTTAATCTATGAATTTCATCAATGAAAAACATATCATGATTTTCAAAATTAGTTAATATTCCTGCAAGATCTCCTGGCTTATCTAATATAGGTCCAGAACTAATTTTAATATTCACGTTCATTTCATTTGCTATTATACGTGATAATGTCGTTTTACCCAAACCTGGAGGACCAAATAATAAGAGGTGGTCTAAAGATTCTGATCTTTTTTTAGCAGCTTGAATATAAATTTTTAAATTTTCTAAAACTTCTTTTTGTCCTATAAAATCATTAAATGATTGTGGGCGCAGAGAAACTTCTTCTTTTGCTTCTTCCTGATTTTTAACCGGATTGGTAATATCGTCATTATTGGTATCTTTAAATGATTTAATCATGGACTTATAATTTACAACTATATTCAGATGGAAAAAAGAGTATATAATATGATTATTAATCAAATAATTTTTTTAAGAATTTTCCCGTATATGAACTTTTCATTTTAATAATTTCTTCTGGAGAACCTTGAAATAATATGTTACCTCCTTTATCTCCACCTTCTAAACCTAAATCAATGATCCAATCAGATGACTTAATAATATCCATATTATGTTCAATGATAATCATTGAATTTCCACGGTCTACTAATTCATTTAATACTTTTAATAAAATATTTATATCATGAAAATGCAAACCAGTTGTAGGCTCATCTAATACATAAAGAGTTCTCCCTGTACCAATTTTTGATAGCTCTGTTGATAATTTAATACGTTGAGACTCACCTCCAGATAGTGTAGTGGCGCGCTGACCAAGTTTAATATATCCAAGACCAACCTTAATAAGCATTTCTAAATATCTACTTATTACTTTATGATTTATAAAAAAATCAGCGGCTTCATCAATTGATAGAGATAAAATATCATATATATTTTTATTTTTATAAAAAATTTGAAGCGTTTCTCTATTAAACCTTTTTCCTTTACATGATTCACATTGAATATATGTATCAGGCATAAAATGCATTTCGACCTTAATTAATCCAACTCCTTGACAATCTTCACATCTACCACCTTTGACATTAAATGAAAAACGACCCGGCTGATATCCTCTTATTTTTGATTCTGGTAAATCACTAAATAAATTTCTAATATGAGTAAATAAGCCTGTATAAGTTGCAGGATTCGATCGGGGAGTTTTACCTATAGGAGATTGATCAATCGATATAACTTTATCAAGGTGTTCTAAACCCTGAATATTATCATAAGCAAGTGGTGTAGCCTTACTGGAATATAAATCGTTTGTAAGAATTGGAAGTAGCGTTTGATTAATCAATGATGATTTTCCAGATCCGGAAACTCCGGTAATACACATTAATTTTCCTAAAGGAAATTTACAATTAATATTTTTTAAATTATTACCTTTAGCACCATATAAACTAATGTAATGTCCACTTCCTTTTCTTCTTGTTTGCTGTATAGAAATATTTTTTTTATTTAATAAATAATCAGCAGTTAAAGAATTGGTGGCTTTAGAAAGGTCTTTAGGACTACCTTCATAAACAATATCTCCACCATTCACCCCAGCCTTTGGGCCCAAATCTATAATCCAATCTGATGCATACATAATTTCAGAATCATGCTCTACTACAATAACAGTATTCCCTAAGTCCCGAAGCTTTAATAAAGTATTAATTAATCGCTGATTATCTCTTTGATGTAAACCAATGGATGGTTCGTCTAATATATAAATTACGCCCATCAGTTGCGTTCCAATTTGTGTTGCTAATCTAATCCGCTGCGATTCCCCACCAGACAAAGTATTTGCAGATCTATGTAAGGTTAAATAATCTAATCCGACATCTAATAAAAAATTAATACGCGAGCTAACTTCTCTAATAATCTGTGAAGAAATTTTTTCTTCTTTTTTCGATAATGAAAGAGATGACAAAAATTGATTAATATCATAAATTGTCATTTTGGTCAATTCTATAATATTAACATCATTGATACAAACCGCTAAACTAATAGGATTTAAACGATTTCCATTACATTGAATACAATCATGCTTAGACATATATTTTTCAATCCAATCACGAATATAGCTAGATTTAGTTTGCTTATATCGACGTTCCAAATTATTAATAATACCTTCAAAATATATATTTGTGGAAATTTTATATTTTTTAATATCAGGCGTTTGAGATGAATTTCCATATAATATAAAATGTCTTATTTGCTTTGGAATTAATTTCCATGGCATAGAAAATGATAATTGATGATCATGAAATAAACTCTTCAAAACATTACCTTGATATGAATCAGAAGAAGGTTGTGGACCTAAAGGTTCAATACAACCTTCAAGGAAATTTTTATTTATATCGGGGATAATTTTTTTGGGGTCCATCGAAACCAATGTTCCTAATCCATTACAATGAGAGCAGGCGCCTGTTGGAGAGTTAAATGAAAAATTTTGAGGTTGTATTTCTTCAAATGAAAGTTCACATTTTGGACAATATTTATTTTCACTAAAAAGATATTCTTGACCATTAAGATTTTTAATAGTTAATATTCCATCTCCTATCTTCAATGCCAATTCTACTGATTCAGTAAGACGTTGTGAAATATTATTAGATATAATTAAACGGTCTACTAAAACATCAATATTATGTTTTTTATTTTTATTTAAAACGATTTTATCATTTATATCTTTAATTTCATTGTTCACTTGAACCCTTGTAAACCCTTGCTGTGCAATCATTTTAAAAATATCTTTATGTTGCCCTTTTTTTGATTTAATAATAGGAGCTAAAATTAAAATTTTTGAATTTGCTTTAAGATTTAATATGGTATCAACAATCTGCTGAACTGTCTGCTTTTGAATCATACCATTACATTTGTAACATTTTTGATGACCAATTCGAGCATATAATAATCGTAAATAATCATAAATTTCAGTAATAGTTCCAACTGTTGATCGAGGATTTTTGCTAACTGATTTTTGTTGAATTGATATAGCAGGAGATAAACCATATATATGATCTACTTTTGGTTTTTTAACACCTCCCAAAAATTGTCTAGCATAGGTTGATAATGATTCAACATATCTTCTTTGTCCTTCCGAATAAATTGTATCAAACGCAAGAGTTGATTTCCCCGAACCAGATAAACCCGTGATAGTAATTAATTTATTACGTGGAATTGAAATATTGATATTATTCAAATTATTATCCTTGGCTCCAACAACGATAATATCATTTAAATAGGTATTTGATTTTTTATTTTTATTTTTCATCGACCTTAAACATAAAGTAATTTTTCAGTAAATCAAAATTAATTTTAAACATAGAATATGTCTTTATTATTTTAAATTATAAGTATGAAAAAATATTATAAATATGCTACAATAAGTATCATTGCAACATTAATTATAATTCTTCTGGGTGGTTCCAATTCAATTTTAGTCCAACAGATTAAACCACTAGCTGTAATAATTAATTTAATTAATCATAATTATGTTGATGAGGTTGATATTAATGATGTATTGACTGGAGCTATCGAAGGAATGCTTGATAAATTAGATCCTCATTCTTCTTATATCCCAGCTGAAAATAAAGAAGAAGTAGATGAAGTTTTTAGAGGAGATTTTGAAGGTATTGGTATTGAATTTAGTATGATTGATGGATACATTACTGTTATTTCTCCCATTCCAGATACGCCATCAGATCGGGCAGGTATTTTATCTGGAGACCAAATCATAAAAATTGATGGTGAATCTGCATATAAAATTACTCAAAAAGATGTATTCAAAAAACTACGGGGGCCTAAAGGCACTAGAGTTGTAGTTACAATTGCAAGAAAGGGAATGGATGAACCATTTAATGCGACATTAATTAGAGATAAAATTCCCATTCGAAGTATTGCCTCCTCTTTTATGATTAATGATACAATTGGGTATATAAAAGTTACAAGATTTGCAAGTACCACTATGAAAGAGTTTCAAGAAGCAATTAAAAAATTACAAATGGAAGGAATGGATGAATTACTAATTGATTTAAGAAATAATCCAGGAGGATTATTGGATCAAGCATTTAAAATGGCTGATTTATTTATTTCTACAAATGATACTATTGTATTTACTCAAGGACGCATTCCTGGTTCCAGTAGCATGTACAAAGCAAGATCACAGTATCAAGATTTAAATATTCCATTAGTTGTACTAATTAATAATGGTTCAGCCAGTGCAAGTGAAATTGTGTCAGGAGCATTTCAAGATCTTGATAGGGGTGTAATTGTAGGAGAACGAAGTTTTGGAAAAGGTTTGGTTCAACGACAATATGATTTAGATGATGGGTCCGCTGTGAGAATTACCATAGCTAAGTATTATACTCCATCAGGACGATTGATACAAAGATCATATGATGATGGGCTAGATGAATATTATATTAATAATGATGAGGATATAGATTCATTAGAAGTAAATACAAAAAAATATTATACTAAATCTGGTAGAATAGTTTATGGGGGTGGTGGTATTACACCAGATATCATTGTTGATAACAATACACAATATAATAAATCAACAAGAGAGATTTACTTTAACCCTGATAGGTTACTATTTAAATATGCAGATTTAATTAAGGATGAAATTCCAAATAATGTAAATTATATAAACTTTATGGAAACAAGTGACTTAATAAATCAAATACATTTTATGGAATGGTTAGATTCAATTAATATTGATTATAATAAAAAAGAAATTACCAATGAAAAAGATTGGGATTTTATTGTGAACCGTATTAAAGCTGAAATATCGAATTTTAAATGGGGTAGAGAATCATTTTACAAAGCATTAATTCATTCAGATGAGCAAGTTAAAGAGGGAATAAAGCAGTTTGATTGGGCAAAAGATTTAATTAAAAAAAAATAATAATAAATTATTAGAAAATATTTACTTTCTAATAACAGATTTAATAGATAAAAAGGAGTAATAATTATGGTGCAATTATTCATAGATGGCGGTGGGTTTATGTGGCCAATTCTAGGTATAGGAGCGATCGGATTGATTTTTGTAGGTGAAAGACTTTTTCATCTAATATCAGGTTTACAAGCAAATGAAGCATTTGCATTAGACGTAGCAAAAATAACATCAGAACAAGGTATTGATAATGCTAGAAAGCGATGTGAAGAGGTTGTGGGACCTGTTTCAAATTTATGTTACAATGCATTAGAAAAGGCAGATGGTGGAGTAGCAGCAGCAGAAAAAGCATTAGACCAAACTGTTGGTATTGAAATGGCATCCTTGGAAAAAAATATGACTTGGATTTCATTATGTATCGCAACAGCACCAATGATTGGATTCCTTGGTACGGTATGGGGTATGATACAAGCATTTAATGATATTAAAATGGCTAATGATATTTCTCCAGCAATTGTAGCTGGTGGTATTTCTGTTGCATTATTAACTACAGCATTTGGATTAGTTGTTGCTGTTATCTTGCAAGTATTACAAAATACCGTACTATACATAATTGATAATCAAATTGTAACTATGCAAAAAGCTACCGCTTATATATTACAATCAATTGATAAAAGTAAGTAAATGATTTTGCAGCGAAAACGAAAAACAGATGAGGTTAACTCATCATCTATGGCAGATATAGCATTTTTGCTACTTGTTTTTTTTCTAGTTACTACCACAATATCTATGGATAAGGGAATTAATATTATTCTACCTGCTGATGGTAGTGAAAAAGAAGTAGATAAAAATAATCTGGTAAATATTGCAATGAATGATCAGGGAAAAATATTAGTTGATGATTCTCCAAAGATGCTATCAGAAATTAAGTTATTAGCTGAAAAGCGTATGGCTGCTAATCCAAAAATTATTTTTTCTGTTAGTACTCATGAACGTACAAAATATCAAGACTATGTTAGTTTATTAGATGAATTAAAAAAAGCAAAAGCAACAAGAATATCTATAGCAAATCAATAATGAAAATTAATAGATCTACTCAAGAAAGTAATAAAATATCAACGGAATCTCTTCCAGATATTATTTTTATGTTATTAATATTTTTTATGGTCACGACTGTTATGCGTGAATTTGAGGGGCTAGATGTATTAATGCCAAAAGCTAAAATGATTGAAAAGTTGGAAAGTAAAAGACATACATCATATATATGGGCAACAAAAGATGAAATTATTTCCGTTGATGACCGACTAACTGCTGTTGATGGATTAGCATCTATTATGGTCTCGAAAGTTTCTAGAGATCCCAAAATCACTGTATCTCTCAAATCAGATCAAAAAGCAAATATGAAATTAATTTCACAAATTCATGATCAGCTAAGAAAAGCTAATGCGCTAAAACTTAGTTATTCAGCGTTAACAAAAGTAAAACCATGAGAATAGATCCATTACTAGTAAGTTATCCAATTAGAATCCGCCAGGTAACTATAGGCGTATTTATTGGGATATCTACTATATTTTATGTCTTCCCACGTGCTTTAGAAGAAGCAGAAAAAACAGAATACATTATTAAAGATGAAATTGAAACATTTGATATTCCTCAAACAGAACAAATAGAAATTCCAGAACCTCCTGCAAAACCATCAGTACCCATTGCTTCAGAAGATGATTTCTTAGATGAGGACTACGATGTTTTTGATACTGATTTTGATGATTGGGGTGAATGGGAAGCTCCTCCAGGAGAAGATGAGGGTGATGTAGAATTTGTTGCTTATGATAAAGCTCCAAAAGCTATCATTAGCATTCAAGAAAATGTGGAATATCCAGAAATAGCAAAATCAATGGGTGTAGAAGGAAAAGTGTTTGTTAAATTTTATATTGATAAAAAAGGTAATGTAGATCCAAATAAAATTACTATTATTAAAGGAATTCCTGCACTCAATGATGCAGCTATTTCAGCAGTTCGAAAATCTAAATGGAAACCAGCTCAACAACGAGATATGAGAGTTGGGGTATATTTAACTATACCTATCAACTTCGAATTAAAATAATTTACGTACGTAAATAAAATTACTTCTTAAATAATGAACGAATATATTCTCTATTAAGTTTTGCAATATTATTAATAGAAATCTCCTTAGGACATTCTGCTTCACAGGAGCCTGTATTTGTACAATGTCCAAAACCTTCTTTTTCCATTTGATTAACCATATTTTTAACTCGTGATGACCTTTCGGGCCCACCCTGTGGTAATAAAGAAAGCTGATTAACTTTTGCTCCAACAAATAACATAGCAGATGAATTTTTACATGCTGCAACACACGCCCCACAACCAATACATTCTGCTGACATAAATGCTTCATCAGCATTATTTTTATTAATAGGAATTGCATTACCATCAGGTGCATTTCCTGTATTAACAGAAATATACCCTCCTGATTGTATAATACGATCAAAAGCAGAGCGATCAACCATTAAATCTTTAATAACAGGAAAACCTTTTGCTCGCCAAGGCTCAATAACAATACTATCCCCATCATTAAAATGTCGCATATGTAATTGGCATGTTGTAGTACCTTTTTGAGGACCATGTGGCTCGCCATTAATATACATACTGCATGACCCACAAATTCCTTCTCTGCAATCATGATCAAAAGTTACGGGATCAATGTGTTCTAATATTAATTTTTCATTTAAAATATCAATCATTTCAAGAAAAGACATATCTCCGTCAATGTTACTTACGTCATATTCTTCAAAGTATCCTTTTTCATTGGCTGATTTCTGACGCCAAACAATTAATTTTAAATTCATCATTTATAACTTCTTTCTGCTAATTTAATATTTTCAAACTCTAAATTTTCTTTATGTAATGTGGGCTCTGCATCCTGCTTATATTCCCAAGCAGAAACATAAGAATATTCATCATCTATTCTTTTCGCTTCCCCAGAATCTGTTTGACTCTCTTCTCTAAAATGGCCACCACAAGACTCTTTTCTATTTAAGGCATCACGAATCATCAAATCTCCTAATTCAATAAAATCAATAACACGACCAGCTTTATCTAGCTCATTATTTAATGTATTAAATTCTCCTGGGATTTTAACAGTTTCCCAAAATTCGTTTTTTATATCTTGTACTAAATTTAATGCTTCTTTTAATCCTTTTTCATTTCTTGCCATACCACAATAGTCCCAAATAACTTTACCTAACTTTTTATGGATTGACTCAACTGTTTGATTACCTTGAACATTAAAAATTCTTTTCATTTTTTCAATTGAATCTTTTTCAGCTTGATCAAATTCAGGCATATCTGTTGTAATAGAATCATTAGAAATCTGAGTGGAAAGGTATTGACCAATGGTGTAGGGTAAAATAAAATAGCCATCTGCTAAACCCTGCATTAAAGCTGATGCTCCCAATCGATTTGCTCCATGGTCTGAAAAATTGCATTCCCCAATAGCATATAATCCTGGCACAGAAGTCATTAAATTATAATCAACCCATGTCCCACCCATAGTATAATGTATAGCAGGATATATTCTCATTGGTGTAGTATAAGGATCTTCTCCTGTAATTTTATCATACATAGCAAATAAATTACCATATTTTGCAGCAACTGTATCTTTACCCATTTTTTCTATAGCATCTTTAAAATCTAAATATACTGCTAACCCAGAAGAGCCGACACCATATCCTTCATCGCACATTTCTTTTGCTGCACGTGATGCAACATCTCGGGGTACTAAATTCCCAAATGCAGGATATCTAGTTTCTAAATAATAATTTCTTTCATTTTCAGGAATTTCACTAGGCGAACGTGTATCACCTTTTTTACTAGGAACCCAAATTCTACCATCATTACGTAAACTTTCGCTCATTAGAGTTAATTTTGATTGATGATCTCCACTAACTGGAATACAAGTAGGATGTATTTGACAGTAACATGGATTTGCAAAATATGCTCCTCTCTTGTATGCTCTCCAAGAAGCCGTAACATTAGATCCCATGGCATTAGTGGATAAATAATAAACATTACCATATCCACCAGAAGCAAGGACAACAGCATCAGCTGCAAAACGCTGATACTCCCCTGATATAAGATCTTTAACTATCACACCTTTAGCTTCACCATTAATTAATACAATATCTTGCATTTCATGACGTGTATATAATTTTACTTTCCCTTTTTCAACTTGACGACTAAGGGCGCTATAGGCCCCTAATAATAATTGTTGTCCAGTTTGGCCTCTAGCATAAAATGTTCTTGAAACTTGTACACCGCCAAACGATCTATTATCTAATAAACCGCCATATTCACGAGCAAAAGGAACACCTTGCGCGACACATTGATCAATAATATTAGCACTAACTTCTGCTAATCTATAAACATTTGCTTCACGTGATCTATAATCACCACCCTTTATAGTATCATAAAATAATCTAAAAACACTATCACCATCATTCTGATAATTCTTAGCTGCATTGATACCACCTTGTGCTGCAATGGAGTGCGCTCTACGTGCACTATCTTGAAAACAAAATGAAGTTACATTATATCCTAATTCAGCTAATGATGCCGCTGCAGAACCTCCTGCTAAACCAGTACCAACTACAATAACATTTAATTTTTTCTTATTAGCTGGACTTACTAATGGAATTGATGATTTATAATTAATCCATTTTTCTGATAATGGTCCACTGGGTATTTTTGAATCTAAAGCCATATTAATTACATCCTAAATATATCCATAAGGGAATGATTGCAAATAAAATAGGTATTACTAAAGCATATAGCATACCAATAATTTTAATAACTTTTCGTGTACTAGAAGTGATTAATCCTAAACTTTGAAAGCTACTATAAAATCCATGTAGTAAATGGAGAAAAATAGCTAGCATTGCAGTTAAATAAATGATTACATAATTAATATTTTGAAATTTATTAATAACCAAGCTATATAAATCAGTTTCTCCTTGAAAGTGTGCTTTATACCAAAAATCACTTAAATGAATAATTAAAAATGCTAAAATAATAGTTCCTAAAACTCCCATATATTGTGATGAAATAGCATGAGATGGGGAGTTTTTTTTCTTATATTGAACTAAACGATTTTTACGCGAATCAATTGTTAATTTTAAAGTAACTAAAATATGTAATATTATAAATGTATAAGTAGTATATGATAATATTTTAACAGCAGGATTGTTTTGCATAAAATACGCATAATCATTGAATTGGACTTGTGCACCCGATTCTATTGGAATCAATAACTGTAAATTACCTACAAGATGACCAGTTAAAAATAAAATTAAAAATAAGCCCGATAAAGCTGCTAAATATTTATTTAAAATATAATACTTCACAAAATTAAATATTAATATATTTAAAAAGGAATATCATCATCTGTAATAGATTCTGATGTATCCAAAGTTGTATTGCTTGTTGAATCGGGAGTGGGTAATGGATTAGATGCTAAGTTATCATTATTAGATGGCATAGAATTATTTATTGGCATAACATCTTGTCCATAATAATCAATAGCAAGTTGTGATAATGAATCTCTTAATTCTTTATCAGCCCATACTGTATCATAATATTCATCATCGCTACCTTTTTGACTTGGGAAACCTACAAACAGTCCATTAATACCTTGAACTAATTTAAAACCCTTAACTGTAAAGCCTTCTTCTGTCTCTAAATCAAAGAATGCTTTGATTTTTCCCCATTCACCTTTATTCATTCGTTGAATTTTCAATGTATTTCTCTCTCCTATAATTTTAGTATAATTTAAGCTTTGAAAAACAATATTTCAATCGAATATAATCGATATTTATTTGATTTTACATAAAATCATAATAGATTCATTTATTCTTCAATTAATGGGTGGCTTTAATGAAATTAGTGTATTCTTTTGGTAATGAATCGGCTGATGGTAATATTCAGCAAAAAAAATTACTCGGTGGGAAAGGTGCTAATCTAGCTGAAATGACCAACCTTAATATTCCTGTTCCTCCAGGCTTTACAATTACAACTGATGTATGTAGATATTTTATAGATAATGAACAACTTCCAGATGCATTAAATAATCAGGTTTTACAATCAATTAATAAAATTGAAGATATTATGAATAAAAAATTTGGAAATCCTAAAAATCCACTATTAGTATCAATAAGATCTGGGGCCATGATATCAATGCCAGGAATGATGGAAACAGTTTTAAATGTAGGCTTAACTGATAAAACCGTTCAGGGGCTGGCAAGCTCATCTGATAATCCACGATTTGCATATGATTCCTATCGAAGATTAATCATGATGTATGCTGATGTGGTAATGGAAAAAGCAAATAATCCTGTTAATAAGAATGAGTATGGTATTCGTAATAAACTTGAATCACATATGGATAAATTTAAAAAAGAAAAAAAGTATACGAAAGATACAGATTTAAATGAAAAGGATTTAAAAAGATTATGTGAACAATTCAAGCAAATAATTAAAGAAACTTTTGGTACTTCATTTCCAGATGATCCTTACGTACAACTTTGGAGTTCAATCCAGGCTGTGTTTCAATCTTGGAGTGGGGATAGGGCAAAAAAATATAGAAAGATAGAAGGTATATCTGATAGAATGGGTACTGCTGTTAATGTGCAAAGTATGGTATTTGGAAATATGGGAGATGGTTCGGCAACTGGTGTTGCTTTTACACGTAACCCCTCAACAGGAGAAAATATATTTTACGGAGAATGGCTTGAAAATGCACAAGGAGAAGATGTAGTAGCAGGCATTAGAACACCTAACCCAATTAATAATGAAAGTAAATCCATTCAATCAAAGCAGCTAATCAGTTTAGAAGAAAAATATCCAAAATTATATAATGAATTATATCAGATTAAAAATAATCTAGAATTATACTATAAAGATATGCAAGATATTGAATTCACTATTGAAAATCAAAAGTTATGGATGCTACAAACAAGAAAAGGAAAACGTAATGGCATGTCTGCCATTCAAATTGCATTTGATTTAGAAAAAGAAGAAATTATTCATGAAGCTGATATTCTAAATCGAATTTCAGCTAAGCATCTAAATGAAATTATGCTTCCAATTATTGATTCAAATGAAGAAAAATCTGCTCAAATCATAAGTAGAGGATTACCTGCGGGGCCGGGTGGGGCAACGGGCCAAATTGTATTTACGTCTGAAAAAGCTAAAAAATGGTATGAAGAAGGAAAAGATGTAATTTTAATAAGAGAGGAAACTTCCCCAGAAGACGTTCATGGAATGTATGCTGCAAAAGGTATCCTAACATCAAGAGGTGGAATGACTTCTCATGCTGCTCTTGTAGCGCGTGGTTGGGGAAAATGCTGTATTGTTGGATGTTCTGATTTAATAATTAATGATTCTCATCAGAGCATGATAATTAATAATACAACATATAAAGAAGGTGATTGGTTAACATTAAATGGTAGTTCAGGTACAGTATATAATGGAAAACTATCTTTGGTTAGAAATGATATTAATGATAACCCTTTATTTAAAAAGATAATGAATTTATCACAAAAATATGGGGGTGTTGTAGTCCGTGCAAACGCAGATTCTAAAAAAGATGCATTAAATGCTAGGAAAATGGGGGCACAAGGAATTGGATTATGTAGAACTGAACATATGTTTTTTAGCCCAGATCGTATTTTAAGTATGAGAAAAATGATTCTTTCAACTAATCTACAAGAAAGAGAAAGTGCATTAAATGAATTGCTTCCTTATCAACAAAAAGATTTTTATGATATTTTGAAAATAATGAACTTCTATCCAGTAACAATTCGACTTTTAGATCCACCTCTCCATGAATTTTTACCACAAACTAAGCAGCAAGTTCAAGAACTTTCCAATGAATTAAACCTTGAAGTCAACATAATTAATCAAATTATTAACGATTTACATGAAACAAATCCTATGCTTGGACATAGAGGATGTAGATTAGGTATTACATATCCTGAAATTACTGCTATGCAAGCTCAGGCTATATTTAATGCAAGCAAAAAGCTTATTGATGAAGGATTCAATCCATGTCCTGAAATTATGATTCCATTAATTGGTACTGAAAAAGAATTTATTCATCAAAAAAAAATCATTCAATCAGTATATGAAAAAATGAATTTTAAAATGGAATATAAAATTGGAACAATGATTGAATTACCGCGCGCATGCCTGATTGCTGATAAAATTGCGCAGCATGCGGACTTCTTTTCATTTGGAACAAATGATTTAACTCAAACAACATTTGGATATTCGCGTGATGATATTGGTGGGTTTATATATGATTATTTAAATCAATCAGTTTTACCTAATGATCCATTTGAAAGTATTGATACAGATGGTGTAGGACAATTAATACAAATTGCAGTAGAAAAGGGTAAAGCTAAAAATATAAAAATTGGAATCTGCGGTGAACATGGTGGTGACCCCAAATCAATTCAATTCTTTCACGATATAAAATTAGATTATGTAAGCTGCTCTCCATTTAGAGTGCCAATTGCACGATTAGTATCAGCCCAGTGTAACAATAAGTAAAAAAGATGCCATATTTTGAGAAATTTATTGAAATTGCTTATATTTACGTATTGGATATAAAAAATAACGAGGAGAAACAATGTTTAAAAAATTTAACTTAATTGTTTTAATGCTATGTGGAAGTTTTTTAATAGCACAAGAACTAACAAAAGAGCAACAAGAAGAAATTAAACAAAAAACTCTTGAAGAGTTTGCAAAAATTATTTTCTCTAATGCTATGGAGGCTAAGAGGGCATTCCAACAAGAACAAGTTAGAGAAGAAATTATCGAAAATTTTGCGACCACTGCACCAAGATCGGAATTTATTGTTAATGCAGATATCTCTAGTGAGTTAGCTGCTGGTGTAGATGGTGCAACAATTTATGTATCTGCAGATGGACAAAATACTTGGCAATCAGCTGATGCAAATTTATTAGGTACTTTAGGCTACGAAAATACATGGGAAGGTATTGTGAATACAGGGGATGGAAATACAATTCACTCCTATTTATCAGGTGTTGTTGAATCTGGCGTCTTGGGTGATGATGTCGATTTTGGAACAATTATAGTATCAGGCTCTCCTCATAATTCATCTGGTAGTTTTCCTCCAGGTAGTAATATGTATGCAACTCTAGTAAATGATGAACAAGGGGATACATCATCTGATCAGGATATTTTATCTGTTCGAGGAACTTATTTAGGTGAAGAAATGGAAGATGCAGATGGAAATGTATATACAGATGTAGAAAGATTTTATGTGAGTCTCGATTTAAATGGGGGGTGTTGTGATGCTGGAGGTTTATTTGGACCATGGTATTTATATGGAGTTGGTCTAGTGAATCCTGAAGCAACATCAGATGTTGCCTATGCTGTTGGATGGGGTGATGGAGGTTTTGGACAATTAACGCCAGGACTACTAAAAGTAAGTGGCGACTTAGCTAGTGGTGATGTGGAAGGTTTTGAATATTTATCAACAAATATTGCTTATAATACAAATGGAAATAGTATGCAAGCCACTGCTCTAATGGATTTATTAACAAATGATCCAGAGTGGGGAGTGTGGCCTAACTCATATAATGGATTTATTGCATTAGGTGTGACAGTTGAAGCATCACTTAGCGGTTTAGATGTTGCAGCAGATGTTAAGGACCAAACGAATCCTGGATTATTAATATGTACAACAACTACTCAAACTGGTAATGTACCTTTAGTATTATCTAATCCAGATTTTGATGTAGAAACCAATACTTTATCTGTAGACTATTCCGATGCAGATGGAAATCTTCCATGGTTTAAATCAGCACAAATTTGCTATCCCAATGATGGTGCTTGTTTTTACAGTACCGATATGATTCCTGATTCACATACATATGAAGAGGGTGTAACATTTTCGGTATCATTTACAGATGATGATATAGGCGCACCTCCTGGTGACTATGATGCCAAATTTTGGTTTTCAGATGCAGATATTGATGAATACCCAAGTGCGCAAATCATAATACCAATTACAGTTGGTGGATCTGGATGTGGTTTGGTCGGTGATACAAATGGGGATAGTACATTAAATGTACTAGATGTCGTACTGCTTGTGAATATTATTTTAGATGCAAATGCTAGTGGGGATGATTGTTCTGATGTAAATGGCGATGGTGCATTTAATGTATTAGATGTAGTACTTCTCGTTAATTTAATTTTAAATCCATAAAATATAATTATTCCAATAGATTAAAAGCCCTTTGTTACTATCAAGTAATGAAGGGTTTTTTTTAAATTAAAATGAAATCAAAACAATTAAAAATTATTATTATTTTAGTGCTTAATGTTGGAATGCATCATTTAAATTTACATTGGATAGATTTCGTAGAACCACTTAACGCACAAACATTAACGCCATTATTGGATGAAAAAAAATATCAATATTCATTAAAACGAAAACAATATCAAGAAAATAATTCTCTAATACTTCAAAATCATAATACAGATTCAACAATCTATATATTAAAAGGATCCGTAGTCAAAATTGATTATCAAGATATATATATGAAGTTTATATCATATAATCCAGATAATAATTCGATAACACTGAAGCCACACACTCAAGATATACAAATAAGTTATAATTTATCATCTATCAATCGACTAACAGTGAAAATAATTAATAAAACGTTATGGCAAAGCTTAAATGATATGACACATGTAGAGGGTTTTAGTATTATGGGATTGGGCGTGTTGGCAGGAATAGGTATTTTCACAGCTCTTGGGCTTGAGAGTGCTAATTATGACGCTAGTTTGACGGGCGCTTTGCTTGGTTTTTTCGCTTCTGTTCCAGCAACGATCATGGTTGCTGATCATAAAAGACGAGAACCTCCTAAAGAATTATTACTAAATGAATGGAAAGTTATCAATTGAATAAAATAAAATTTTATATGGTAATCCTAATTTTAGGAAGCTTCTTATATACCAATGAAATGATCAATTTTTTTCCTACCAAACATAAACTTATTTTTACTGATTCTAAACAAAACAGTATTATTATTTTTAAAGGTCAACAAATACGAATTAATGATGGGCAACGAAAATTATATTATCACAATTCAAACCCCATCGATAAGACGATTACCACTAAAGATATAAAATATCGATTAATATACACTAAGCATGAAAAAAAAGAATATCATTTGAATGACATAGAAAGTATTCAAATTCGATTAGATAATATACTAATTAAAAATATTCTACTAAGTATTCCTATGTTGTATGCACAAATACCATCTATAATACCATTCATGGTACCTATAACACTAATCGCAGGGGCTATGGCAGGCGGAAAAGATATAGAATTAGGAGCAGGAGTTGCAATACCTATAATGATTCATATAATGAGAAATTCATGGCTAATCGCAAAAAAATCGGGGAAAGGAGATTGGATAACAATTCCTCTCAAAGGAGAAAATGCATGGGAAATAAAATCAGTACCAACAAACTAAATTCTATTCAATCATTTCATCATCTGCACCAGATAAAATATCTTCAATGCGCATTTCACCATTATTCGTCATATCGGTTGCGATTTTAACAATATCCTTACGTGCTGACATCACATCTTTTTTTCTCATTGGTTTTTCAATAGGAGTAAACATAGCCTGCTTCTTTTTAGGAAGCATCTCAATAATTGCTGATGTAGTATCTTGTTCTACACCTTTGAGCGCCTTTGCTAATGAATCAAGATCTATATCTGGATTGGACCAAAAATCTGAAGCAACTTCATCTGACATTGCAAGCAAATCATCAAAGGTTAGTAAGAATTTTTTAACTTCAGCATAGGTTTCAGGGTCATCATTCATCAGCTGATTTAAATAACTAGTTGATTCATCTTCACTCATTTGATTTAAGATATTAGCAATTTTTTCACCGCCACCACGAGAAAATTCTTTAGGCGATGGTAAAAATGATGCCTTTTTTTCTAATTCATTAGCGATATTAACAACCATTTCTAGAGGAATAGATTTCAGAGAACCAAGCTCACCAATAACATTATTTTTCACTTCTGGTGACAACTGATTTAAAAATGTATTTCGTGATTCTTGAGATACTTGGTCTATTGCCAATGCCATGACAGTTTCTCTTTCTGTTTTTAATAAATAATATAATTGCTCATTGGTTAAATCATCAAGGAACTCAAACAGTTTAACAGAAGATGGTTTATTGCTCTGATATTTATCCGTCATCATTTTAAAATAAAATTCTTCAAGCACTGTCTTTTTCAAATCGACAGGAATACCTTGTAATTCTTTAGAACGAATACGTATTTGAATGATGGATGATTCTGGTAAATCAGTAAAAAATGATAAAGCTAAAGACTCTCCATATACTTGAAAAATAATTGCTGCTTTATCTAAACCAGATAAATTATCATAATCTGCCATAATCTATGCTTCCTTATCTTCTGTATTATCATCAGAATCACCATCACCTGATGATTCATCTAACCAATCACTAATTATTTGACTTGCACCATCTCTCTGTCCAGCACTCATTGTAACTGCCGATTGTCTTAAAGAACGTATTTCAGATCGCATCACATCTGCATTTTCATTACTCTCTGTTGGCGGAGGAGTGAATGATTGTGGCGCTGGTGGTGGCTCTGGTGTATGCTTTGGTTTTAAATAAACAACTTTCTTTTTATTTAATTTTAAAATAAGCAAAACAATAGCAATAAGCACAACAGCGATCACAACTATTGTAGGTAGTAAACCAAAACCGGATGTTCCTGCCCATGATTCTAATTCTAAATCATCACCTTTAGTAGCAGTGTTTTTAGAATTCGATTCTAATAAGCTGAATAACCTTTCTTCAGTATCTTTGGCATCATCAAGACGCGCTTGAACTGTTTGTTCATAATCTGAAGTCATATTATCTAAAAGCTCATTAGTTTTTGCTCTATATTCTTTTTCAATTTCAATTAAACTAATAAACTTTAAAGAGTCAAGATTATTTTGAAGCTCCTTACGTCTAGCTTCTTGGTCTTCCCAAAATTCACGAGCACTTGTTGCTTCATCAATTTGTCTTTCTAAAAGTTCAATTTCTCTACTATCATTTTCTTGAAGTCGAGCCAATTCATCTCTTAATGTTTTTTGCTCTTGTTGAAAAACAGCCCATTTTAATGAATCTCTCAATGCTGAAATAGCTGAATGTGCAGAAGCTTGACTATCATATGCAGCTTGCAAATTTTCTGAGTTTTTGGAAGTATATTTACTTGGCATTTTATCAAGAACAAAACAGTCAAAACAATTGCGAATTTCTTGAATGTTTGTATTAACAAAATTAGTAATAGTTTCACGTGATTCAACATTATAGATATTCTCAGATAAATAAACAGAAATTTTTAATCCTGTCATGATGTATTCATCATCATCATTCATCTTAGCTTTTTTAGTTGACTGAGGTGCGCCACCGCCAGGAATAGTAGGTAGTGAACCCCCATCAAGACCTAAACCTTCAATAAAGGTGTAGCCAAAAGGATCGGATGATTCTGGAGACTCTTCCTCTTTCTTTTTATCTACAACTTTTTCTTCCTCTTTAGATTTTTCCACTAATTGAACATCAGCAAATACATAGTAATCTGATGAATCAAACATTTTATCTAAAAAGTTAGTTACCTTTGCAGTATAAACTTTTTCTAATTCAACTTGTTTGAGAAATATTTTTGCCTCTTTGGCATTCACAATTTGTAAAGCTAAAAAGATAAAAAAGACTAATATATGTTTTTTCATAAACACTCCTAATAATGTACTATTTTACACCAAAAATAATTTTAATTCGTCTGTTTTGAGCTTGTTGCTCTCTAGTATCGTTCTTTGATAATATAAAATTTTCATTTACTTTTCCCGATCTTACTTCACCCCATGTTGCACCAGCAGGCCATTGATCAGCATATCCAGAAGCAGTTAAACGCCCCGGCATTACTCCCTTATATATTAAATAGTTAACCACATTGGCCGCTCTTGCTGAAGATAGCTCCCAATTAGTTGGATATCTTTCTGCTATCTCTCCTTTGGGCATTTGATTATCAGTATGCCCTTCAATTAAAATACTTCTTAAATCATCTGGATTTGACATTAATTCTATTGCAGCATTATCTAAAGTTTGTTTCAGCTCATCTTTTAATATAACGGTTCCTGAACCAAAGCAAACATCACCATCTAATTCCAATGCAACGCCGCGTGGATCTTGTGTTACTTTGGCCTTATCTTCCATATCCATATCTTCAATTAATTCCTCTAATTCTTGCTTAATTTCTGACTGATCTTTAAGTGGCTCACTTGGCATTTCTTGATCGGTACTACCCCCAATTTTGGTGGCTTGAGAATTAGCAAATGCCGCATATTTTACTGGATCAGGGCTTGACATAGAATATAATAATACAAAAAAGGCAAACAATAATGTCATCATATCAGCAAATGTTGCCATCCATATAGGCAAACCTTCTTCTATATCTGTCTCATTGTTCATTTGATTATTTTTTGACATAATTTATAATTTTATTCTTCTTCTTTTTTCCTTAACGCCGGAGGTAAATATGCATTTAAAGAATCTCTAATTTCAATGGGATGTTTTTTTTGAGCTATTAATAAAACACCAGCTGTTGTTAGTGCATCCTCTACTTTTTTCGCTTCATTCTTTCCCTTTAGTTTATCTGCAAAAGGTAGGAATAAAAAATTAGCTGCAAATGCACCATATAAAGTGGTAATTAATGCAACAGCCATAGCACCTCCAATATCATCACCTCCCGACCCCATACCTGCAAGCATAAAAATCAAACCAATTAATGTTCCTATCATACCAAAAGCAGGTGAATATGTACCAAGGGTTTTCATAACATTAACATCTTCTCTCTCTCTTAAATCTCTATAGGCAGCATTATTATCTAAAAATGACTCTATATCATCAATTTTTGTACCACCCAATATCAATTCGCAACCATCTCTCACAGCATGCATTCGGAATGGCATACTCTCTGGAGTACCCTCTAATGCAGTTTCTAAGTCTTTCCTACTTTTTCTATATGCCTCAGATAGTGCGCAGATATCATCGACAACATCACCCAATGTAAAATTATCATCTTGAAAAATCATTTTTAATAGTTTAAAAAGATGAACAACTTTTGACATTTTAAATGCTATTGCAGTTGCCGCTAAGGATCCACCAATAACAATCAACACCGAGGTTGTATCCCATAATGACGTAATAGGCACCCCGGCATTACTAGCACCCAAATAAGATGCAAAGCCAATAAGGGCCATACCTAATACTAATCCTATAATTGTTCCTAAATTCATATATACTATCCTTTTATTCTTTTTCTTCTAAATCTACTGATTTTAATTGATTGGCTTTCAATGCCTGTAAAATTTCTCTCACTTCATCAAATTCTGGATCTAGCTTAAGAGCAATATTATAATTAATTGATGCATTTTTAACTTGTCCAAGATGAATATAGATAGAACCTTTTCGTGCATATGCAATAGCAAGGTTAGGGTTTAATTCAATTGCTTTATCGATTGCAATCAGAGCCTGATTATAATCACCTTCATATAAATATCTTAATGATCTAGAAACATGTAAAGAAGCCTTATTATAATTGGCAATATCAACTAGTTTCTGATTTTGATGCTGTAATAAAGAATCATCTAACACAGCAATTTTCTGCATAAGTGATGTATTTTCAATATTAGAATTTTCTAAAGAAAAAGTTAAGAATCTAATAGAATCCGCAATTGCATCATATGCTGATTGTGTAGATTGAATGATAGTATTTAATGAATCAGATAATTGAGCTACCGCTTCAGATGTATATAAAACTTGCTGATCAGAGCTTGCCTCTAAGAGTGCGTTAGTTGCCGCTTTACTGGCATATGGATTAATCATTATATTTTTCTTATTTAAGCGTGGAATATTCATTTCAAAACCCATCGAAACAGTAGGTGCATTATCTAAAATTGTAATAGTATCATATCCCACTTTGGACCGCAAACCAAAATCACCGAATGAACTAATATTAATCATTCCAAAGGAAAAACTATACTCATCTGTGATAGGTATTTTCGCTCCTAAATTGATTCCCGACCCGTCATATTCAAATAATAAATTAATTCGATTTTTTAAACGTGCAATTTCAGGGGTAAATAAACTAATACCTAAATAAGGCTTAATACTTGTTTGGTCTTTTTGAATAAATTCACTTTGTTGTAACTGTGGATCCTTCCCAACTTTTCCTGATCCAAAACCATAATTAAATATGATAGAATATTTTTCAAAATCTTTTTTGCTTGAAAATACAGTAAATATGGATGGTGATTGAAATTCTGATGAGCCATCGTAATCTCTAGATATAATATCATTAATTCCTATATCAATATTAATATTTCCAGCAGAATACACACGTTGTTGGATATGCAAACCTATTTCATTGGGTGCAACAAACTCATTATTTTCATCTAAATCAATTGCTTCTTTTGATCTGGGGTCAGATAGTGTGGTATATGATAAGCCTAAATGTAAACCATTTTTTGTTTTAGTCTGCAAATATAAGCTAGTACTTCCACTGGGTAAATCAAAATTAACAACTTCAGAAGCAAACCCAACTGTAAACAGAGGGTGACGAATACTATCATCAAAATGCGATGAGCCTGGGGTCCTTAAAACGGATCCCGGCCTTGAAAATGCAACACGTGAATTAGCAAATACTAATGATATACTTAAAATAATAAATAATATAAGTCTACTGTTTTTACTCATTGTTAATATTGTCAATTAATTTTTTCTCATAAATAACATAAGGCATTAAATCGCTATTAGGAAATTTATTACTAAAATAATCTATAGTACTAATAGCATCTTCAATATTTTTTAATTTGATATCAATTTTAATTTTATATAATAATAAATCTTCAGATAATTTATGAATATCTACATTATTAAGCGCTTCTTCTGCATCAGAAAATTGATTAGAAAAATATAAATTTTGAATATACATCAAACTCATCATTTGATCGGTTTTTACATTTTTATTATCAATAAGTTTATAAAAATTAAAAAAACTAGAATATTGTTTATTTAAAAAAGATTTTTTTATTGATAAAATTTTATCTGATAGAGATATGTTACTAAACATAGCATCATATTTTTTAAGAATATTATTATTCTTAAGGATTGGATTTTTAATTTCATGGATAATCGGAGGAATAAAATTATTCGAATGTAGTGCTTTGATATTATTGTTGGTAATAACAGGTTGAGCCAAATTATTGATATCCAGCTCTTTCTGATAAGTTATAGGATTATCTTTTTCAATAATTACACCAAGATCCCACATCGATTGATTAGAAAATAATAATGAGGTCAATATAATAAAAATCATATTACTCATCATATTGCTCCCAATCAATGGAATATGAATAGCCAATAAAAGTACCAAAATCAGCAGGAATAACAAGTTCAAACTCTGC
>CEVN01158334.1_pt1 | contig 31555 bp, 36 predicted proteins | sample 427041 | NCBI WGS metagenome assembly CEVN01 (sample SAMEA2623463, study PRJEB7988) | marine metagenome | biome: marine biome (ENVO:00000447); feature: surface water layer (ENVO:00002042); material: "saline water (ENVO:00002010), including plankton (ENVO:xxxxxxxx)" | depth 5 m
CTAAAAAGTTTAAACCCTTGTAATTGAATAGATTACAGGGGTTTTTTAGTTATGGTAGGACATATAGTAGGACATTATCCATCATAAAACCATAAAATCACATTTTTTAAAATTAGTTCCAAAATAACCCAAATAAAATTGGACAATTTCTATTATATTTATATAAACGCATTATAAATAGCATAAAAAATGGTAAATATCACAATAACAAAAGAAGAATTAAAACAATTAATTGAAGATGCAGTCTTTAAGGCTACCTCTACTCAGTCAGATTTAGAGTATAATCTCATTACAGAAAATGAATTGTCCAAAAGAATTGATATCTCTAAAGTAACTCTGCATAAATTTAGAAGGCAAGGAAAGATTCCATTTAGTAAAGTTGGTAGAACGATACGTTATAACTACAAGGAAGTAGTTGAGTCATTAAAACATAAGGATTAATAATCCAAATGCGAAATATATGTATGAATTGCTGGGTGTTTCACCCTTTAATCCTTACTATATCTAAAGCTTAAGTTAAATAATTATAAACAACTATAAATCAATGTATTATGTATTTAAATAATCAAAAAGAAATAGTTAGGTCAATGGGTAATTGGTTAGGTGGAATGCCTTGGGATATATTCTCTACTATTACTTATAGATATGACGTTAAAGCTAAGCAGAACTATAGAGTTATGACTGACCTAGAAAGACACTTAATGACCTTAGACAAACCTTTTAATATGTTTTGGGTTACTGAGTATACTAACTACAACTATAACACTCATAATCATCTATTAGTTAAAGGAGATATTATAGGAGATATAAACTATCATTTAAAGTCTAAGAGTCTTATAGGAGACCAAGTTAAACACTTGTCTTATGAGAAGAGTGCAAGTATGTATGTCTCTAAGTTTATATGTGATGAGAAAACAAATTACAATCTGATTAAAAATTCTTAGATTAGCGACTTTAAAACAATAGATTAACAATGAAAAAACTACTACTTATATTACTTTGCTTGCCAATGATTGGTAATGGATCCTTTCCAGTTTTATCAAGTCTTCAAATAAATGACAGTATTATAAATAGTAAAAATCATGTTAAAACAGAAGTTGATTCTTTAAGTAAATATCCAATTGGTAATGAAACTTTAATTGAATATAAAGAAAGACTTAAAAAATATGGTTTAAATCAAAATCAGACAAAAAGCAAACCAATAAATTGGAAAAGAATTATAATAATAATTTTGCTTGCCTTAATTATTGGTATTTTGATTATTATGTATAGTTTAGCAAATGCAAGTTATAGCATTGACCTAGGAGACACTAAATTGTCTAATGATTAACTAAGATTATGAAAAAACTACTAATTATTCTACTTTATTTACCAATAATCTGTTCCTCTCAGATTAATCCAATTAATTTTGAAGTTCAAGGCCCAGGAAACACTTGGGCATGGACAGTTTTTGAAAATGACAATAATCCTACATTAGATATAATTACTAATCCAAATACTAATATTTTAAACCCATCTTTATTAGTTGCTAAATTTACAGCTAAGGTTTTAGGACAACCGTGGGCAGGTTTTGAATCATTACATGGATCAGGTATTGGTTCATTTATGCTAGATTCATCAAATTGCATTGTTAAAATATTGGTTTATAAAAATAAGATTAGTGATGTTGGAATTAAATTTGTAGATCCCACATCTGCTGCATAACCTGAAATTAAGGTGTCTAATTCTAAGATAAATGAGTGGGAAGAGTTAACATTTGATTTTTGTTCTAGAATTGGTGTATTTCCTTTAATAAAAGATCAAATTGTAATTTTTCCAGATTTTGATTTAAATGGAAGAATAGAAGATGAAATAATATATTTAGATAATATTACTTTTTCAGCTTTAAATGGAAATAATTCAAATTCCTGGGACTGTATTAACAATACATGTATTGAGTTATCAAATAGTAATGGAAACTATAGCGATTCTCTAAGCTGTATTTCTTATTGTTTTGTAAATAACATTGATGAAGATTATCAAACAAAAAAGAAAATTTTAAAAGTAAAAGATCTTTTAGGTAAAGAAACAAAATTAACTACTCAGCCACATTTTTATATATATGATGATGGAACAGTAGAGAAGAAAATAATAATGGATTATTAATTAAGATAAAGTCTTGATATTTCTTATATAACTATTCAGTAAAAGAAAAATTTGAAACATGTCTTGAAAGTACTTTAGACATTTTTCTCAAGTTAGTTCCCGCCCAACTTTCTAACAAATCTTCACCCTTTAACAAGTAAAAATAAGGGAATACGTCAGGCCTCATATTCTCAGGCATATCTTCTACTTGAACTGCCTTGTAATCTAAAGAATTTTGTTTTGCTACATTTTTGATTGTAGGTTCAAACATTTTACAAGGATTACAACCTTTCTTTTTAATCATTATTATCTTCATATGTAAATAAGAAATTTAATTTTTTATAATTATTTATCTAAAAATAAATGAAATTATTTTTTGCAAAGATAGTTGTTTTATTTTTTGCATAGTTTTTAAAAAATAAATTTATGCGCATTTCTAGTATTGAGATTATTTAAATTAAAAAATTTATTTTCTAATAAACTTTTTGATTTTTACTTTTAAATCTTAATCCTTCACTACTTATAGCATGTTTTGTCTTTCTGCCCTGTACTCTTTTTCTCCATAATTTAAATGATGAATTTTTCATATGTTTTCTCATTAAACTTCGAACTGTATTTTCTTTAATGCCAAACTGAAATTCTATCGCTTCGAAAGGCGTTCTATCTTCCCAGGCCATCTCAATTATTCTATTAATTTCTTCTTCAGTCATAAAAACCCTATAATTTCATTAATCAAAATTCTATTTAAATTTATTTGTTTAATCCTGAACGCTCTAATAAAGCAATTAGACTAGGCTCACTTCCTTTAAACTTCTTATATAGTTTCATAGGATCTTCTGTTCCCCCTTTACTCAGAATATGCTTTTTAAAAGTATCTCCAATGTTTTTGTTAAAGATTCCATTTTCTTTAAATAATTCAAAGGCATCTGCATCTAAAACTTCTGCCCATTTATAACTATAATATCCTGAGGAATAACCACCTGCAAAAATATGTGCAAAAGATACACTAATGCATATATCATTATAAATTTTATTAAATATTTGTGTTTTTTTAATCGCATTCTCTTCAAAATTTTTAATACTCTTAATATTTTCTGGATTAGTACTATGCCACATCATATCAAGAAGACCAAGACTAATTTGTCTTACTGTTTGAATTCCTTGAAGAAAATTCGATGATTCTTTAATTGTATTTATATATTTAATTGGTATAACTTCATTTGTTTTATAATGTTTGGCAAATGTTTCTAAACATTCCTTTTCGTAACACCAATTTTCTAATATTTGACTAGGAAGCTCAACAAAATCCCAATGCACATTTGCTCCAGAAAGACTAGCATAATTAGTATTGGCAAGTATAACATGTAATGCATGACCAAATTCATGAAACAATGTTGTCATTTCATTAAATGTTAAAAGTGAGGGCTTTGAATTTGTTGGACTAGTAAAATTACATACATTAACAACATGAGGTCGTTCATTTATTCCATTCTTAAAACTTTGCCCCTTAAAATATGTCATCCAAGCACCACCTCTTTTTCCTTTTCTAGGATGAAAATCAACATAAAATAAAGAAACTAATTTATTTGTTTCATTTTTTACCTCAAATGTTCTGACATCTTTATGGTAAGTATCAATATTATATACTTCGTGAAAAGTTAAGTTAAATAATTTTTCAGCTACAATAAAAGCCCCTTTAAGAACATTATCAAGTTTAAAATAAGGCCTAAGTTTTTCACTATCGAGATTGAAAAGTTTTTTTCTTAATTTTTCAGAGTAAAAATCAATATCCCAAGGTTCTAATTCACCTATGTTATCAATACTATTTGCAAATTCTTCAAGCATTTTAAATTCTTTCTTCGCTGATGGCAATGCTTTTTCAAGCAATTCATCTAAAAAAGAGAATACTTTCTCAGTCGATTTAGCCATTCTTTCTTCTAGCACAAATTCAGTGTGAGATGAATAACCTAATAGCTTTGCTCTTTTGTATCTTAACTTGCAGATTTTCAGCACATTTTCTTCATTATTAAAACTATTTTCATGAAAGCATCTTGAACTATATGCTAGTTTAATTTTTTTTCTTAGCTTTCTATTTTCAGAAAACTTTAAAAAAGGTGAAAAACTTGGTATATCTAAGGTTACAAGCCATCCTTCTTTGTTTCTTGATCTTGCTAAAATTGATGCAGCTTCCTTAGCTCCTTCAGGAATACCTTTTAAATCATCTTCATTAGTTAAATGAATTTCATAATTATTTGTTTCTGCTAAAAGATTTTCACTAAAATTAAGAGATAATAATGATAAATCCTTGTCAATTTTTCTAAGTAATTTCTTATCAGAGTATTTAAGATTTGCACCATTTCTTGAAAATTTATTATAAGTTTTATTTAACAGAGTTAAATCTTCAGTTTTTAGCTTTAAATCTGATTTTATATCATATACATATTTAATTTTTTTAAACAAATTTTCATTTAAAATTATATCATTTGACAATTCAGTTAATAGCGGCTTAATTTCCTTAGCAATATTTTGAATATTATCATTTGTTTCAGCACTATTTAAATTAAAAAATAATAAAGTAACGCGATCTAATTGCTCACCAGCGTTTTCTAATGCAACAATAGTATTTTGAAAATTTGGTTCTTCATCATTACAAACAATACTATCAATCTCATCTTTATTTAATTTAATTAATTCTTGAATCGCAGGTAAATAATCTTCATCTTTAATTTTTGAAAATGGAACTTTATCAAACTTTTCTAAAAGTATATTATTCATAATTTATTAAATTGTTTTTACTCTATAACTATTCTTTTCTCTACCTTACCATCATCTCTTAAGTACAAAAACAATTGATTTGTAGAAGACGAATTATAAGATTTTCCATAAAGGTCATAAATCTTTTTGATTTTGATATTTTTAAACAGTGTGTTTTCATTAATTGAAGTAAGTGGATTGATTAACCCAATCCAAGAAACGGTATCAATATATATTCCATTTGTTATAATTTCCAACTTGATAGTTCCTAATCCAGCAATCTGATTTGGATAAAAATGACAACCTAAATAAATTTGCTCGTTAGGCATAAAATTATCCTGACCGCTTGATTGACCAATAGGGTAACAGTCAGGAAAACAAAATGAATATTCCCAGCCATTAGGTATTGAAACTTCGATAACACTCCAAGAAACAAAACAAGTATCAGTTGTGTTGTAGTAGGTATTACTAGAGACATTTTCAAATAATGTTGTACCAACCATTTCTAAATTCATAGTATCAATAGAATGTGACTGACTAAACAGAACAGCTGGAAACATGACCAATATAAAAGTTATTATTTTCATTTTACTCTAATGAAATACTGTCGATTAGTAATCTAAAATATTCGTTTCTATTATTTGCTATAAGAAAAGAAATTTGCTCAAAATAATTGTCATTAAAATTATCCATATTTAACTTACTTCCACGAAATGTAGGATACATATCTTTTAATGGAATTGATACAGTTTCCCATTCTCCAGATGTTTTAAATGGAAGTATATATGAATAATAATCATCTCTATTGGTTTTAATTCTTAACTGATATTTTTTCTTATCACCTTTGATCCTTAATTTAATATTTTTATGTTGTTTAACATATTTACGATTTAAACTAAATCTAACAGATGCAAAACCACCATTATAAGCAGTTGATATTTGCCCATAAAAAAAACCATTTCCATTATTATCTATCTTTAAATTACTTCTTGAAACGCCTCCCATAACATCATCATTAACAATCATCCATCCACTTAAATCTGATTCATTAGTGAAGTCATAAATCTTAGACTGAGAATGAATATTTAGTGAAAAAAAAGTAAATAAAAATATAATAAATTTTGATAAAGAAACTTTCACTTATATTTGTTAATTTTAGATTTCAAAATTAAGAATAAATTATTAGATTTGAATTCTAACTCAAAGTTTAAATTATGAAAAGATTACTTTATACATTTTTAGCATTATCTTTCATCTTCTCATCTTGTGAAAAAGAAGAAGAATCTAATAATAGTTCAGATAATAATAGTAACTTAACTCTAACAAATCAAAATATTGTTGGAGTATGGCAAATCAACTCTCTAGTTTACGATGGTGTTGATTATACTGAAGTTGTCGGCTTTGAAGGTGCTTCTTTAGAAATGAATTCTGATAATACTTTTATGCTAAGAAGCATTTACCTTGGGGAGCTAGAAACAGAGGTAGGAAATTGGGATCTAAATGGATCTGGAATAACTCTTGATTATGACGGTTGGGGTGATGAAGCTAAATGGAATGTAAGTTCATTTAATGGCACTACAGCTATTTTAACTTTAGTTCACTATCTTGTAGGTGGCGAAAATTATTATGATTCTGGATCTGCCACAATTGTAAAATAATAGATAACATTTATAATGGACATTACATTAGAGTGGCAAGGAGTAACAGGAATTATAAAAATAATTATACTTTTTAGTATCCCTTTTATAGTTGGACTTATTATTGGACGTAAATCAAAGAAATGATTAAAAAAATATTTTTTCTACTATGTATTCCACTTATAGGATATGGACAAGTTGAAAACAATAAATCATTGTTTAATTTTAATAAAACTAATGATTATAATAGTGCTCATAAAAAAGTAATCTCCAAAAAGTATTATAATAGCACTTCGACATTTAATTTTCAAAATTTTGTCAAAGCAAATAGTGATTCAACATCAAAATATACTTTTTATTCCCAAAATAAAGCGAGCTACTCTCCCTTCAATCAAGGTTTAATCCAATTACTATCTAGAGCTATGCAAAAAGCAAAGCAAGAAAATGGATCTATTTTCAATACTCAAAACAAACTTAACACAAAAGAAGATAAAGAATGAAAAAACTAATAATACTATTTTTATCAATAGTGCTTATATCATGCTTAAATAATTCTAATAAAGATAGAACTACTAATTCTACTAATAAAGTAGTTAGCTTTAATGTAACTTCAAAAAATTCAAAATTAACATCAAAATCTGGAAAAGATGTTTCTTTAAATGAAATGAGAACTATCAATGTTACAATTGGAGAAAAAACACTTTTTAAAAACTTTTATTTTACTTTAGAAAATAAAGTTGAAGGTGGTTTTAACTTTTTTTCAAAAAATGGAAATTTAATGTGTACTGCTCCAAGTAAGTTATCCATAATGAGTATGCCGCCTAATGGTCAAGGATTAAACACTTATAATGCCGGTGAAAATTTTGAAATAAATGGAATGACATTAATTAAGATTGACTCAATAAATTTTGTAATTTCAGACATAAATTTAAAATAACAACGAGATAATGAATAAGAATGTATTTGGTGAAAATTTAATAACATGTAGTACTGAACCTTTAACAGGATACTTTAGAAACGGATGCTGTGACACAGACAATACAGATCTTGGAATGCACACAGTATGTGTAATTATAAGTCAGACTTTTTTATCTTTCTCAAAATTAGTTGGTAATGACTTATGTACACCAATACCAGAATATGGATTTAAAGGTTTAAAAGAGGGCGATAAGTGGTGCTTATGTGCTTTAAGATGGAAAGAAGCACTAATTAATAATGCTGCACCAAAAGTAGTACTTGAAGCTACTAATGAAAGAACACTTGATGTTATTGATTTGAAAGATTTAATTAAATACTCACATAAAGAATCTAAACAAATAGTTTAATAATGAAAAAGCTATTACTTATATTTTTTTTCATAGCTAAATTATCACCAGGACAGAATCCAAATTACTCTGAAGATATTGCACCAATAATATATGGAAAATGTTTACAATGTCATAATAGTGATGGAATATCAAATTTAAATTTAGAGAGCTATGCAAATACTGTGTCAAATGCTGGAATGATACAACACGTAACATCAACTGGAGAAATGCCACCGTGGCCTCCTGATACTCTTTTTCAGCATTATTCTTATGAAAATACTTTAAGTCTAGATGAGATAAATAAAATTACTAATTGGGTTGCTAATGGAGCTCCGCTTGGAGACACATCATTGCTTCCAGAAATACCATCATTTAATAATGCATTACAACTTGGAACTCCAGACTTAGTTTTACAAATACCAACATATGCAAGTACAGCCACAAACAATACGGATGATTATGTATGTTTTTCAATACCTACAGGCTTATTACAAAATAAAAAAATTAAAGCTATAGAAGTTATTCCTGGTAATTTACAAACAGTTCATCATGCTTTAATATCTATTGATCCATTTCCTAATACTTCTATTATTACAACTCCAAACTGTATGGGCCCTCAAGGAGATCTGCTTTATAGTTACGCTCCAGGATCTTTGCCATTAATTTATCCTCAAACAAACACTTTTTCATTTGGTGTAAATTTACCCGCTAACAGCAGTATTTCACTAGCAATGCATTATCCTGAAGGCAGTATCGGACAACTAGATAGTACAATGGTAAGGTTTTATTTCTATCCACAAAGCACATTAATCAGAGAGATTACCTCAGATTTTTTAATAAATGAAGGTTTGTCAGGAAATCCATTCGTTTTACCTCCAAATCAAATTACAGAAATTGCAGGTTCTTATGGTCCAACAATTGAAGATTATTCATTTATGTCTGTATTTCCTCATATGCATCTTTTAGGAAAGGATATGACAATTTATGCAGTAACACCATTTAATGATACTATTAATTTAATTAAAATTAATAAATGGGACTTTGAATGGCAGGGAGCATATCTTTTCAAAAAGTTTATCAAAATTCCTACAGGAAGTATGATATATGCTAGAGGAAATTATGACAATACCATAAGTTCATCAAATCCTAATCCTGTAACTGTACAATCAGGTCTTAACACTCAAGATGAAATGTTTATAGGAATATTTCAATATCTTCCATATCAAACAGATGATGAAAACATATCTATTGAAAATAACAATACAGCAACAAATAATTCTTATGTTACAATGGAAAATTTTAAGCGAAAACTAATTAAAGTAACAGATTTAAAAGGAAGAGAAACAAACAAAAAAGTGAATCAACCTCTATTCTATTTATTTAATGATGGAACAGTAGAAAAAAAAATAATTATTGATTAAAATATTATAAATGAATATTAAAGTTTATGGTGCTAGTTGGTGTATAGATTGTATTAATACAAAAAATTTCCTGGACTCAAAACAGGTGAAATACGATTATATTAATATTACTGATAACTATGAAGCAATAGCACTAGTTGAATCAATAAATAATGGAAAAAGAGTAATTCCAACATTAATAATTGACGGTAAAAACTATACTAATCCTAGCATATCTGAATTAATTAAAATTATAACCTAAAAAAAAAAAAAAAATGAAAAAATTAAATTATGTATTATTAACCCTATCAATAATCCTAATATCATGCACAGGTTCTGATGTTAGGTTTGTTAAACCACAACCAGAATCATTACAAGAGCTATCTTTAATTCCAACTAAATTTCAAGGTACTTTTTTGATTGATAATGACACAATAGTTATAACTGATTATACAATTAGTGGAGACACCATAAACTCTAGCGATCTTGTTGTAAAGTCCTGGGGAAATTATTTATTTGTAAATTCTCTAGAAAAAGGAGTTTATAAACTAGGTTGCGGTAAGCTACTCAATAATTGGGGAAATGAAGAGATTTTTCTAGAGTATTTTGTTGTTGGGGATGATTTAGTAAATAGTATATCAGATGAGCTATCAATAAATGAGCAAGAAGAATTATTTTATCAAAAGGTAAATAAACTTATATCTGATAAAAGCAATCCAATAGTATCGATAGACTCAACAGATTATCATTTTATCTGTGATAATGTTAGTGTTAATCAGTTTCAAGAATTATTAAATAATGCTAAGTCTATAGAAGTAACTAGAATAAAATAAAATTAGAAAAGTGAATAATACTTACAAAATAAAAAAAGTATTAATACGTATTTTTTGTTTATTACCATTTTTTAGTTTTAGTCAAAATGTAAGTATTCCTGATACTAATTTTAAAGCATATCTTATTGCCGATAGTTTAATTAATACTAATGGAGATTCTGAAATACAAATAAGTGAAGCATCTTCTTTTAATGGAATTATTAATTGTTCAAACCAGAATATTAACGATTTAACAGGTATTGAGGAGTTTATTATGATAACTGAATTACGTTGTCATAATAATCAACTTTCTAGTCTTAGCCTTAATCAAAATACTCTTTTAGAGACTCTTTGGTGTCAAGATAATAATATTACTAACCTTGATGTAAGCACTAATATAGCTTTAACTTATATTAATTGTAAAATAAACCAACTTAGTACTCTGGACATAACAAATAACATAAGCTTAAGCGAGCTATGGTGTCAAGATAATAACCTTACTAGTCTTAATATTAGTAATAATATACTTTTAAATTATCTTAACTGTGCAGAGAATCTAATTACTACTCTGGATGTATCACATAATATAGCTATGTATGATTTATATTGTTATAACAACAAAATAACAAATTTGGATTTATCCCAAAACATAAACCTAACTACTTTAAGATGTGAAAACAATTATCTAACAAGCTTAAATCTACATAATGGAAATAATATCAATATGTTAACTCATCCATTTGACTTCAAAATAACCAATAATCCACAATTGTATTGTATAAATATAGATGATAGTGCATGGGCGTCTAGTAATTGGACCGTTTTAAATGGAAATATTGATTCTACAATGTTTTTTAGTATTAATTGTTCTATATCTCTTGGATGTACTGATTCTTTGGCTTGCAACTATGATTCATTGTCTACAATAAATAATAATAGTTGTCGATATCCAGCTATAGCACCATATTATGAGAGCTTTTCAAGCGGATTTATTCCCCAGGGTGATAGTTGTAATTGGTTACAAAGCGCTATTATAGGTGATGGGTGGAGATTTAATGGTCTACCAGGATATGCAGCTGCATATAATGGTAGAGATACAGGTTCCTACGCTTGGATTGACTTTTCAAACCAAGATTCATCAGTTATCTTAGAGATAGAAACAATAGATATTTCAAACTTAGTAATTCCTGGGTTATTTTTTGATTTTTATAGTTATGTAGATACATTTGGAAATAGCCCTCCGCTAAATATATTAAATATTGAAACATGGGATGGCTCGAGCTGGATATGGCAAGGAAGTTATCAACTCAACAATCCAGTGTGGACTACACAATTTAAATATCTTAGTAATACAGCATATATTAATAACCTTGTTAAAATAAGGTTTAGAGCAGAATCATCTATTGGTGCTGATTATTTTAATGATTTATTAATTGATAATGTAAAGATTCAAGAAATTTTACTAGGATGCATAGATTCTCTGGCATGTAATTACAATTCTTTTGCTACAATAGATGATAGTAGTTGTGTCTATCAAAACACTTACTCTTATGATACTTTATATGTAAATACAAGTATTATTTGGAATGGAATCACACTAAATATTTCTGGTGATTACACAGATACTCTCATAAATTCAGCAGGTTGTGATAGTATTGCATATCTAAATTTAAATATTACGCAACCTGATGCATTTATATACGGAAATGATACAATATGTTTTAACCAAAATATTGATGCAATAGTTAAAGTTTCATTTAATAACGGTACTCCTCCATTTTCATTTACTTATGAAATTGATGGTATAGGACAACCTCCTATTACAACATCAATTAACCCCTATATTATACTTACACAACAAGGTGGTATTTATAATTTATCATCATTCAATGATTTAAATGGAATTGGGACATTTTATGGTAGTGCAATGGTTACTGTAATAACTTCAACAATTGATTGTCCCCCTTTGTCAATAGTAAACGAATTAGCTTTAGATAAAAAGCTTCTAAAAGTAACTGACATTTTAGGTAGAGAAACAAAACAAAAAAATCAACTCCTGCTCTATTTATATGATGATGGATCTGTAGAAAAAAAAGTAGTTTTAGAATAAAAATGAAAAAAATACTAAGACTACTATTATTATTGCCTTTATTTTATAGCTGTAAAAATGAGAAAATATCAGTTTATGAAGAAGAAATTTTAATTCTATCTGACACATTAAATATTGAACAAATTAAAATAGAAACTCATTAACTATTTATTCTTGAACATTTAAGTGTTTTTGTTTATTTAAGAAATATTTAATAAAAATAATCTTTATCTAAAAATAAATAACATTTTAAGACTCCTTTTAGTTAATCAATCTTTTATTTAATAGCAGTCCTTTTCTCAACACTTCCATCATCATAGATGTAAAATAATGTCATAAAAGGTATAGGAGAAACAGATCTTCCATATATATCTAATATATTGATTAATTTTTTGTCTTGGTTAAAATTTTGTAACAAAGTTGGATTACAATTCATACTGAATTCAGTCCAATTATCGACTGACCAAGTATATTCTGCGTAAAAAACATCATCAACATCAATACAATTAAGCAAACTGTTTCCAGTAGAAGTAAAATACCATAATGCTAGATTATTATCATTTCTCATATCTAAAGATACTAATTGATTATTATTACAATTTACCTCAAATAACTGTGAGTTATTACTTAAATCCAATATCTCGAGCTGATTAGAGTAACAAAAAAGCTGTCTTAGAGAAGAAAAAGCTTCAATTCCCGTTAAGTTATAAATATTATTGTTGGGAATAAATAAATAAGTAACTGTATCTATACTTTCTGTTTGCACAGAATCATTTAATATATCATCATAACCTAGATTAATTAATGCTTGCTCAAATGCATCATCAGGAACGTAAGTATTTTGACCAAAACTAAGAAAGGGTAAAACTAACGATAACAAATATATTTTCTTCATCTTTAATTTATTTAATTACTTAACCATCATTTTAATAGAATTAATAGATTTTAACTCTTTTATAAATTCCTTTTCAAGATTAACTTTTATCTTTCTTGAAAGTAAATCTACTTCATATTTATTTAGTGAATCAACTACATTCAGTACTAGGGAGTGCTTACCTGAGTATTTATTCACTACTGACACCAAAGAATCTGAGAGATTAATATCGATATCATTTATATCTAATCTTAATACAAGTTCTCTAACTTCCTTATCTATAATCTCAGCTAACAAATCAATTGATGAAATTTTAAACTCTAAATCATCATTATAAAACTTCTTTTTAACCTTTCCACTTAATAAAAGTAACCATCCCTCTGTTAAGTAGGCCTTAAAATTAATATAATCATCTCCAAAAAGATAGAAATTAAAAGAATTATGATAATCCTCTAAATGTAATATGCCAAATGGCTTACCAGTTTTAGTTTCTTTATGTTCAACCTCTGTAACAACTCCAGCAAGACGCAACTCCTTTCCATTAATATTCTCCATTTTATACAGCATTGATAGTTCTCCATTAGAGAAATTATCTATTTCAAATTTATAATCATCTAAAGGATGACCAGATATATATATTCCAACGACTTCTTTTTCTTTAGAAAGCATTTCCATAGTTGACCATGGGATTGATTCGTTAGGTGTTGGGGCTTGTATTGAATCATCAACACTTTCTCCAAACATATCAAACTGATTAGAATTTAGATTATCTTTAACTTTATTTCCAAATTTTATCATATTTTCCATGAATGATCTACCATTTTTGTCTATCGAAAAATATTGATGTCTTTCTAACTCAAAAGAGTCAAAACCACCAGCATATGCAATACTATCGAGTGTTCTTTTATTTGCTGATCGTAAATCAACACGTTTCATAAAGTCATCAAAAGATAAATAACTACCATTTTCTTTTCTCTCACTAACAATAGCTTCAACAGCTGATTCACCAACACCTTTAACTGCTCCTAATCCAAATCTAATTTCACCATTTTTATTTACAGAAAATTTATAGAAACTTTCGTTAATATCTGGTCCTAAAACAGAAACACCCATTCTTCTACACTCCTCCATAAAATAAGTAATATCTTTTATATCATTCATATGATTTGTTAATATTGAAGCCATTAATTCAGAAGGATAATGAGCCTTTAAATATGCAGTTTGATAAGCTATAAGAGCATAACAAGTTGAGTGAGATTTATTAAAGGCATAAGATGCAAAAGCTTCCCAATCAGTCCATATTTTTTCTACTGTACGTATATCATAACCATTATCAGAACATCCATCAAAAAATTTAGGTTTTAATTTGTCAATTATTGATTTCACCTTTTTCCCCATACCTTTTCTTAGAAGATCGGCATCACCCTTTGAAAAGTTAGCCAGTTTTTGTGAAAGAAGCATTACTTGTTCTTGATATACAGTGATTCCATATGTGGGGCTTAGAAACTCTTCCATTTCAGATAAATCATAAACAATATCTTCCTTTCCATGTTTACGCTTAATATAGTTAGGAATATATTCCATTGGTCCTGGGCGATAAAGTGCATTCATTGCAATTAAATCGTCAAATTTATCTGGTTTTAAATGCTTTAAATGCGCTTTCATTCCATCAGAAGAAAATTGAAATATTCCAGATGTTTCAGCATTCTGAAAAAGCTTAAATGTTTTATCATCATCCAAGCTAATATTATCAATATCAACACTTACATTATGTAATTTTTTTATAATTTTTAAACAATCCTTAATTATTGTAAGATTTCTTAATCCTAGAAAATCCATTTTAAGCAAACCTGCCTGTTCAACAACACTATTATCAAACTGTGTTACCATAAGATTAGAATCCTTTGCTCTAGTCATAGGTATTAAATTAATTAGTGGTTTTGGAGTTATAATAATACCACAAGCATGTATACCAGTATTTCGTATGTTTCCTTCTAATTGTCGAGCTAAATTAATTGTTTCTGCAGTTAAATCAGAACCTTTTGAAAGTGATACCAATTCCTTAGCGTTAGATATTTGATCTCTTTTGATTTTATCTTTTAAATCTTTATCACTCAACGAGAGGATGAGATCTAAAGAAGTCATATCAGGAACTAATTTAGCAGTACGATCAGCATCAAATAAAGGTAAGTCTAAAACCCTAGCTGTATCTCTAATAGAAGATTTAGCAGCCATAGTTCCATATGTAATAATCTGTGCAACATTTTCTTTTCCATATTTATTTACTACCCATTCTATAATACGTCCTCTACCTTCATCATCGAAATCAATATCAATATCTGGTAAAGAAACTCGCTCGGGGTTAAGGAAACGCTCAAAAAGAAGGTCATATTTAATTGGATCAACATTAACGATTTCAGTACAATAAGCAACAACTGAACCTGCAGCAGAACCTCTTCCTGGACCAACTGAGACATTCATGTTTCGTGCTTCTTTAATAAGATCCTGAATAATTAAAAAATATCCTGGATATCCAGAATTTTCAATAATTTTCAGCTCAAAATCTATTCGCTCTTTAATTTCATCTGTAATTTCTTTATAACGTTTCTTTGCTCCTTCATAAGCCAAATAACGTAAATACTTATTCTCTCCCTGTTTTGTAGAATCATTATCAACAATAAATTCATCAGGGATGTCAAATTTAGGTAACAAAACTTCTCTAGATAAACTGTAGGATTCTATCTTGTCAGTTAAATTTTTAATATTATCTATTGCTTCAGGAAGATCAGCAAACAAATCTTGCATTTGTATTGAAGATTTAAAATAAAACTCATTATTTGGAAAACCATAACGATAACCTCTTCCGCTACCTTTTGGAGTTGATTTAATTTCACCATCTTTTACACATAATAGCACATCATGAGCATTTGCATCTTCCTTATTTAAATAATAAACATTATTAGATGCAATTATCTTAACATTATGTTTACGAGCAAAAGAAAGAAGGACTTTATTTAAATGCGTTTCCTCTTCTAGATCATGTCTATTAATCTCCACATAGAAATCATCACCAAAGGTTTCTAACCACCACATAAATTCTGCTTCAGCTTGCGCTTCACCAACATTAAGAATTAAATTAGGTACTGGACCATAAGTACTTCCTGTTAATGCAATTAAATCATTTTTATGTTTTTTGATTAAATTCTTATCAACTCGAGGCACATAATAAAAACCTTCAAGATTTGCTAAAGATGATAGTTTTGATAAATTATGAAATCCATTCTTGTTTTTACATAAAAAAGGCACCTGATAACCATAATCTTTAGTTGACTTATCCGTGTGTTGCTTACACACATTAAGCTCACAACCCAATACTGGTTTTAAAGCAAGTTGTTTACTATCTTCAGAATTATTTATTGGATGATTTAATACAGTCGTAATAAACTTATATGCTCCAAACATATTAGAATGATCAGTTAATCCAACAGCTGGCATATTCATTTCTACAGCTTTATCTACCAAAGAAACTATATCAGTTGTAGCTTGTAAAACAGAAAATTGTGAATGTACATGTAAATGAGCAAATGAATTAATTGAAGAAGAAGTGTCTTCAATATGTTTATCTTCTTTAGATCCTTCATCATTTTTAGTAGACACGATAGATTTGTGTGGCTCAATACTTAAGCCTATGAGTTTGAAGGGTTCGGGATTTAACTTCTTATAGTTCTCAAAATCATCATAAGTTAAACCGACCTTATCATAAGGTATTACTTCTATGCGAACTAATTCTAAAAAACATCTTGCTGTAGCTTCAACATCAGCAGAAGCATTATGTGCTTCTAAAAAAGCTTCACCAAATAATTTAGTATATAATTCCATTAAAGTTGGCCACTTAAACTTACCTTCTCTTTTTGTGGGAATAGCACAATAATCTGTAGATTCATCCTTTGTATCAATACTCAAAATGTCATCTAGCAAGTTTGGAATATCATTTCGCAATAATTCACAACCAAGTATATTCTTATCAAATTCTACATTATGACCAATTAAAAATTTCGACTTTCTAACATCATTTAAAAAATCATCTAAAACATTAACTAATAAGACGCCCTCTTTTAAAGCTAATTCAGTTGAAATACCATGAATTTTTTCTGCATTGTATGGAATATCGTAACCCTCAGGCTTAATAATGTAATTTTTGACTTCTACAAGTTCTCCACTTTTATCATGAATTTGCCAAGCCAATTGCACACACCTGGGCCAATTGTTAAAATCAGTTAATGGAGCATTCCAATTTTTGGGCAATCCAGTAGTCTCCGTATCAAATATTAGAAACATAAATTAAAATTTAATCATTAAAATTAACCGTAAATTTAAAAAAGAAAAAAAACAAATAATGGAGTTTAACACTAACTTTTAAGAATGTTAGTAAGTTATGATTTTATATGAAATTATTAGACTTCATCCAGTCATCGTTAAAAATTTTGGCTACGTATCTACTACCATGATCATGAAGCAAAACAACAACAACATCTTTAGAGTCAAGCTTGTCTTTTAACTGATTAATTGCGGCAATAGCACTTCCACAAGAGTAGCCAGCAAAAATACCCTCCTCCTTTGCTAATCTTCTAGCCATAATTGCACCATCTTTATCTGTAACTTTTTCAAAATGATCAATTAATTTGAAATCTACATTCTTAGCTATTATATCCTCACCTATCCCTTCGGTAATATAAGGATATATTTCATTTTTATCAAATTCTCCAGTTTCATGATATTTTTTGTACACAGAACCATAACTATCGACACCCCAAATCTTTATCTTTGAATTTTTTTCTTTTAAAAACTTACCAATACCAGATATAGTTCCACCAGTACCAACTCCAACAATAAAATGCGTAATCTTTCCTTCTGTTTGTTCCCAAATTTCAGGCCCAGTTGATTCGTAATGAGCTAATCTATTAGACAAATTATCATATTGATTTGGATAAAAAGAATTAGGGATTTCTTTATTTAATCTTTTGGCAACGGAATAATAAGAATCTGGATGATCAGGATCAACATCTGTAGGACAAACATAAATTTCCGCTCCCATTGCTTTAAGAATATCAATTTTTTCTTTTGATTGCTTATCTGTTATTGTGCAAATTAACTTATATCCTCTTTCAATACATACCAGCGCTAAACCCATACCAGTATTACCAGACGTCCCCTCAATAATAGTTGCCCCTTTAGATATCACACCTTTTCTTTCAGCATCCTCAATCATTTTTAATGCCATTCTATCTTTTGTTGAATGACCAGGATTAAAACTTTCAACTTTTGCTAAAACTAAAGCTTCTGTTTCAACAACGTTTTTAAGCTTTACTAATGGAGTATCTCCTATAGTTTCTAATATATGATTATAATATTTCATTTAGTCACAAATTAATTACAAAATTATTAAAATTACTTAAAGCGAATTGCTTTTATTGGAGTGATTTTTGTTATAATTATAGATGGAATAATTAAGATTAAATAACATAAACATATGGTAAAAAAATTAATTAGCAATAGATGTATTATATCTAAACTAATTGGAATAGAATTCATATAATAAGTCTCTGGATCAAGACTAATAATAGAAAATTTTATTTGTAAAAAAGCAAAAAGTAATGCAATTAGATTTCCAAAAAAAAGAGCTTTAACAATAAGATTTGTGGTACTAAACAAAAAAACCTTTTGAATATTCCAATTAGTTGCGCCTAAAGCTTTTAATATGCCTATCACTTGAGTTCTCTCTATAATTAGAATTAGCAAAACAGTAATCATATTTATTACTCCAACTATAAACATGAGTATCAAGATTACCATAGCATTTACGTCTTGTAAATCAAGCCAATTAAAAATTTGTGGAATTCTTTCTTTTATACTTCTAGCATTTAAATCATAGGGTATTTCATTATATATTTTTTCAGTAGCCTTATCTAGTTTATTAAAATCATTAATCGTTATCTCAAAACCACCAATTAAAGTATCCTGCCATAAATTCAAAGATTGAATATGTTTAATATCCCCTATAATAAATAACTTATCAAAATCTACCATCTCCGTGCTATAGATTCCTTTTATATTAAATTTACGAACCCTTGTTGGTTCCTGCATAAAATACATTATTAAATTATCAGAAATATTTAATTTTAAAAGTCTTGCTATTTCATTAGAAACTAAAATATCATTTGATCTTATAGTATCATTAATATGTAAAACCTCACCAGAAACTAAATTATCTTTAAAGAATTTCCAGTTATAATCGTCACTAACACCTTTTAAAACAACACCATGAATCTCTTCAGAAGTTTTAATAATGCCAGCTTTTGTTGCAAAAACATTAATATTTTTTATATAATCATCATTACTAATTTTGCTTAAGAAGTTTTGATTTATACTTATTGGTTCACTTTCATAAGATTGATTATTACTAAATTTAGTGATAACAATATGAGAGCCAAATCCAATTACTTTAGATGAAATATTATTTTTAAATCCATTAACAATCATTAAAGAAATTAACATTACGGCTACTGAAAGTGATACAGCAAAAATTGCAATGCGTAAAATTGGTTTAGTGTAGGAATTATTGTTTTCCTTTGCAGCAAATAACTTTTTAGCTATAAAATATTCAATATTCATTATGAAGGCGAAAATAAAACAAATATTCTTCATGAGTTTAGCCATATTTACAATTAGTGTTAATGGTCAGAGTTTAACTCTAGGAGCAGAAAGAATAAATAAGTACCTTCCATCATTAAAAGATAAAAGAGTAGCAATTATAGGAAACCAAACTTCTATGATTAAAAACACTCACTTAATTGATAGTTTATTAAGCCTAAAAGTAGACGTTTTAAAAGTGTTTTCACCTGAACATGGATTCAGAGGAAAGGGAGATGCTGGAGAAAAAATAGAGGATGGAATAGATAAAAAAACAGGTATTCCAATTATTTCCCTTTATGGAAATAATAAAAAGCCATCAAAAAAACAATTAGAAGGAATTGATATCATGATTTTTGACATTCAGGATGTTGGAGTTCGCTTTTACACATATATTTCTACACTTCATTATGTAATGGAGTCAGCTGCTGAAAACAACATAAAATTAATTATACTAGACCGACCTAATCCGAATGGTCATTATATTGATGGTCCGATTAGAGAAAGAGGATTTAAATCATTTGTTGGTATGCATCCAGTACCTATTGTTCATGGCATGACTATTGGAGAATATGGAAAAATGATAAATGGAGAAAAATGGATTTCTAAAACATGTGATTTAACTGTTATTAATATGATAAATTATAAACGTGACATGCATTATAATTTACCTATTAAACCCTCTCCTAACCTTCCAAACTCAAGATCAATAAATTTATATCCAAGCTTATGTCTTTTTGAAGGTACTAACGTAAGTGTTGGCAGAGGGACCAAATATCCATTTCAACATTTTGGTTCTCCAAATTTTGAAACAAATTACAGTTTTGTTCCTGTTAGTAATGAAGGAAGCAAGAATCCTAAACATAAAAACAAACAATGCTTTGGATTTGATCTAAGATTTCAAGATGACTATTTAACAGAAATTAATCTAAATTGGCTGATTGAAAGTTATAGAAGTAGCAATGAAAAAATCTTATTTTTTAATGATTTTTTTGATAAACTAGCTGGAACAAATAAATTAAGACTTCAAATTATTGAAGGCAAAACATCTAAAGAAATCAAAAAGAGTTGGTCGAATAATCTTGAACAATTTATGAAGCTAAGAGAAAAATATTTAATTTATAAGTAAAATATTCTAAAAAAGTTTACTTTTAACATCTAATCAAAATAATAATTATGGATACTATAGCAGAATTTAATGACAATCATGGGTTTAACGTTAAGCTTACAAAAGAGAAGATATTCATTGATGCAGCAGGCAGTAGTGAAACAATTGCATTAAGAGGTTTAAATGGTGTTGGACTGTATGATGATTTAGAAAAATATAACCAAGAACTAAAATTGTACAAGTCAGATCAAAAGGTGTTTAAAGGACTTAAGTGGTTTTTTATAATAATTGGTGTACTCATTACGTATTTAAGTTTTCCTGACGTTGTATATTTTGGAGTTTTCTTTTTATTATTAGGTTTTTTCTTAGAAAAAATAGTAAATTTCTTCAGCAAGGACAAAACAGAACCCGTTCTAGATTCTTATTTTAGACTTATGCTTTCTGGTGGGGATAGAAAGTTTAAATTTAATAAAAGTGATTCAACATCCGTTCAAATAGCTGACTTTATTAATAAAGTTGAAGACACATTAACAGCTTATAAATAAAATCAGATACATGTCAGGATTCTGGGATATTTTTAAAAAAACAGCTTATTTTAGAGCTTCATGGCATATACAAGATCTATTTATTGATAGCTACAATAAGATAAGATATACAGCTGAAAAAGCAGAACAAATGAGATCAATGCGTAGGAATAGTAAAGAGATAAATAAAGCTTTAAATGACAATCCTTTTGCTAGAAAAAGAAAAAAAAGTTGAAGGATTCAAATGATCCTTATGAAATATTAGGAGTTGATAAAAATGCTGAAGAAAAGGATATAAAGAAAGCATTTAGAAAGCTTGCACATAAATACCATCCTGACAAATCAAATCTACCAAATTCTGCTAAAATATTTAATAAAGTATTATCAGCGTATGAAGTTTTAAAAGACAATGATTTCAAATATTGTAATAAAAATATTAATGTAATTAATCTTAACATCAACGATATTCGAAAAAAAATGGAACAATATGAGAAAGATGGTCTTTTTAATTCTGATTATTCTGATTATATTAAGGGAAAAATGTTGTGGGGTTTGATAAGAAAAAAAAGATAAATATATTTCTTACTTGTTATTTAAACTAAAGTAATAATGAATAAGATATGCTCTAAGATATTTGAAACATTAAAAAAAAATGAAAAATAAATACATACTTAATGAAAAACCAATTGTAGAGCTCTTATCTCAGAACAAAATTGTAGTTGTAGATGGCGGAGCAAGAGGTAAAGTATTTCCTCCATTAAATCAAATAAATACAGAAATCATAAAAATATTGCGCTTTGAGCCTGAACCAGATGCAGATATTATACATCATGCAAATGATGATATAACCTTTAATAATGGCTTGTGGCATAGTAAAGGAAAGATAGATCTTAATATTGCAATAGAACCATCTGCTTCATCAATATATCCATTTAATATAGAATTACAAAAACATATAGATCCTCATTTAAAAGTCAGAAAAACTAAAAAGACTATAAAAATAGATGTAATAAGTTTAGATGAATTAATCAAGGAAAATAATTCTTTAAAAATTGATTTTATTAAGCTGGATGTGCATGGTGCAGAATATGATGTTTTAAAAGGAGCGAATAAGGTATTAGAAAGCACTTTAGGATTACTAATTGAAAGTTGGCTCATTCCAATTCATAAAAATCAAAAAATTCGTGCTCATGTAGAATCCTTAGTTTATGAAAGTGGTTTCTATGTTTTTGAAGAATACAAAAGGGCTAATTGGGCAAGACTTAAAGAAAGATTTTCAAAAAGTCAAACAGTTGCAATGGATACATTATATTTTAAAGACCCAATTCTTGATAAGAATATAAAAGATCAAACTGATGCAATAAAAATAATAGGTCTTACTAACTTGTTTAACCACAATGCATATGCTGTACAACTGGCAGAATACTTTTGTAAAAATAAGGTTATAGATAAAAAATATTACGATATAATTATTAAAAATATAAATAAGAATAATAGACCAACATTAAACAGCTTAGTTGGAAAATTTGAAAAAGTAATTTCCAGAATATCATCATGTTCATTTAGGTAATACATACAAATTGCAAATACAGAAAAACTATTTTAAAATAAAAGACACTAAGCTATTATCTAAGATTCTTATCCAAAGAGTTTTTTACTTCTTCAATAATATAATATACAGCTGGACAAACTTCTAAATTTTTCTTAGTTAAATTTAATAATTGATACTGTTTTTTTCTACTTGTGTGAGGAAATTCTTTACAAGCTCTAGGTCTTACATTATATATAGAACAATAATTATCTTTAGCTAAAAAAGAACAAGGCAATGAATTAAGAACATAATCTTGTTCATCATCAATTTTCAAATACTTTTCAGTAAATTCAGAAGGTCTAAGATTTAAATGTTTTGCGATTCTTATAATATCTTTATCAGAAAAAATAGGACTTGTAGTTTTACAACAATTAGCGCATTCTAAACAATTTGTTTTTTTAAAAACACTATCATGAATAGGATGAATTATCTTATCTAAAACTTTTGGTGGTATTTTTTTTAAAAGCTTGAAAAAAAGGTTATTTTCTTTTCGTTTATTTTTCGAATTTTTTTTAAAATAAGTTAAATCCATTAGACAGTTCTACCTGGATATACCTTTAAAGATTTATCTATTATATTTATAGCAGTCCTTAATGATTTTTGATTTAAAACATATGCAATACGTACTTGGTCATTTCCTGTATTAGGAGTTGCATAAAAACCAGTAGCAGGAGCTAACATTACAGTATCGCCATTAATATCAAATTCTTCTAATAACCATTGTGCAAATCTATCTGCATCATCAATAGGAAGCTTTGCTATTGCATAAAATGCTCCTTTTGGTTTAGGGCATACGACACCTTTAATTTTATTTAAACCTTTAATCAAAACATCTCTTCTAGATAAATAATCATTTATTACCTCATCAAAATATGATTTAGGTGTCTTTAAAGCAGCTTCACCTGCTATTTGTCCAAAAGTTGGAGGAGAAAGACGAGCTTGAGCAAACTTTAATGCAGTACTCATTACATCATTATTTTTTGACAATATACAACCTACTCTAATACCACACATACTATATCTTTTGGATGTTGAGTCTATAACAATTGCGTGTTTATCTAATCCATCTATACTTAGTACTGAATAATGTTGATGTCCATCATATGTGAATTCCCTGTATACTTCATCAGCAATTAAAAATAGATTATGTTTAACAACAATATCTCTTAGTGTTTCTAATTCTTTCTTAGAATATAAATACCCAGTTGGATTTCCAGGATTGCAAATAAGAATTGCTTTAGTTTTATCAGTGACTAACTTCTCAAAATCACCTATTTTAGGTAGAGCAAAACCATCATTAATTGAAGTTTTAATAGGTTTTACTTTAACACCAGCTGATACAGTGAATCCATTATAATTAGCATAAAATGGTTCAGGAATAATCACTTCATCACCGTCATCCAAACATGAATTAAGTGCGAATAAAAGTGCTTCAGAACCTCCAGTAGTAATAATTAAATCATTATAATTAATATCAATTCCTAAGTTCTGGTAATAAATAGCTAAACTTTTTCTGTAACTTTCGAATCCAGCTGAATGTGAGTATTCAACAACATTTTTTGAAAAATTATGAATTGCATCTAAAGCAATCTTTGGAGTCTTAATGTCAGGCTGACCAATATTTAAATGGAATACTCTTTTACCTTCTTCTTTTGCTTTTTCAGCATAAGGAACTAATTTTCTTATTGGAGACTCTGGCATTAGACTACCTTTATTTGAGATATGTGGCATATTTTTTTAAAAAAAACACCCTCATTTGAGGGTGTAAGTGTCTTAATATTGTTTTAGTATATATTATTTTCTTTCCAAAGGAGAACCCTCAGTAACTTTTTTCTCAGGAGTTTGAGCTGGTTTAGGAGGAGGACTAACATTTCCTTTAATTGTTAATATGACTGGAGTTTTAGCTGCATTTGTTGTTAATGTAATTGTTTTAGTAAAAGGACCAGTTCTCTTAGTATCATAATTTACTCCAATCTCAGCAGTAGTACCTGGTGGAATAGGTTCTCTTGGCCAAGTTGGAACGGTACAGCCACAACTTCCCTTTGCATTTTTGATAATTAATGGTTCTGTACCATTATTAGTGAATACAAATTTTCTAGCACCATCTGACTTATGATCAATTTGACCATAATCGACTACTTTAGATACAAAATCTATAGTTGCGTTGGCTAGTTTTTTTTCTTCATTTTTAACCTCTTTTTGATTAGGTTTTTTAGAACTTTCAACTCTTTGTGCATTAGCGAATAAAACGCCAGTAACAAGAGCTAAAGATAAGATTATTTTTTTCATATAGTAGAGATTTTACATGATTGAATTATATTACAAAATTAATAAAATATTCTCTTTAACCAAAATAGATCAAAAACAAATCGCAAAAAGATAAGAATTTGTAAATTTACAATCTTTTAATTAAGTAATAAATGAGCATTCCAAAAACATACAACCCATTAATAACAGAAAAAAAATGGTATAATCATTGGTTAGAAAAAGGTTACTTTCGCTCTACTCCAGACAATAAAAAAGCTTACACAATTGTAATACCACCTCCCAATGTTACAGGAGTTCTGCATATGGGACATATTCTGAATAATACATTACAAGATATTATGATTAGAAGAGCAAGAATGTTAGGTTATAATGCTTGTTGGGTGCCAGGAATAGATCATGCGTCAATAGCGACTGAGGCAAAAGTAGTTAAAAAACTATCTGAAAAAGGAATAAAAAAAACTGATCTATCAAGAGAAGAGTTTTTATCTCATGCTTTCAAGTGGAAAGACAAGCATGGGGGAATGATTCTTGAACAGTTGAAAAACATTGGAGCATCGTGCGATTGGGACAGAACAAAGTTCACTATGGATGACGATATGAGTGAATCTGTAATAAAGGTATTCGTTGATTTGTACAACAAAGGATTTATTTACAGAGGAGTAAGAATGGTTAATTGGGATCCTTCAGCAAAAACAGCACTATCTGATGAAGAAGTAATACATAAAGAGGTTATTTCAAAACTTTATCATATTACTTATGATATTGAAAATAGTGATGAAAAGATTACTATTGCTACAACTAGACCAGAAACTATATTAGGTGATACTGCAATTTGTGTCAATCCAAACGATAATAGATACAAACACTTAAAAGATAAAAAAGCAATTGTACCGTTGATTAAAAGGAGCATACCTATAATATTTGATGATTATGTTGATATGGATTTTGGAACTGGAGCCTTAAAAATAACTCCAGCTCATGACATAAATGACTATAAGATTGGTGACAAGCATTCGTTAAAGGTTATAGATATCCTAAATGATAACGGAACTCTTAGTGAATCTGCTAAACTTTATGTTGGTAAAGATAGATTTGTTGTTCGAGAAGAAATAGCAAATGATTTAAAAAAAGAAGGATTCTTAAAAAGAATTGATGAATACAAAAATAAAGTTGGATTTTCAGAAAGAACAAATTCAGTAATTGAACCAAAACTTTCAATGCAATGGTTCTGTAAAATGAAGGAGCTTTCATTGCCTGCTTTAAAACACGTTTTGAATGATGATATTCAATTACATCCTGCAAAATTCAAGAATACATATCGTCACTGGCTAGAAAACATAAAAGACTGGTGCGTATCTCGTCAATTATGGTGGGGACAAAGGATTCCAGCATTTTTTTATGATGGAAATAAATATGTTGTAGCAGAAACAAAAAAAGAAGCATTACTTCTTGCAAAAAAAGATATACCTAGTATTAAAATTACAGACTTAAGACAAGATGATGATGTGCTAGATACTTGGTTTTCTTCATGGATTTGGCCAATATCAGTATTTGATGGAATACGAAATCCTAATAATAAAGAAATTAACTACTACTATCCTACTAATGATTTAATTACTGGCCCAGATATTCTTTTTTTCTGGGTAGCTAGAATGATAATAGCTGGATATAAATATAAAAAAGAGCTTCCTTTTAAAAATGTCTACTTAACTGGTTTAGTTAGAGATAAGAAAGGCAGAAAAATGAGTAAATCTCTTGGCAACTCTCCTGATCCAATTGAATTAATAGAAAAATATGGTGCAGATGGAGTTAGAGTAGGTATGCTTTTATGTGCTCCTGCTGGTAATGATCTTCCTTTTGATGAAGGACTTTGTGAGCAAGGTAGAAATTTCTCTAACAAAATATGGAACGCTTTTAGATTGATAAAAGGATGGCAAATATCAGATTGCAAGCAACCCAATAGTTCAGAACAAGCAGTGTTATGGTTTGACAATAAATTAAGCAAGGCAATAACTGATATAGATATGTCATATTCAAAATATAGAATTTCAGAAGCTTTAATGACAACCTATAAACTTATCTGGGATGATTTTTGTTCTTGGTATTTAGAGATAGTAAAACCTAAATATGGTAACCCCATTGATAGAAAAACATATGAAAAAACTATTGAGTATTTAGAAAAAATATTACAAATTTTACATCCATTTATGCCATTTTTATCTGAAGAAATATGGCACCTTATTAAAAAACAGGATAATGATATAATTATTTCAAATTGGCCTAAAGCAAAAAAAATTGACAATAATATATTAGATGAATTTAAATTTCTGATTGAAGTTATTGCTGGAATAAGAACAATTAGAAAAGAACAAAACATAAAAAATAAAGATCAATTAAAGCTAGAATTTACCAATACCCAAATTACAAATAATAAGATGAATGATATTATTATTAAACTTGGAAACCTAGTTAGCATGAATTCTGTTTCTAAAAAACCTAATTCATCATTTTCCTTTATGGTAAACTCAAGTGAATTTTTTATACCAATATATAATACTATTGATATAGAAAATGAAATAAAAAAAATACAAAAAGAACTAGATTATAATAAAGGATTTTTAAAATCTGTTCAAAGTAAATTAGATAATGAAAAATTTATCAATAATGCACCAGAAAAGGTTATTATAAATGAAAAAAATAAAATGAAAGATTTAAAAACTAAAATCACAATTCTTGAAAAGAAGATAGTATCATTTAAATAATTAATTAATAAAATTAATTCTCAGTTTATCTATCTTTGTCATTAAATAAACTAATAGCACAATAATTAACTACCTCTATTTTTATCACTTAACATCGGCACAAAAGAAAAATCTCCATGAGTTGTAATATTTGATGAAGTATCAGAAGTTTTTTCAATTAAATGCATTACTTGTACATCGCTATCTCCAATAGGTGCGACCATCCTTCCTCCAACTTTTAGTTGTTTTAATAGATTTTTTGGTAAACATGGAGCACCACAGGTAATAATTATTTTATCAAATGGAGCAAAATTAGGTAGTCCCTTATAACCATCACCATAAAAAAATCTACAATTAAAGCCTAATCTAGGTAAAAACAACTTGGTCTTATCAAAAAGTATCCTTTGTCTTTCTATTGTGAAAACATCAGCATCTAAAAAAGAAAGCACTGCAGCTTGATAACCTGATCCAGTACCTACTTCTAATACTTTTTCATAAGGTTTGATATTTAATAATTGTGTCTGAAAAGCTACTGTGTAGGGCTGTGAAATAGTTTGACCCGATCCAATCGGAAAAGCCTGATCTTTGTAAGCAAAATTTATAAAAGCATTATCTAGAAATAAGTGTCTAGGAATCATATTTATAGACTCTAAAACATTAGAATCCTTAATACCTTTGCTTTCTAATTCTTCAACTAATTTCTTTCTAAGACCTTTATGTCTAAAACTATCTTCCATTGTTTATTTCTCAATCAAACTTTTAAAGTATTTTTGATAACGATAATAAAACAAAAGAAATAATAAATTTGTATTAAGTATATATTTTTTGATTGTAAATTACACAGTGAATTGTTAATAGAAATATGAAAAAGATAATCGCACTAATTCTAGCTACTAGTATTTTATCATGTAAAAAGAAAGAAATTAATGATATTCCATCATATATGTCTATTAATAGTGTTACTTTGGATGAAAATTCAACACATAACATTTCTGATGTTTGGATTTATATAGACGATAATCTTCAAGGTGTTTATGAACTTCCTGCTAACTTTCCAATATTAGATGAAGGTACACACAAGCTAAGAGTAAAGGCTGGAATTAAAGATAATGGTATATCTGCAAAAAGAATACCATATCCATTTTACGCATCCTTCATTATTGAGGAATATGATTTCAAACCTGAAGAAACAAAAATAATCGCTCCTGTTTTTAAGTACATAGAAGATGTTAGTTTAGATAATATGTCTGAAGATTTTGATGGAATTGGTTTAAATTTAGAAATAGATAGTTTAACATTTTCAATAAGCAATATAACATCTTTAGATGAAAATTATGGAGTTATTAAACTTGCTGATTCAATATTATTATCTGAATTATCAACTCAAGTGTTTAATGCTCCTCTTGAAGGTGCACCTGTTTATTTAGAGCTTGACTATTTTTGTAACACACAGTTTCTAGTAGGAATTTATGTTAATTTTCCTCAATCAGCAGTTTTACGAAAAGATTTACTTTGGATCAACGAAAAAGAAGAATGGAATAAAATTTATATTAACTTAACATCTGCAATTTCTGAAGCTGTTGGCGCCGAGGGGTTCAAAATATTTATAGAAGTTAATAGAGACTTTTCAAAAAATGAGAACACAGTCAATATTGACAACCTTAGAATAATATATTAATAGTATTTTTGTAAAAATTAAAATAATTAAATGAAAAACATCACAATAATTGGAGCAGGAACTATGGGAAATGGAATTGCTCACACTTTTGCTCAAAATAATTATAATGTTAACCTTGTTGATATTTCTGAGGATGCTTTAAATAAGGCCCTATTAACTATTGAAAAGAATCTTAAGAGAATGGTTAGTAAAGAAAAGATTAGCGAGGAAGAAAAAGAAAATACTTTAAATAATATAACTACATATAAAAATATATCAAAAGGTGTAGAAAAAGCAGATCTAGTAATAGAAGCTGCTACTGAAAATTTGGATTTAAAGCTTAAGATATTTAAACAATTAGATGAAATATGTAATGAAAAGACATTATTAGCTACAAATACATCTTCAATATCTATTTCTCAAATTGCTAGTAATACTAATCGGCCTTCTAAAGTAATTGGTATGCATTTTATGAATCCAGTTCCTATTATGAAATTAGTAGAGGTGATAAGAGGAAAAGAAACATCTGAAAATGTCACTTCAATCATTATGAATATAAGTAAAAAGCTAGGAAAAATACCAGTTGAGGTAAATGATGCACCTGGTTTTATAGCAAATAGAATATTAATGCCTATGATTAATGAAGCAATTTATAGCTTACATGAAAAAGTATCTTCAGTTGAAGGGATTGACACTGTAATGATCTTAGGTATGTCTCATCCAATGGGTCCTCTACATTTAGCTGATTTTATAGGATTAGATGTTTGTTTATCTATATTACAAGTTATGCATGAAGGATTTTCTGATAAAAAATATTCTCCTTGTCCACTATTAGTTAATATGGTAAATTCTGGAAAACTTGGCGTAAAATCTGGAGAAGGTTTTTATAATTATTCTGATGGAGTTAAAAATAAAAAAGTTTCTGGTCAATTTTTAAAATAAATAAAATGTTAAAGAATTAAGTAAAGCAATATTTACTCTCTCCCTCTTTCCAATTTCGCTTGTATCAATATATGCTCTATTAACATATCCTCTCTTACATTTGCAGGATCATATTTTGACTTTAAATTATTATCCCATATTTTGGCCATCGTTTGCCAAAAGAATGCATTAAAAACACCTCTATATGCCCTCACAATTTCAAAAGATGTCTTATTTGTTTCACGATAAATTAATTTAACTAATATCTTTCCTTCATTCATTGTGAGATTTTTTAGTCTATCAGAGTACTCTTCTTTTATCCATTTTGTTACTTCTCTTGTATAACGTTTTCTTTTTCTTTTTCTTGGAATAGTATCTAAAGCAGCATTTATATGCTCTAACTTATCTTTTGCTATCATAGCATAAGGGTAAACTTTTATTACTTGTCTTTTTAGAATAAAATATTTTTTTCTTTCCTCTAAATTCTTAAATTCTAAGATCTCTATTTCTGGTAAATTAGATAGAAAAATAGTATCACCATTAACTACTTCAAAATCAGCAATCAAAATTTTATTTTGTGCAGCTATTGTAAAATGTATAACAAATAGCAGTAGTAACAAAAACAAAATTCTTTGCACTATTTAATAATTAGCTTTCTTTTATGAATTTCTTTTTCAGTAATAATTTCTAGAGTGTAAATACCTTTTGACAACTTCCGAATATTTAATAACACTGTATTACTATTAGGCTCTTTCAATATACAAACTCGTGAACTAATATCAAAAACTTGAATTTTATTAATAATATTGCTAGAAATAACAGTACAATGTGTTTTCGCTGGGTTTGGAAACAAATTAACCATTTCTGTATTGAGTTCATTTGTTGAAACATTAAAACACTCTAATTCACAGTCTGAAATATTACTATATTGACCATTTCCAGTTCCAGGATCAAAACAGTTTCCTTGTCCATCGCAGTCCCAGCTTGGGGTTATACAATTATTCTGACAAAAAGCTAAACTACTATATTGACCATTTCCAGTTCCAGGATCAGAACAG
>CEVN01023560.1_pt1 | contig 31195 bp, 24 predicted proteins | sample 427041 | NCBI WGS metagenome assembly CEVN01 (sample SAMEA2623463, study PRJEB7988) | marine metagenome | biome: marine biome (ENVO:00000447); feature: surface water layer (ENVO:00002042); material: "saline water (ENVO:00002010), including plankton (ENVO:xxxxxxxx)" | depth 5 m
TATGACTTTAATTATTGGTTCCCAAAAATAAATAATTTTAAACCTGAGTATATAATATTTTATCTTGGTATTAATGACCGGACACTTGCAGATCAAATGGATGAAAGGATGTTTGACTTGCACATTCAAGAGAAACGAATTGATAGATTTAAAGACTATATAAAAAATAACAGTTTTATTTATGAGAGATATAAAACAATAGCAAACAAATACTTTCCAAAGCAAACTAGTGGTTATTTTTTAAACAATGATGAGCTGTACAAGAATTTTGAATATGTAAGATATAAACAAGCAAAAGAGTCAAATAAAAATATTTCAAATAAAGATAAGATTTTACTTAAACAATTCGAAGAAAGGTTACTAGTTTTAAAAAAGATTCTTATGAAAAATAAGATCACTCCCATTTTCATAACGCAAGTAGCATATAATGGAATTAAGGATCAAAAACTATTCCTGATTAATGAAAAACTTAAAGATTTTTCAGAAAATAATAACTTTCAACTCATTAAATTAGATGAAATAATCAATATGGATTTGTATGATTTTTATGACGAAATGCACACTACTCCAAATGGATCTAAAAAAATTGCTGATACAATTTATCCTTATTTGAAAAAAATGTTAGTTAATTAAAATGTATTTTAATAAAGAGAATAGTTTTTATCACGGTATTATGTTTCATCATTTTCACGATGAAAAAATACATTCAAAAAGTCAAGGATCAATATCAAGAGACGAGTTTTATAAAATAATTAAACATATCGGTTTAGAGAATATTTTAAATGCAAATGAATTTTATTTAAGACTTAAAGATAACAAGCTAGAAAATAAAAAAGTTTGTATTACTTTTGATGATTGTATAAAAGCACAAATTGATGTTGCGCTCCCAGTCCTGGAGGACTTAAAAATTAAAGCATTTTTTTTTGTTTATACATCTTTGTTTGATAATGAACCTGATTTTTTAGAGATCTACAGACATTTTAGATCAAATTATTTCAATAATATCGATGATTTTTATAAAGAATTTTTTAAGCTTTTAGATAAAGATTTTAAAACATTTCTAAAAGATAATAATAAATTTATTGAAAATAAAAAGTCTAAATTTCCATTCTACTCCACTAATGACATAAATTTTAGATTAATTAGAGATAGTTTGTTAAGTAAAGAGGAATACAAAAAAATTATGTTAATTATGTTCAAAGAAAAGAAATTTGAACCTAAAAAATATTATTCTAATCTTTTTTTTTCTGAAAAAGATATAAATCAATTAAACTCGTTAGAGCATATTGTGGGTTTACATTCTCATAATCACCATACAATGATTGAAAATTTGAGCTATGAAGAGCAGAAAAATGAATACATAAAATGTATGAAAAAAATTTCTGAGATAATTAGTAAACCTCAATCTCACATTAAAGTGATGTCTCATCCCTGTGGAAGTTATAATCACGATACTTTAAAAATTCTTAAAAATCTTGGAATAGACCTTGGCTTTAAAGCATCTATGCACGTAGAAAAAGATAGAGGGATGAAAAAAATTAATAACTCTACTTTGGAGATAGCTAGAAAAGATCACTCAGAAATAATTAAAATGATCAAATGAAAAAAAAATTTTCAACTATAAAAAATTTTTTTTGGCTAATTTATTTGTTTTTTATTACATCTATTATTATTTATATTTTTAGTTTTTATTCTATGCAAAAAGGACGAGTCTATAATCTTTTTTGGATAAAGAGTATTCAGGAAAATCTTTATTGGCATGGTTTTATAAAACCATTTCCATTTGAATGTCAAAAACATGACAAAAGATTACTTTATGTTCCGAGAGAGGGGGATTGTAAATTTTCTAATATAGAGTTTGATACAAAACTATCTTTTACAAAATATTATAGAAAAAATGACAACAAAATTACATTTGAAAAACCAGAAAAAACTCCAATTGCTGTACTCGGTGACTCAGTTTCGATGGGTTGGGGAGTTAACAATAGAGAAACATATGCTTCAGTAATTGAAAGAAACCTGAAAAGAAAAGTTTATAATTTTGGTGTAGGTGGTTATGGAACTCACAGAGAGGTTCTAAGATTTATAAAAAGTCCATATTATAAAGAAATTGATAAAGTCATAATTCAATATCATTTTAATGATCACGAAGAAAATTTATTTTTTGATGAAAAAAAAATCTATTCAGCCGATGAATTTGAAGTTCTTACTAAAAAAGAGGGATTTACGGGAACTGAGAAAGCCTTTTTTGCATTAAGAAGATTTAAAAGTATATTTAGATTACTTTACCGCGAAATAAAAGGTGCTTTTGTTCAGAAAGGTACTCCAGACTTTAACGTACATTATGATGGAATTTTAAAAGTTTTAAAAAAATATAATTATCTTGATGGAAAAAAAATTATTTTATTCAATGTGAGTAGTCATAATATGCAGTTTAAGAATTATAAAATAGGAAAATTTAAAAATATAGATTTTGTTAATGTTAACTTAGAAGATGAAAGACACTTCTTTATTTTGGATGATCATTTAAATCCAAATGGACATCTAGAGGTTGGAAAGCAATTGACTCAAATTATCAACGATAAAGGATGGTAAGTTCATTTTAAAAGTTTTTTAAGATTTGGTTCGAAATAATCAGGTCCCTTCATTACTTTTCCTTTTTCATTATAAATTGGCTTTCCATCTTTGCCGAGTTTGCTCATATTTGAATTTTGAACCTCCTCAAAACAAGCATCCAAATTTATTCCAAAAGCATGTCCCGCTCCATAGGTCACATATAAAATGTCAGTAAGCGAATCAGCAACTTCGGTTAAATTTTTATTTTGAAGTGCAATTTTAAACTCTTCTAGCTCTTCCCTTATAAGATCATACCTAAGATTAGCTATTTTTTCTGATGGAAACTCAGGTTTTAGCTTTACTTCTTGACCAAATTTTTCCATAAATTTTTTTACACTCAGAAAGTTTGTCATAAAATCCTCACAGTTAGTTTATAAATTATTTACAATTTTTTATGTATAATATAACTTGGTTATATCAATGAAATATAGAACGGAATTTGATTCTATAGGGAAAATTAAAGTTCCTGGTGATAAGTATTGGGGAGCATCAACACAACGGTCAAACAAGTACTTTGATATAGGTGATTTTCTTGTGAGACCGATTCTTATTCAATCAATAGCCATAGTAAAAAAGGCTGCTGCAATTGTAAATTCAAGAAATGGAGATTTAGATAAAAAATTATCTAAGTATATTGTTAAAGCTGCTGATGAAGTAATTAAGGGTAAGCTTGATAAACACTTTCCGTTAAAAGTTTGGCAAACAGGATCAGGTACTCAAACTAATATGAACGTTAATGAAGTAATATCAAATAGAGCAATACAAATTATGGGTGGAAAGATGGGAACAAAGAAACCTATTCATCCAAATGATCACGTAAACAAATCTCAATCTACTAATGATGTGTTTCCAACTGCAATGCATATAGCTATCGCAATGAAAGCTAAAAATAAATTAATTCCTTCATTAAAGCTATTAGAAAAAGAGTTGGGAAAAAAAGTTAAAGAATTTAGTAAAATTGTAAAATTAGGAAGAACGCACTTACAGGATGCTACACCTCTAACTTTAGGACAAGAATTCTCGGGTTATCATTCACAATTAAAAAAATGTATTACCAGAATAGAAAAAGCATTAAGTGAAATATATTTTTTGGCTCAAGGTGGAACCGCGGTAGGAACTGGTTTAAATACTAAAGTTGGATTTGATAAAAAAATCGTAAAAGAAATTAAAAGAATCACTGGGTTGCCTTTTAAACCAACTTTAAACAAGTTTGCAGCTTTAGCTTCTCATGATCCTATTGTGAATTTTTCTGGCACTATGAATACGACAGCCGTCTGCTTAATGAAAATTGCTAACGACATAAGATTTCTTGGCTCTGGTCCTCGAGCTGGATATGGAGAACTAATTTTACCAGAAAATGAACCAGGATCATCAATTATGCCTGGCAAAGTAAATCCAACACAATGCGAAGCTGTTACAATGGTTTGTGTAAAAGTTATAGGTAATCACAATGGGATAACGATGGCTGGGTCACACGGTCATTTTGAATTAAATGTTTTTAAACCTTTAATTATACATAATATTTTACAATCAATTAATATTATGTCGGACTCATCAAAAGCTTTTGCCAAATATTGTATTAAAGGTCTAAAAGCTGATAAAAAAAGAATTAAGTATCTTTTAAATAATTCTTTAATGTTAGTTACTGCGCTTTCACCAAAAATTGGTTACGATAACGCTGCAAAAATAGCAAAATTAGCACACCAAAAAGGAACTACATTGAAAGAAGAGGCAGTCAAATCAGGATTAATTTCAGAAAAAGAATTTTCAAAAATCGTCAATCCAATAAAAATGATTAAACCAAATAAGTAATTAAATAGTTAATTGCTAGTAAACTTCTTTTAAAAATTTTTTTGCATTAAAAAAATCGAATATACCTAACACACCTTCTTTAATAACAAGTTCATTAAATGCTTTTGATATAATTAAGTTATCTTTATTGCTAATTTGCTGATTATTATCTTTGATAATTTTTTTAAAGTTAATTTTATTTTTACTTAAATCAATTGATCCGGTCGTTTGAATTGAGGATTTTTTTTGTTTGACATCATAAATACCAAATTTTCTAAAAAATTTCGGAGCATTGTTAGTAAGAAAGTTAATATTAAAGTTAATCTTAGGTGCGTTGTTATTGTTTATAATTGATATATTAGATTTTAATTCACTTTTTGCAGGTAAAAAAGCTGATAATTTTTCAATGCTTATATCTCCATTCTCAAAAACTAAATTCATTTTTGTATCTTTAATTTTTCCGAAAAATGAGTCTGAGCTTTTTATTATAATATTTAATTTACCATTAATTTTTTTACTAACACCTCCTTTTTGAAAAATTGGATAATACATTAATAGATTTTTTAATTTTATTTGGTTTATTCCCAAATCCAGATCAAAATAAAAGTTATTTTTAAAAGAAATATTCCCATTAATTTTAGAATTTAGAAATTTATTTCTGATATAAGAATTCGAAATTATAAAATTATCTTTACCTTTAAAATTTAATAACAAAATACTGTTTAACACATTTAATTTTAGCTCTCCTGAGAAGTTTTCTAAAGTGGTAGTTGGATCAAATTTTACATCCAAGGATTGCTTAAGATTTGGGATTGATATTTTAAGATATTTTTCTCCATTTATTATATTTTCAAAATTTGCTTTAATTTTATTTTTTGAAAAAATTAAACTTCCTTTAATCTGATGTTTTCCATTGGTAAAGATTTCTCGTAAATTTACTTTTTCAAATAGGACTTCATTTTTTTGTTTATCTATGAAAAAAATTTCAGAATTTTTTATATTTAAAGTTTTTTGCTTGTAAAGCGTAAAGTATTGAAAATATTTTTTAAAATGATTGGAATATATTTTTATTTTTTCATTTTTTATTAAGATTTTATTAAACTGAAAAGCTTCAATATTATTTATTTTGAAGGGTGAAATTAATATAAATAATTTTTTTATCTCAACTCTATTATTTTTTGATTTGTCGAATCTTAAAACCGTGTCTTCTAAAAGAAGTCTCGGATAAGGAAAGATATTGAATGATATATCTCCTTCAATATCTGCGTTTAATTGGAATGTAGAGGCTATCTTATTCTCTATATATTTTTTTTTAATATCATAATCAAAGTAGACCGGTCTTAAAAAATAAAAAACAACTATTACGAACAAAAATATTGGTAAGATTAAAAAAATTCTTGATTTATTTATTGATTTTTTAGGCTTTAAAAATTTAATTTTATTAAACCAGTATGTGATATTTTTAAATGCTGACGTTTTCATTATGTTGTTTTATAAGCAGTATAATGTAAATATAAAGTGCAAAATAATGAAAGAAAAAAGAAATTTCTTAGAGGAATTAAATGAGGAACAAAAAGCTGCGGTTCTTTACACAGATGGACCCACGTTAGTTGTCGCAGGAGCAGGTTCGGGTAAAACTAAAGTGTTAACCTCAAAACTAGCACACCTAGTTGATCAAAAAAAAGCATGGTCAAATCAAATACTTTGCGTGACATTTACTAATAAAGCTGCAAAAGAAATGCGTGATAGAGTATTAAAAATATTAGGAGGTAAAATTAATTCTCTTTCCTGGTTAGGAACATTTCATGCAATCAGTGTAAAGTTTTTAAGACGACACGCTGAAGCTGTAGGTCTAAAAAGTAATTTTACAATTATAGACACAGAAGATCAGAGAAAATTAGTAAGGAATATACTTAAAGCTGAGAACATTGATGCAAAGAAAATATCTCCTCAATTTATATTAGCATTCATTGATCGATGGAAAAATAAAGGTTTGTTGCCCGATGAAGTGAAAATATCAAGAAAAGAGTTAATGGAAAACCAAATTTTAAAGGTTTATAAAATTTACCAGAATAAAATAAAAGATTTAAATTCCTGCGATTTCGGTGATTTGATACTTTACTGCGTAAAACTCTTCGAAAAAAATCCTAATATAAGAAAAATTTATACAAACAATTTTAAATATATTCTTGTTGATGAATACCAGGACACAAATTTTATACAAAATAAGTGGTTAAATCTCATAGTGAACGAAAATCAAAACATCTGTTGTGTTGGAGACGATGATCAATCAATTTATAGCTGGAGAGGTGCTGAAATAAAAAATTTTTTCAGTTTTGACAAGGTATATTCTAATTGCAAAATTTTTAGGTTAGAACAAAATTATAGATCTACAAAAAATATTTTAGATACCGCTTCATATTTAATTGGTCACAACAAAGATCGATTAGGAAAAAAACTATGGTCTGAGGGAGAAAAAGGTGAACCTGTAAAATTAAACTGCTATAAAAATGGAAAAGAAGAAGCTAGAGGTGTTGGAAATATTATTGAAGAAAATTTAAAAAATAAAAACTCATTAAATGATATTGCAATACTGGTTAGAGCAATCTATCAAACAAGAGAATTTGAAGAAAGATTTCTTAAAATAGGAATAAACTATAGAATTATAGGAGGTATTAAATTTTATGAAAGAGCAGAAGTAAAAGATGCCGTTTGTTATTTAAGAATTGTTAATCAAAAATTTGATGATTTAGCATTTGAAAGAATTATAAATATACCTAAAAGAGGATTGGGGGACTCTACTTTAAAACAAATTCATCAGTTTTCCTTAAAAAATAAAACTTGCTTAGAAGACTCCGCTAATAAAATTTTAGAACTAGATCAATTTAAGCCCAAGGTAAAATCTGCAGTGAAAAACTTATTAGGATTAATAAAAAAATGGAGAAACGACCTTCATAAAACTAAACATTTTGACCTTTTAAAATTAATTTTAGATGAGTCAGGTTACTCAGAAATGTTAAAAAATAAAAAAGATTTAGAAAATGAAAACCGTATTGAAAATTTAAAAGAACTTCTAAGAGCAATGCATGATTATGACAATTTACAAGGTTTCCTTGAACATGTCGCCTTAGCTACATCGATCGATCAAAATTGGGAAGATGAAAAAGTCAATGTAATGACAATGCATGCTGCAAAGGGTTTAGAATTTGAAACAGTTTTTCTGCCTGGGTGGGAAGAAGGTTTGTTTCCTCATCAAAAATCATTAGAAGAAAAAGGTGATTTTGCATTAGAGGAAGAAAGAAGACTAGCTTACGTCGGTATTACTCGAGCAAAAAAAATGGCATACATTTCTTTTGCTAATCAAAGATTATGGCACGGAGACTGGATAGACAGTTTGCCCTCTATATTTTTAAGTGAACTCCCAGAGGAGAGTTTACAAAAAAATGAAGAGCCAATTAAAGATATTTCTGATGATTTTGATTTTAATCAGGATGAAATTTTTGATGAAAATGACGAATATAGAAGTCCTGGTTGGGCAAGGCTTAAAAAAAAATTACTTAAATAATTTGTATGAAAAAATTAAAACAATTATTTAAAATATATAATATTGATGGATACATAGTGCCAAAAAATGACGAATATTTTAATGAATACGTTCATTCATCTAAAGATAAATTAAGGTTTATATCTAATTTCACTGGATCGGCTGGATTTGCGATAATTTTAAAAAATAAAAATTATCTTTTTGTAGATGGTAGGTACACCGTGCAAGCTAGAAATCAGTCAGGGAAAGAATTTAAAGTTTTCACAATGCCCAATAAATTCCCTAAAAATATACTAAAGGAAAATAAAAAAATAATTATAGGCTTTGATCCAAAATTGCATACAGAGAGGCAACTAAAATTTACCTTCAAAATAAAAAACATAATCCTTAAACCTATTGATAGGAATTTAATCGACATTATATGGACCACAAAACCTAAGGAGCTACTAAATCCTTTCTATTCTCTTTCCGCTAAAAATTCAGGTAAAAATATTAAAAGCAAGATTTCTATGGTCAAAAATATCTTGTTAAAAAAAAATATTGATTATCTCTTAATTACAGCACCAGAGAATATTGCTTGGATTTTAAATATCCGAGGTCACGATAATTCAAACTCTCCTATACCAAATGCAAGACTATTGTTAAGCAAAAAGGGCAAAAGTATCCTTTTTGCCAATCCAAAAAAAACCTACAAAATAAAAAATTCTAACTTTCATATTGATGATGAAAAAAACCTTAAATGGATACTCAATTTAATATCAACAAAAAAGATATGGTTGGATAGTTTATCTTGTTCTATTTACTTTAAAAATTTATTAAAAAGAAAAAATAAAATTATTGAACAAATTGATCCTATTCATTTTTTAAAATCAATAAAAAATAATACTGAAATTAAAAATATAAAAAAAAGCCATATAATTGATGGTTTAGCATTAACCAGATTTCTTTTTTGGTTGAAAAAAAATTTTGGTAAAAAAAAAATTACAGAAATATCAGCTCAAAATAAATTAGAAAATTTTAGAAGAATGAACTCTTCATATAAATATCCGAGTTTTAATACAATTTCTGGATCAGGGCCAAATAGTGCAATTATACATTATAAAGCTTCAGAGAAAACAAATAGAACATTGAGAAAAGGAGAGTTGTATTTAGTAGACTCTGGAGGACAATACTTATTTGGTACTACAGATGTAACAAGAACAATTTCGTTGAAAAATAAATCCAATTTTATAAAAGAAATTTATACGCGTGTTTTAAAAGGCCATATAGCAGTTTCGAATTTTAAAATAAAAAAAAACTCTACTGGATCAGAAGTAGATAAAAATGCTAGAAAGTTTTTAAAAAAAATTAAATTAGATTATCCGCACGGAACAGGTCATGGTGTTGGATATTTTTTAAATGTTCATGAAGGTCCGCAGTCATTATCGAAAAATAATAAAATAACTTTAAAAAATGGAATGGTTTTATCAAATGAACCAGGATACTACGAAGAGGGATTATTTGGTATTAGAATTGAAAATCTTGTTTATATTGAAAAAAATAAATTTAAAGAACTAACCATTGCCCCTATCGATAAAGATTTGATTAATAAAAAAATTTTAAATAAAGATGAGATAAAATGGATAAACCAGTACCACAAAAAGGTAGAAAAAAATTTATTTAAATTAATGTCACCAAAAGAAAGGGTGGATTTAATAGAAGCTTGTTCACCTATTTAGCAACTTGTACCATTTATCTTCTGAAATTAAATCTATCTTAAGTTCCTTAGCTTTTTGTATTTTATTTTTTGTAGGTTTTGAATTTCCAACCACAAGATAATTCAATTTTTTTGACAATGTCCCGAGAATTTTTGCTCCATTTTCTTCAGCTAAAGATTTAGCCTCGGATCTACTCATTTTTTCGAATCCTCCAGTAAACATTATATTTTTATTACTTAATTTTCCTTTTTTATTTATTTGTTTGAATTCCTCAATATTAAGAACTGGCATTAAAGATTTAATAAAATTTGAATTTTTTTTATTATTAAAAAAATCTTCTATTGATTTTGCTTGTGTATCCCCTATTCCATCAAGATCGTCTAAGCTCTTTAAAATATGTTTTCTTTTCACTGGGTCAAATAATTCTGAAAATTTTTTATCTGTCCTAAAAAACGCAGCTAAAATTTTTGCGTTTTCTTGACCTATATGTCTTATTCCAATTGAGTAAATAAATTTGCTTAAAGTTATCTTCCTAGAATCATTAATTGCTTTTTTTAAATTATTTATTGAAAGCTCTCCCCATCCTTCTAATCTCTCTAATTTTTCATAATCTATTGAAAAAATATCGGCTGGTGTTCTTATAAAGCTTAAATCCCAAAAGCTATCTATTACTTTTTTTCCCAATCCTTCTATATCAAAAGCATCTTTTGATACTAAATGTTTTAATTTTTCTTTAGCTGTAAAATCGCAATCGTACCCTTTAGTACATCTTCTGACTGCATCTTTTTTATTGGTTGATCTATTAATTTCTTTTTTTGTTGGAGAACCACAAAGACAATTTAAAGGGAATGAAAACTTTTTGCTATTTTTTTTTCTTTTTGATTTATCTACAGATAAAACCTGCGGAATTACATCTCCAGCTCTTTGAATTGTAACGGTATCACCAATTCTAATATCTTTTCTATTAATTTCATCTTCATTATGTAAAGTAGCGTTAGAAACCACAACTCCACCAACCGTAACAGGATTAATTTTTGCAACCGGAGTTATAGCTCCAGTTCTACCAACTTGAATAATTATATCATTGATTGTTGAGATAGCTTTAATTGATGAAAATTTATAAGCAATTGCCCATCGAGGGGAATTAGAAGTAGATCCAAGTCTTTTTTGGAAATTTAAATTATTTACTTTATAAACTATTCCATCAATATCGTAGTCTAATGTTGATCTAAGACTATCTAATTCTGAGTGTTTTTTCTCTATTTCATCTATTGACTCAACATATTTACAAAAAGGATTTACCTCAAAACCCCAGATTTTTAATTTTTTAAGCACATCAGTTTGATTTTTAAAAATTTGAGGTTTTATTTCACCAATACCATAAGCAAAAAATTTTAATGGTATTTTTGCGGTTTCTCTTGAATCTTTTTGCCTTAATGATCCACCTGCAGCATTTCTTGGATTGGCAAATTTATTCTTTAATTTTTCAAAATCTTTTTTTCCTATATACACTTCTCCTCTAACCTCGATAACTTCAGGGGCATCGAGCAATTTTTTGGGTATTTCTTTTATTGTTATTAGATTATCAGTTATGTTTTCACCAAAAGTTCCATCGCCTCTTGATAAGCCATAAGTCATTATTCCATTCTCATATCTTAAAGATGCGGATATACCATCTATTTTTGGTTCTGAAGAAAGTTCAATTTTTGATGAAATATTTAAAAAGTTTTTTAACTTCTTTTGAAAATCTAACATATCTTCTTTTTTGAAAGCATTTGCTAACGACAGCATAGGCTTGGTGTGTCTGATTTTCTCAAATTTTGAAGATGGTTTAGAACCAATTATTTTAGACAGATCTTTAATTTTTTTTAAAAATGGATATTTTTTTTCTTGATCTAGTAATTCGATTTTTAATTTGTCAAATTCAAGATCTGTAACGATTGGATTGTCTTTATCAAAGTAAGCTTTATTAAACTTGATTAATTTTTTTATTTTTTCCTTATATTGTTTTTTAATTTTTTCGTGATTAGTCATTCATTTTCAGTATTTTCTTTAGAGTTCTTTTGACTAAGCTAGTTTCATTATTATCTTTTTCGATTTTTAATGGCTCATAGTCAGCATTCAATATTTTGTAAGATCTTTCGTACCATTTGCTTGAATTATAATTATAACCCAACAAGGCGGCGGCCGCTTTAGCTTCACCGTCAAGACCTATCCTGTGGTAAATTTCCACTAATCTAAAAAGGGCTTCCTCAACAAAAATTGTGTCATCGTATTTTTTAACTATTATTTTTAAACGCTTTATAGCTGGTATCCATTTTTCATTTTTTATGTAATACCTTGCTATAGATATTTCCTTCGCAGCCATCTGATTTAAAATTAAATCAAGTTTAAATTTTAAATCTATAGCATAATCAGTATCTGGATATTTTATTAAAAAGTCTTCCATAGTATTTCTGGATAAAATTAATGGTTGAATATCTTTTTTTTCATCTAAAATTTGTTCATAGTAACTTATAGCTATTAGATAATGAGCGTAGTCTATATTTGGATCCGCGGGATAAACTTTTATAAATCTTTGTAAATTTACAACAGCTTCATCATAAAAATTTAATGCGTACATACAGTAGCTCGACATCAAGGATGATTTTGCCGCCCAATCTGTTTGCGGTAACATTCTTTCTGATTGATCAAACTTCTTTGAAGCAACTAGGTATTGTCCTTCATCCATTGCTTCTAATGCTTCTTTATAAATTTCTATTGCTTCTTCTTTTGTCGATATAGTTTTTGATACAATGTTATCTTTTTTGGTACATGAAAAAAAGAGACAAAATGAAAAAAGGGAAATTAAAAATATTCGCATTAAACAAATAATAACAAAAAAAATACTTCGCGTAAAATTATGTTTGATATTAAGCGTTTACTGCAATTCTTTTTTGCTCAGATCTGATTTTTTGTATATTCGTCACATTTTCAGGATTGTCGACGATATTAAAGTTACTTTTGTGAGATAATACTTTTCTTAAAAAATCATTAGTTAAAGCATGGCCGCCGTGAGAGCATTCGACTGAGCCAACAATTCTCATCCCAGCCAACATAAAATCACCTGCTAAATCTAAAATTTTATGATTAACAAACTCATTTTCTGATCTTAGACCACCAACGTTTAAAACTTTGTTTTCTTTAACCACCACGGCATTTTCTAAACTTCCGCCTTTTCCAAGACCAAAAGATTTTACTTTTTCAATATCTTCATATAAGCAAAAAGTTCTTGCTGAATAAATATTCTCTAGATTTTTGTTTCTAAAATCAATTTGGTTTGATTGAGATTGTATTAAAGGATTGCTGTCATATCTCAAAGTAAATGAAACTTTAAAAGTATTACTTGTCGGAGAAATACTTATTGATTTATCATTTAGTTTGATTTCTGTTTTTTTGATAATTTTGATAAATTTTCTTTTTGCGTTAAGTTCTTTTAAACCGCATTCTGTAATTTTTTCGACAAATTCTTTTGCGGAACCATCCATGATTGGAACTTCAGGACCGTTAATGTTAACTATTAAATTATCAATTCCACAAATATAAAAGGCAGCCATTAAATGTTCTACGGTAGAAACAGATGTTCCAAACTCATTTTCGATTTTAGTACAGAGTTTCACTGAAGTAACATTTTTAAAGTTGGCAACGATTTCATTATTTTCTTTTAAATCATTTCTTTTAAAAATAATTCCAGTATTAGAATGACTTGGTTCCAGCTCAATAGAAACTTTTTTTCCAGAATGAAGTCCTATACCTGAAAAATTTACTTTGTTTTTTAGTGTGTTTTGATTACTTCCCCACATAAGATGAAGTTATACAAAAACTAAAAATTTACTTGAAAACAACTAATGTTACAAAAAGCTACAATTAAAAATGATCAGAAAAAACGTTCGAAAAAACCAGAAATTATTGACTTTTTTCTTTGACTTAAAGGAATAGCCTCTTTTTCCCAACCTTTAAAAATAAGTTCGGCCGCTCCTGATAATGCCGAAAATTCATTTAAAGGTAATAATTCAATTTGGGTTTTTTCTTTTTTAATTTTTAAAGACTTTTCGAATAAATGACCAATACTCTCTAAGATCTCTTGGTCGTCGAAAAATAAATGTAAACGAGAAATTTTATTATTTAAATAAGTTAAATTTTTATTTTTGTTAAAAATATAATCTATTATTTCATTTATTCTAGCATTAGCTATGTTCTGCAAATGCTTAATGCTTAATTTTTTGAATTCAGATTCTGTGAAGAGTTTTTTATCCAAATATTTGGAATCAATATTACTTAAGTTATTTGAATTTAATTTTTTTAAAATTGTACGAGTTTCATTTTCTTTAAGGGAGCAAAGCTGACAAATATCTTTATATATAGAATTAGTACCAAAAGGAAAAAAATTTAAAGAAACTAGTGATGAGTCTTCATATATCGAAATGCTACTTACTTCTTTATCGAAATTTATTAAAATAAAATTTCTAGCCCCTTTATTTTTATTAAGTAAATTTATTCCGCATGCGAGGGGTTTGCTTATTACTCTATCAATTTTCAAGTCGCTATTATTAAAAAGTGCTTTAATATTTTTTAAATTATTTGTTGGTAGAGAAATAAAAGTAATATGTAGACTTAAATGATCTCCATAAAGATCGAGCGGGATTTGATTTCTCTTTTTTCTATCTAAAATAAAATTAGAGTTGAGAATATGTAATATAGAATTCTTTTTTTGATTTCTTGAAATATAATTTTTAGTTTCATTTAAAATATAATCTAAATCTCTTTTTTCAACTTTCGATCCATTAAGTTTTTTAAAACCTGACATAGCTGTACAAGAAATTTCTGGTTCATTAATAATTATAGATATATTTTTAAAAATTATATCAGACTCTTTTTCTAAACTTTTAATATCATTATTAATTTTTCTAGAAGAATATTCAAAGTCCAAAATTCTACCTTTTTTTATTCCTGTATTTTCAGAAACTCTCTTTCTAAGTATTTTGTAATCAGATCCTCTTTCATATTCATATACGGCGTATCGAATCGTATCTTCAGCTATTTCTGCTATTAAATTTTGGTTGCTCATTTATCTCAATATTAATTCTCCTTTAATCCTAAAATCAAAAACCTGAAAATCACTAAATTCAATTTTGTTAAAAATCGTTAAAAATTTTTTTAGTGAATTTTCATATTTTGTAGTCGGTAATTTTATCACTTTACCATTCTTTAAAATAATATCCCATCTATTAATATCAAAATAATTTAACTTCTTAATTAAATTTGTTTCAAAACCAATATTTTCTAAAGACTTATAAAAAATATGGAATTTTTTTTTTGACTCTTCTCCATAAACTAAAGGTAAAGATTCAAATTTATTAGATTCATAATTTGTAATAATTTTGCCTTCATCCGTAAGCAAAAATTTTATATTATTTTTATCAACAAAAAGTCCGATAGGTTTGAATTCGGTTACTGTAACTTTAATAGTATCAGGATAAATCTTTTTAACTTTTATTTCCTTAACAAAATCAACTTTGCCAACCAATTCTTTAAATTTATTGTGTCCAACAAAAATTATATTTCTTCCTTTTAATTCATTTAGTTTATTGCGAATTTCTAATTTGTTTGAGTTTAAAGTTCCATCAATTTGAATAAACTTTATTGGCAAGAATGAATTTTGCTTTTTGTGTGTAGAATTTATGCTGTAAGTGGTTAAAATAATAAATATAAAAGCCCATAAAAAAAAATTTTTTTTTTTAATCATCTATTTATAGTAGCATCTTTTACCATCCATTTTACTAATTGTATGAATGAAATATTCGAATATTTTGCTATTTCAGGTACTAACGAAAGACTGGTCATCCCTGGTTGTGTATTTACTTCTAAAAGAAAAAATTTGTTTTTGTAAAATCTAAAATCACAGCGTGTAATACCTTTACATAATAAAATCTTATTGGCTTTTTCAGAAATTTTTAGAACTTCATTATATTTTTTCTTTGAAATATGAGCAGGCATAATGTGTAAAGTTTTTGCAGATTTTCTATACTTTGCTTTGTAATCATAAAATTTTCTCCTTGGCTTCAATTCAATTGCTCCAAGTGATTTACCTGCCATTACAGCTACTTGAATTTCTTGACCCGGAATATAAGTTTCAAATATTAAATTTTCATAGTTTTGAATTGATTTTTCGGTTTGTTTTTTTAGTAAATTGAAATTTTTACATATCTTCACTCCAATACTTGAGCCTTCATCATTCGGCTTGATCACAATTGGAAATCTAAGTTTATTTTTTTTAATTTTTTTTCTTAAATCTTTCCTCCAATTATCAGCCCTGCTTATATAAAAAAAATTTGGAGTTCTAACTTTATTTTTAATAAACAATTGCTTAGATAAATATTTATTCATACAAATCATTGATGAAAGAACACCTGAGTGAGTATAAGGAATGCGAAAATATTCGAAAAAACTTTGAATTTTACCATCCTCTCCTTCTTTACCGTGTAGAGAATTAAATATTGCATCAGGATTATTTTTATTGATTTTGGTAAAGGAATTAAATTTTGGATCAAACTTTATTGGATGGTACCCTATTTTTTTTAGGGCAGATATACAAGATTTTGCAGATTCTAAGCTTATCTCTCTTTCTTTAGAAGTTCCGCCCAAAACAACAAGAATTTTTTTACGAATCATTTTTATTTGTTGCCTACAATTTTTATTTCGAGCTCTAGGTTTATCCCAGTTTTTACCAAAACTTCTTTCTGAACTCTTTCTACTAAATTCTCAATATCCAAAGCAGTAGCATTACCATTATTAAGAAAAAAATTTGAGTGTTTTGTCGAAATACTTGCTCCTCCAACAACTAAATTTTGACAATTTGATAGTTTAATCAATTCCCAAGCTTTTTTATTTTGTGGATTTTTAAATGTACTGCCGCATGTTTTGATTTTGCTAGGTTGGCTAACCTTTTTTTTATTTATCAAATTAATTCTATTATTTTCAATTTCATTTTTGTCTCCTGATTGTCCCTTAAAAATTACGCTTAAAATAACTAAATCTTTTTTAAAATCACTGCCTCTATATTTAAATTTTATATCATTCTTATTAAATATTCTTATTTTCCCTTTTGAGTTCATTGCTTTGAGGGAAAAAAAAATTTTAGATATATCATTGTTATAACAACCGCTATTCATAGAAATTGCTCCGCCGACGCTACCTGGTATACATGATAAGAACTCTAATCCTGATATTGAATTTTCCATTGCAAATTCTGAAACTTTTTTATCTAAAGTTGCTGCACCAACCTCAATTTTATTATCTTTTAATGATTTAATATAATTAAATGCTTTTCCTAATTTAATAATAATACCATTAAAACCAGAGTCTCTAAATAGAGTGTTTGATCCCGCTCCCAAGATATAAATATTTTTTTCTTTACTGCCATATTTTTCAAGAAATTTTTTAAGATCTATTTCTGAGTTTGGTTTAAAAAAAATCTTTGCAGGTCCACCTAGATTAAACCAATTATATTTTGATAATTTTTCGTTTTTATAAATCATATTAATTTAAATTCATTCCTCTAATCCATTTAGAAATAGAGCCTGCACCCATACAAACTATTATCTCATTATTTAGTAAATTTTTTATAAAATAGTTTTTTAAATCCTTTTCGTCTTTTACTATTATTACTTGTGCATTTGATTTTTTTGAGATTAATTCTGCAAAATTTAGTTTGTCGTATCTTTTGTCTATTTTTTCACCTGCAGGGTAAACTGGACATAATATTACAGTATCTGAGTCTACAAATGATGAAGCAAACTCCCTCTTTAATAACTTTAGTCTTGAGTATCTGTGTGGTTGAAAAACTGAAATAATCTTTCTTCCTGAGGAAGTTACTTTAAGACTATTTAAAACAGATTTAATTTCCGTTGGGTGATGAGCGTAGTCATCGTAAAATTCTTTTTCATCAACCTTAAAAACTTTAGTTAATCTCCTCTGAATTCCAGTAAATTTTTTTAAAGAATTTTTTATAATGCTTATTTTAACGCCAATATGAAGGGATAAGGCAATTGCCGCCACCGAGTTTAAAATATTATATTTACCTATTAGATTAAGTTTTATTTTTTTTATAGTTTCTTTTTTTGAACCTGGCACAGAAATCTTAAGATCAAATAAAGAGTATTCTTTTTTATAAGTCGGATTTAGAATTTGAAAATTTGAATTTTTAGAAAATCCATAGGTAAAAAAGTTTTTATTTTTCATCTTAGGAATTAGTTTTTTTATTTCATTATCATCTAAACAAATGAAGGATTTACCAATTGTTGGGGTCTTGCTCAAGAATTTTAAAAAAGATTTTTTTAAATTTTTGAAATTTTTATAATAATCAAGATGTTCTTTATCTAGATTTGTTACAACAGAATAATTTATTGGAAAATTTAAAAAACTCCCATCCGACTCGTCTGCCTCTAAAACAGCCCATTCACCTTTTCCTAATTTAGCATTACTATTAAATGAGTTAATTACCCCACCATTTATGATTGTAGGATCAAATTTAGCAGAAGATAAAATGTTTGAGATTAAAGATGTAGTGGTTGTTTTGCCATGGGAACCAGTGATAACTATATTTGTTTTTAATGAAACGATATGAGCCAACATCTCAGCCCTTTTTAAAATATTTAATTTTTTTTCCTTCGCAGCTTTAATTTCTGGATTATTATTTTTTACCGCTGATGATTTAACAATTATTGTACAGTCTTTAATATTTTTTTTGTTATGATTTTTGAATATTTTTATTCCAATTTTTTTGCATCTTTCAACATTTTTACTACTAACTAAATCACTTCCTTGAACATTAAAACCCATAGTCTTCATAACTTGAGCTAAACCACTCATGCCTATCCCTCCAATACCAATAAAATGAACTTTTTGTTGTAATGCCAAATCAATTTTTGTCATTTAAAATCTTTTCTATTAATTTTTCAATTTTTGTTACAGTGTTTATGTCTGAATATTCTTTCATTTTTTTTTTCATTATAAACAATTTTTTTTTATTTTCTTTTAAGTTTAAGAGAATTTTAAGTAATTTATCAGATAGAGATGTTTCATTTAATATGTAACAACAACCTCTTTCTTCAAAATACTTGGCATTTTTTTGCTGATGATTATCTGCAGAAGAAGGAAGCGGCACAGCTATAGATGGTATACACAAGTTTGTTAATTCAGCCATTGTTGAGGCTCCAGACCTGGTAATTGCTAAATCTGCTTTTTTATAAAATTTAGTCATATCTTCTGAGAAAGAAAATAATTCAAATTGTATTTTGGATTTTTCGTAAATTTTTTTAATTTTTTCAATCTGGTATTCCAAACATTGTTGATAGATTTTTATTTTTATTCCATTTTGAAAACAATTTACCATTACGTGAGGTAAAAGTTCACCAAAAACTTTTGCCGATTGACTGCCTCCAATAATTAAAATAGAAAAATCTTCTAAATTAGACTTTTCTTTTTCTTCTTTTTTTAAATTTAAAATTTGTCTTCTAATTAAATATCCAGATGAAAATATTTTATTTTTATATTTTGGAATTATTCCTTCAACATTATTTGTAGAGACTACTATTTTTTTAACTAGTGGCAAAAGGTATTTATTTGCTTTGCCTATAACCAGATTATTTTCATAGATCAAAACTGGAATTCTTAAACAAAATCCAGCGACACAAAATGGAAAAGAAGAATATCCTCCCATACCAATAATTAAATTAGGTCTATTTTTTATTATAAAAAGAATTGAAATAAAAAATGATATAATAACTTTTATAAATCCTATAAAAAATTTAATAATATTTTTATTAAATATTGTACTAGAATTTATTATTTTAATTTTTATTTTTTTGTAATTGCTTAAATATTTTAATCCCCTATTATCGGTAATTATTTCAATATTATATTTTTCTTTTAAATCGTCTGCTAAACTGATTGCTGGAAAAATATGGCCACCAGTACCTCCTGTAGAAATAAATATTTTCTGGTGATTTGTTTTCATTCGGTTTTTTCCCTCAAAGAAGTATAGTTCAAAATTATGCCAGCAATAACTCCGCTTGATAATAAAGATGAACCGCCATAACTTAAAAACGGAAGCGTCATACCTGTTGTAGGTAATAAATTTGCATTAACTCCTATATGTATAAAAGATTGAAAAACTAATAATGAGGATAAACCACATAATGAAAGTTTATAAAAATTATTAGTGGTGTTAATTGTTTTTTTAATAATTCTAAAAGCAACAAATAAAAAAATTAAAATAATAAATATAGAGACTATGGAACCAAATTCTTCACTAACTACTGCAATAATATAATCTGTATGTGCTTCTGGAACACTTTCTTTTAACACGCCTTCCCCCATACCTTGCCCTGTAAGACCACCTTGTTTTATTGCCTCTGTAGCTTTTTGTGATTGAAAATTTCCTGGTCTAGTCGGATCCATAAAAGATGTCAATCTTAAAACTATGTAGCTAAATTTTTCTGGAGCTATATAAAGCAAACTAAAGAAAAGTGAAATAACAAAAGTAAAAATAAAAAAAAGATAAAAAACACTTACACCAGAGATAAAAATTAATGATACCCATACACAAGTTAATAATACTGATTGCCCAAGATCTGGTTGAGCTATTAACAAAAGTGTAATAGATGAAAGTAAAACAAATGAGATAAAATAAGCCAAATTTAAGTTTTTTATCCTATTAGATGTAATTATTTGTGCTACGACTAAAATAAAAAAAGGCTTCATAAATTCAATTGGTTGAAAGCGGAATATATAAAAATTCAACCATCTTCTTGCACCTTTTACCTCAACTCCAACAAATAGAACTAATATAAGTAAAAATAAAAAAAATAAAAAAATTACAAGCAAACTTTTATTAATTAATTCAGTATTCAGCAAAGATATAAAAATCATCAATGAAAATGAAATAAAAGCGTATAAGAGATGTTTTTGAAAGAAAAAATAGTAACCTTTATTAAGTCTTTCATCAGCAAGAAAAGATGTGGATGAAAAAGAAAAAAATATTCCCAAAATAAATAATATGATAAAACTTATTAAAATATTTTTATCAATATTTCTCCAATAATTTTCTGTTTTAAAAATATTTTTTTGCATAATACATCGTGAATTTTTTAAATTTATTTCCTCTATCCTCAAAATTTTTAAATTGATCATAAGAGGCACTGGCAGGGCTCAACAAAATTGTGCTTTTTTCCCTTCCTTCTCTATGAATATCTTGAAAAATTGATAGTACGGCTTTTTTCAATGTTTTTGATAAAGTAAAACTAATTTTATTTTTCAAATTTCTCTTAAAATGATTTGTATGATTTCCTATAATATAAGCTTTAATAATATTCTTATTGATTTCTCTTAAACTAAATTTATCTCCTATTTTTGGCTGTCCACCAACAATCCAGTAAATATTTTGGTTATTCTTTAAAGCAAATCTACTTGCTTCAAAACTTGTTGCCTTTGAGTCATTGATAAAAATATTATTTTTTTTCTTATAGAAAATTTCATATCTATGCGGCAATCCATTAAAAGATTTTATCGATTTAATAAAAAATTTCTGCTTTATTTTTAAAACTTTGCAAATTTCATAAACATAGCTCATATTTTCAATATTAGCCTCTGACTTTAAATATTTATTATTTAATCTATTAACAATTTTTTTGAATTTTTTTGTATTTACAAATTTTAGTTTACTTTTAAATTTATACTTATTGAATTTTCTTATAAGAGATTTGTTATTTAGTAATGCAAAGTTTTTGTTATTTTGATTTGAAAATATTTTAAATTTAGAATTAATATAGTTTTTTAATGATCCGTGCCAATCTAGGTGATCACTAGTTATATTTAATATAATCCCATAATCAGGTTTAATAAATTGTGAATACGCTAATTGAAAAGATGAGGCTTCAATTATAACTAATGGCTGACTCTTTACATTAAGATTTAAAATAGGTCTTCCTATATTTCCGCCTAGTTTGACATTATTTTTATTTTTTTTTAATACGTGTTCAAGAATTTTACAAGTTGTAGATTTACCATTAGTACCAGTTACTACAATTGACTTTATCTTTGGATTGAATAGGTAAAAAAGATCAAGATCAGTGATGATTTTATGTTTGTTTCTTATAAGTTTTTTTTTTAACTTTGCTTTATTTAAGCTTATACCCGGACTTAATACAATATAATCTGCGTAATCTAAATACTTGGAAAAAATTTTTTTATCTTCCTTTTTTTTAATATTGTCGTCCCAAACCTTATACGAATTTATATTTTTTTCTTTAAAATAATTAATAACTGATCGTCCTGTTGAGCCTAAACCATAAATACAGAAATTCATTTGTGAGTAATTCAAAAATAATGATTTCATTAATTATCTTAATTTTAATGTTGCCAGTCCTACTAAAGCTAAAATAATGGCTATTATCCAAAACCTAATTACTACAGTTGACTCAGCCCAACCTTTTTTTTCAAAATGGTGGTGTATAGGAGCCATCATAAATACTCTTTTTCCAGTTAATTTAAACGAAATTACCTGTATAATTACCGAGACTGTTTCTAAAACAAATAAACCTCCCACTATGGCTAGAACAATTTCATGTTTAACAATTATTGCTACTGAAGCTATTGATCCTCCAAGCGATAGTGAACCAGTATCACCCATAAATATTTTGGCAGGTGGTGCATTGTACCAAAGAAAGCCCAAACATGAACCAACTATTGAACCGCAAAAGATAGATAGTTCGCCTACATTAGGTATGTATTGAATTTGTAAGTAATTAGAAAAAATAGCATTTCCAACCAAATAACAAATTAGCGAGAAAGATAAAGCTACAAGCATAACAGGTACAGTAGCCAGACCATCTAGTCCGTCGGTCAAGTTTACAGCGTTAGATGACCCTATAATAATAAAAATACCAAAAGGAATAAAAAATAAACCCATATGAAGAACCATATTTTTAAAAAAAGGAAAATATAAATTGGATATACTTTCGTGATCTGTAAAATAAACAAGTATTAAAATAGCAATCAAAGAAATAAAAAACTGGCCGAAAAATTTTGCTTTTGCATTTATTCCTGATGAATTTTTGAATTTAATTTTAAGGTAATCATCTAAAAAACCTAATAGACCAAGGCTTGTACAAACAAATAAAACTATCCATATATAAATATTATTTAAATCAGCCCACATAAGGGTACTGGTAATAATTCCTATTAGGATCATTAGACCGCCCATCGTAGGTGTACCGCTTTTTTTTATAATATGATCTATTGGGCCATCTTGTCTGATTGGTCCGGTAATTTGTTTTTTTGAAAAATATCTTATAAGAGGACTTCCAATTATAAAAATAATAGTTAACGACGTGACTACTGCAAGTCCAATTCTAAAAGTAATATACTTAAATACATTTAGAAAAGAGTAAGAATCAACTAAAGAAGTTAATAAACTATAAAGCATTTATTTGGCGCCTCCTAAAAACCTGTTTGATAACTCATACAATTTAGTTGCGTTTGAACCTTTAATCATCAAAAAGTCACCATTTTTTATAAATTTTAAAATCTCATTTGTAAATGATTTTAAATCTCTCACTACTTCTCCTTTTTTATTTTTTTTTAAAAATTTGTATGTCTCAAGTGATTTCTTTCCGTAAACAAAAGTTTTATCAATATCACTATTGTTGATTAGTTTAGAGATTTTTTTATGATAAATCAGTGAATTCCTACCAAGTTCCAACATATCCCCAAAAAGAAAGTATTTTTTTTTGCCATTTTTTTGAATATTTGAAAAATTTTGAATTGCAGATTTAACAGAAAGTGGATTTGCATTATAACTTTCGTCAATAAGATAAAATTTTTTATTGGATTTAGTTATTTTGTTAATTTTTCCTCTTCCTTCTAAAAGATTTTGGTTTTTGAAAAAATTTTTTATTTTATGTAAATCTAGATTTAATTCATTAATTACTGCAATACTGGATAGAATATTCATTATATTATTATTATTTGCATTATTTATTCTTATAAGATTTTTTTTTCCATTGATTTGAATTTTGAGTAAAAAAAATCTATTTTTTTTAATTAAACTAATAAACCTAATGTCAGATTTTTCTGAATAACCGAACGAAGTAATTTTAATATTTTTTTTATTTGCTATTTTTTTAAAATAATTAAAAAATTTATCATCCCTATTTAAAATAATAGTTCCGCCCTTTTTTATATTATAAATTATCTCACTCTTTGCTTTTGCTATCCCTTCTATATTTTTAAAATTTTCTAAATGTGCTTCAGATATGTTTGTTATTAGTCCAATGTGTGGCCTTACTAATCTTGAAAGTTTATTAATTTCATTAAATTTATTCATACCTAACTCGAAGACGCCAAAATTATGATTTGGATTTATATTTGAAATACTTAAAGGAACGCCAAATTGATTGTTATATGATTTTGGCGAAAAATAAGTTTCTGAGTATTTTTTTAATAAATTTCCAATAATTGTTTTAACAGTCGTTTTTCCAGAACTTCCTGTGATAGCTATGAATTTTGCTGAAGACAGATTTCTTTTACTTTTTGCAAGATTATTCAAAAAGTTCATTGTATTTTTCACTCTGATAAATTTAAAATTTTCTTTCGCTGATTTTGTGGTAATGCAATAATTTGCACCATTTTTAACTGCTTGATTTAAAAAATTATTACCATCTTTTTTTTTTCCTTTTATACCTACAAATAAATTATTTTTTTTTATAGAATGAGAATTGATCGAAACATTATCAAAAAATAAACTCTTTTTAGTTTTTAAAATTTTATTTAAAATATTTGAATTGTATTTTAAAATATTATTTTTTTTTGTAAGATTATTATTTGTTATTTTTAAATTTTTAACAATATTTTTATCACTAAAAAAAATTCTTCTTTTTCCTAAATCTTGATATGTTTCGTGGCCTTTACCTGCAATTAAAATTATTTCATATGGATCTGAATTTTTTAGAGCATTGATAATTGCTTTTTTTCTATCTCCAATATTTTTGACTGGAAAATTTTTTAAACCTTTCATAATATCTTTTCTTATTTTTTTAGCATTTTCATTTCTAGGGTTATCATCTGTAATATAAACTTTGTCACAATATTTTTTTGCAATTCTACCCATTATAATTCTCTTACTCTTGTCTCTTTCACCGCCACACCCAAAAATAATTGTAATTTTTTTTTGGAAATGTTCTTGCAAGGATAATATTGCATTTCTTAGCGCATCAGGAGTATGTGCGTAATCTAAAAATATTTTAGATTGATTGGGCAAAGTTCTTATTAATTGTAATCGACCATCAACGCTTTTAATTCTATGGATTTTTTTGAAAATTTTTTCAACTTTTAAACCGCACACTTTTGAGGCTAAAATTGCCATCAATAAATTTTTTATTTGGACAGAACCATACAAATTAATTTTTAACTTATATATTTTATGATTATATTTAATCTCTAAAGATTGAAAATTTTTGAAAACTTTGTGATTTATAATTTTGAATGTATTACTATTTGAGCCAATTGTATCAATTTTTAATTTTTTTTTAATTTTAATTTGTCGAATATTTTTATATTGTTTAATATCAGTATCAGTAATTATTGTTCCATTTTTTTTTAAAAGATTTTTAAATAATAAAAGTTTTGAATTTAAATAATCCGACATATTTTTATGATAATCTAAATGATCATGGCTTAAATTCGTAAAGATACCTGCTTTAATTTTTATAAAATTTAATCTTTTCTGTTTTAATCCATGGCTTGAGGCTTCGACTATTACATTGTTTATTCCATCTTTTTTCATTTCGGCTAAATCTCTATTTAATGTCAACGAGTCCAAGGTAGTTAATTTTCTCGTTTTCAAATTATTATTTTTTCTAAAACCTAAAGTTCCAATAAAACCTACATTTTTATTTTGTAAATTAAATATTTGGTAAAAAAAATCTGACACAGAGGTTTTGCCATTCGTACCTGTTACCGCAACAATATTTTTTGGTTTTTCCTTAAAAAATCTCGAAGCTATTTCAGCTAACATCTTTCTGGTATCTGTTGTCTTAATAAATATTACTTTTTTTTTGTTTTTTATTTTTTGTGAAGAAATAATTACTTTAGCACCCTTAGAAATGGCCTGATCAATATATTCATCGCCATTATGTTTGGTTCCTTTAATTGAAACAAATAAATTACCTTTTTTTATATCTCTGCTGTCAAAAGAAATGCCATTAATTTTTATTGCAGCATTTTCAGGGTTTAAATTACTAATTAGATTTTTTAACAACATAGTTGTCATCAAAATCGATTTTCTTTATGGCTAAAATAGGTCCAATTTTTTCTATAATTTTGCCAGCAATTTCAACTGCTGTCCAACCAGCGGTATTAAAGGGGGTTCCTTTGTATTTCCAGCCACTTCCGTCTTTGTAATGGTAAATATAGTCTTTGCTTGGTTTTGGTTCATCTAATAATACTAATAAAATATATTTGGGTTTCGAGATTGGGAAAACAGCCACAAATGTATTAATTTTATTTTTTGAATAAATTCCATTAGATGATTTTTGTGCTGTTCCTGTTTTGCCACCAACTTCATAACCTTCTATATTAGCAAAATTTGCTGTACCCTCTTTAGTTGATACAATTTTTCTCAAAATTGGATTAATTTTTTTTGAGATATCTTCTTTTAAAATTCTAATTTTTTTCTGCTCTCTCTTAGTTTTTTTAATCAATGTTGGCTCAATGTTAAAGCCACCATTTGATATAATCGAATATCCTTTTACAAGTTGTAAAGGAGTTGTGGTGATACCATGTCCGAAAGACGCGGTTGCTAATTTACACTTTCCCCATCTAAAAGATATTGGAACTCCGACTTCCTCAATATCAAATTTTATTTTGCTTAGGACACCTATATTTTTTAGAAAATTTTTCATACCATCGCTCCCAACTCTCTGACCAATTCTTACTGAGCCTATATTCCCTGATCTAATTAAAATTTGTTCAGCGGTAAGATCAGATGGAATTTTATCATCATATTCTCCGATCGGTCTACCTGCACAAGTTATTTTTTTTGGTAAATTTTTAAATAAGGTGTCGGTCTCAACTACTCCTTCGTTCAATGCCCCAGCTAGTGTAAAAGTTTTAAAAACTGACCCAAGTTCGTACACTCCCTTTGATGCTCTATTTATAAAATTTACATCATCTATTGTTTTTCTTTTATTGATATCAAAATCGGGTAGGGAAACCATAGAGAGTACTTCACCATTATTAATGTCCATTAAAATAGACGTACTACCGATACTATTAAAAACTTTTTGAAATTTAATTAATTCCTCTCTAATTAAAAACTGTAAATTGGTGTCTAAAGTGCTAAGTACTGGTTTTTCACTTGATTTCAATTGTCCATCGAAAGATTTTTCTATTCCAGATATCCCGTTATTATCTTCATCAATTTGTCCAAGAATATGACTGAATAAATTTTTGTGAGGATATATTCTTGTTTGAGAGGTCTCAAACAATATGCCTTTCTCTCCTAACGACCACAGCTCCAATCTTTCGTTCTCACTTATATTTTTTTTTAAATAAAAATACTTATTTTTTTCTAATTTTTTTTTAATACTTAAAGCATCAAATTCGGGATACAGTAATTTAAGTTTCAAGATAAATTTTTTTTTACTCTTAATTAGATTTGGCTTAATTGCTGCGTGGTAGACCCTCACATTTTTAGCAAGTGGTATCCCATTTCTATCAACTATATCCGATCTTAAAGGATTAAAAATTGAATTGTAATAATTATGGGAATTTTTAAGGTTAGAATCTTTTAAAGAGGTTGTAAAAATCTTAATTGCAAAAATTAATACCAAGGAGAAAAAAACAAAAAAAAGTAAATATATTCTATCTTCTCCAACTATAAGTCTTTTTTTTTTAAAACTATTATATGAAAAATAATCATAATCTTCAAAATAAAAACTTTTTTGATTAGCTTTTTTAATATTTTTTTCTTTTTTCATATTACTTTTTTAAATTTATACTTTTTGTTTCTTGAGAGTTGTAAATTAGAAATTCGCTTGTAGATAAAAATATTCTAGATCGGTCAAAACTATAATAATCTTTCTTTTCAAAAAATGAGACGCTTTCTTTTAGTTTTTGGGGACTTGAAAGATAAATATATTCGATCTTTGCTTCATTCAATTGTTGTTCTAAAATTGAAATTTCCTGGTTTAATCTGATTATATTTTTTTCTATTATTCTTGTTTTATTTTTAACAATGGGTGCTAAAAATATTAAAATGAAGAAAATACACAAATAAACTGCTGTTGATTTTTTAATCATTTCTTCGCTCCAGTTCCAAATAATTAATAAATTTTTCTTCTATATCTTTTGGATAAAAAAAATCTTGTTCATTTCTAATGGCATACCTAAGCTTTGCGGATCTTGAAGCGTTATTCTTTTCTACCTCTAACTCACTAGGTCTAATGATTTTGTTTTTATAATTTTTAAATAACGACTTTTTTTCAATATTTTCAGGATAATATCTAGAACTTCTGGATTTGTTTCCCGAAAAATTTGTAAAGAAATATTTTACTATTCTATCTTCAATAGAGTGAAACGAAATAACAATAATTTTTCCATTTTCATTTACAAGTTTTGTAGCTTTTATTAAACCATTTATTAATTCTGAAATTTCTTTATTAACAAAAATTCTTATAGCCTGAAAAACTTTAGTAGAAACATTTATCTTTTTTTTGAAATCCTTTTTTTTACTTCTTTGAATAATTTTTATAAGATCTGGTATAAGTGTAATACTTTTTTTTTTCCTTTCTGCAATTATATTTGAAGCAATACGAAAGCTCTCACTTTCCTCTCCAAATATTCTAAAAATATCTTTAAGAGTTTGCAGTTCAAAATTATTTATGACCTCACTCCCACTAAGAGTATTTAAGCCCATCCGCATATCTGGTTTTGCTTTTGAATTAAAAGAAAAACCTCTATCTAAATTTTTGATTTGCAATGAAGATAAACCTAAATCAAAAATTATAGCATCTACTTTCTGAGTTTTTTTAACAACTTTGTCTAATTCACTAAATTTGATATTGTGGAATTCAAAACGATTTTTGAACTTGTTTTTTATATCTTTTGCGTATTTTTGTGTATTTAAATCTCTATCTATTGCAATAACTTTTGTATTTGGAGATGAAAGTATGGCACTACTGTAACCGCCAGACCCAAATGTACAATCAACAAATAAACCGCCTTTTTGTGGGGAACAAATCTCTAAAACCTTATCCAACATTACGGGATAGTGATCAAGACTTTTAGAAGATGAAATTTGATTCATCTATTTCGAAATTAAAATTTTTGTTTACGCAAAAACGCCGGTATTTCGAAATCCTCTTCCTCGTTTTGTAAAATTTCATCCTTCTTATCTTCTGATGAAGTATTAATAGACTCTTCATCAGAAAATAATTGAGGGGTAAATTCGTCTTGTTTATCTAACTCTGAGGTTTTTCCTGAATTTTCATCATAAAGAGAAATATCCTCTATAACTGTTTCTTCTGGCTCTTCTAGCTGCTCTGGTTTATTTACTTCAATATTATTTTGATCTTGATTTAGACTGTTTTCAAAATAAGCAGCATTTTCTAATGAAATACCATTTACTAAATCCTCTTGCTTAATAGGAATTTTATCATCTATTACTTCTTCATCTAATTTTAATGCAGTTGCACCCTGAATTGATCCTGAATCTGGAATTTGAGGCAAAGTAATACTGTTTGAAGTCTCATCACTATAACCTGAGTTTCTAGTGTGAATTCTGTGAACATTGCTTAAAGGCTCCTTTGAAGTTGGGCCCTCGCCGTCTAACGCAGTTGCTACAATTGATACTCTCATTTTACCATTTAAATTTTCATCTTTGATAGCGCCAAAAATAAGTTCAGCTTCTGGGTCAACTTCTGCTCTAATTTTATTTACAGCCTGATCGACCTCAAACAGCTTAATATCCTCACCTCCGGTTATATTCACCAATAATCCTTTCGCCCCTTTCAAAGAATAATCATCGATTAAAGGATTGTTAAGTGCAAATTCTGTTGCAGATATAGCTCTATTTTCACCTTCAGCCTCGCCAGTACCCATCATTGCTTTGCCCATAGATGTCATTACTGTTTCTACATCCGCAAAATCTAAATTAATTAATCCTGGCCTTACCATTAAATCTGTAACACTTTGAACACCTTGTTTTAAAACATCGTTTGATAAAGAAAATGATTTTTCAAAAGTTGTAGCTTCATTTGCAACTTTAAAAAGATTTTGGTTTGGAACAACAATAGAAGTATCTAAATGTTGTTTTAATTTTTTCCAACCCTCCATTGCTCGTCTCATTCTTTTTGGTCCTTCATAAGAAAAAGGTAGGGTAATTACTCCAATAGTTAAAATATTTAATTCTTTAGCGGCTCTTGCTATTACATGAGAAGCGCCTGTGCCAGTACCACCACCCATTCCAGCTGTTATAAAAACCATATTAGCACCTTGTAAATAAGTTACTATTTCATTTAGGGACTCGTCTGCCGCTGCTTGGCCGATATCGTGTTTTGCTCCAGCCCCAAGTCCTTTTGTTAAATTCATACCAATTTGAATTTTTGCATCTGCCTTATTTGCTTTTAAATCTTGAGCATCAGTGTTTACTGCCACAAATTCTACTCCTTGTAGACCATCATCAATCATTGCGTTAATTGCATTTCCTCCAGCACCTCCAACACCCATAACTAAAATTCTCGGTTTCAATTCTTTTAATTCTCCTCCACCTATATTAATCGTCATACTCCCTCCTTTTTAAATTTACTCTCCCATTTTAAAGCTGATCTATTTATATAAGATTTTTTTCTAGCTAATGATTTAAAATCTTTAAATAATTTGGGATCCCACATTTGAAAAACCTTTCCTAAACCAACAAAAATAATGCTAGATTTAATTTTTGCATGTTTTAATAATTTTTCAGGTATAGACACTCTACCTTCACTATCAAAATTTAAGCTGATACTTTCAGAAAGAACTGAGGTTGCAAAATAGTCTCTTTTGTCTTCAAATGGACCAAGCGAGTCTATGCTTTCTGATAATTTTTCTATTCTTTCTTGGGCACACCCATCTAAAGCAGAATTATTAAAAGAAGGATAAGTAATAAATCCGTTATATCCCATAGAGTTTAAATATGCTCTAAAACTAGATGGCACTGACACCCTTCCTTTTTTGTCTAAATTGTTCTCGTAACTTGATAAAAACATCTTTCATCTTTCTCCCTAAATCTCCTCATTTCCCGGTAAATGGGAATTTATGGGATACTATGGGTATATGAAATCATAGTCAATACTTATTTATTTTATGCTGTTTAGGATATTTAATAGTATTGTGGATACAAAACAGGAACATTTCAAAGATGAGCTAGGCAATCTGTAAGCCGGGTTTTGTCATTTAAGATGTCATTTAT
>CEVN01120985.1_pt1 | contig 31193 bp, 31 predicted proteins | sample 427041 | NCBI WGS metagenome assembly CEVN01 (sample SAMEA2623463, study PRJEB7988) | marine metagenome | biome: marine biome (ENVO:00000447); feature: surface water layer (ENVO:00002042); material: "saline water (ENVO:00002010), including plankton (ENVO:xxxxxxxx)" | depth 5 m
TTTATATACTACATATATCTTCCAACTTTCTTTAAAAATAAGATATCAATATTTGCATCTATTTTTGGATGTATAAGTTGTATTTCTTTTATACTAACAGGATTAACACCTGGAGATTTAATAATTAACTTTTCACATTTTTCTAAACCTGATATAAGTATTAAAACCATTCAAGTTTTTTATGTTCACAAATTTTTTGCAAATAATATTTTTTATTTTGGACTAATAAGTGCCCTTATTTATAGTTATCTCATTTACAAATCTAAACAAGTAAAAAGTAGGTACGGTTTGGGATATTATATTTTTTCAATAATTGTATTAATTTATGTATTTATTCTAATTTATGGCCCTGACCCTTTTGGTAGTGAAAATGACATAATATTTCATGTTACAGCTCAAAAAATTGTTGCAATATCATGGGTTTTAAGTACATTTATACTTAGCTTAGGTATTAGGAAAAAATTTAATGAATAATAATATTAATTTTAATTTTGATAAACTAAACGATAATCCAAACAATGAAATTTTTACTAAAAATATTAACTCTTTATTTACTGAAATTAAGGATATTGATTTTACTACAATTGGAAAAATTGGAATTAAAAAATTATTCAATCAAAGTTTTAAACTACGAAATAGATTCTTAGATTATACTTCAAAACAAAATTCAATAAATTCATTTAAAATTAAAGAACCAATCTTTGTAACTGGTCTACCAAGATCAGGTACAACTTTTCTACATAATTTACTAATTCATGCTTTCAATAGAGATGGTTTAGAATTTTGGGAGTTATGTGAACCAATACCATATTCAAAAAATATTTTTTTTGATAAAAAATTTAGAAAAATGAGAACATTTATAATCTATTTTTTATATAGGACCCTCATACCTAAACTACAATTGATGCATCCTGTTAAAATAACTTCATACGAAGAATGTTGGCATCTATTTAAACTTAATCTTGGCATTTATAATTTAGATTTTCAATATAATATTAATAATTATGGCAAATGGATTAGTGAAAATACTATTGATCAAACATATAGCGAATATAAGATGTTGCTTAAAATTATTTCAATTAATAGCAATAAAAACAAATTAGTTTTAAAATGTCCGGAACATATGCTTTACCATAAGCAATTAACAGATAATTTTAAAGATGGTAAAATTTTATGGATACATAGGGATCCAGTGAAAGTGATATCATCATATTCAAGTATGACTTATGAAATTCAAAAGTTTTTTTTAAAAAACACATCAAAAAAATCTGTTGGAGAATATGTAAAAAATAAATATTTCGAAATGATAAATATTTGTCTCAAAAATAGAAGTAAATATAATCTTAACATTATTGATATAAATTATGTTGATTTGAAAAATAACCCAGAACAAACTATCTTAACGTTATCAAATAATATTAATGTGAAAATTAAAACTAAGAAACCATTTTTAGGGATTAAAAATTTAAATAAGTTAAAAAGTAGACATAAATATACACCTGAAGAATTTGGATTAAAGAAAAATGATATATATAGACAATTTGATAATTATATTAAACAATTTAAAATACAATCAGAATTTTAGTAGTCCCTATTTGACAAAAGACTTTTAGCTACATGCTTTGCTATACTTGGATTTTCTTTTAAACGTCTTATTGAATACTCATACCATTGTGGCCCATAGGGTAGGTATATTCTAACTTTAAAATTATTTTTTAAATGTTTTTCTAGCCATCCATGCATAGGTACTCCGTATAAAACCTGAAATTCAAAATTATTTTTATTAACATTATACTTTTCAATAAGCTCATAAATTTTTTCAATTAGATAGGTATCATGAGTGGCTAAGCCGATGTAATGTTTTTTTTCAAAAGCTAATTCGGCTATCTTTAAATAGTTTTCATTAATTTCATCTTTATTTTTAAAAGATATATTTGAGCTTTCATTATAAATACCTTTACATAGTCTAAAATTTATAGGTTTATTATATTTTAAAATATCATCAAACGTACGTTTCAGATATGCCTGAAAAACTGTGCCAATCGATTCAAAATCTGCACTTATATTATCAAAAGTAGATATTGTTTGTGATGTAGTTTTAGAATTTTCCATATCAAGTCTAACAAAATTATTCAGTTTACTAGCTTTTCTAACTAATGTATAACAATTATTGTTAAATTCTTCAGCAGATATATCTAATCCAATATGAGTTGGTTTAACTGAAATATTACATTTCAGTGATTCATTGTAAATACTATCAAGTAAATTTGAATAGATAGAAGTAATTTTTTTTACTTCTGTATTGTCATTTATATGTTCACCTAGTAGATCAATTGTGACATGATATCCTTTTGAATTAAGATATTTAACTTTTTCTAAAGCTTCATACGACTGTTCACCTGCAACATAATTGTCAGCAATGAATTTAACCGCAAACTTTGGTAACAATGGAATTGTATTTGTTATTAATTTATTTATTATGTTCATTTATTTTATTGAATTAGTGCTATAATTTAAAAAAAGTTACATAATAACTAAAAATAGATAATAAAATTATTGATTTACAAATCAATAAAAACCTAAATTTAGTGATGTTTATATTAAATAATTTAACCAAGTAAATGTATCAAGATTTTCTACCTGTAGCAGTATTTATAGCTTTAGCAATAATTTTACTTGTTGCTCCTCTGATTATTCAAGCACTTATTTCACCTAGATTTAATAAAGGTGGTGATAAATTAGAAATATATGAATGTGGAGAATTACCTGAAGGAAGTGCCTGGGTTCAGTTTAATATACGATTTTATATTATTGCCTTAATATTTATTATATTTGATGTTGAGGTTGTATTTTTATTTCCATGGGCAGTTGTATACAAGGATATAGGTTTATTAGCATTTGTTGAAGTTATGATTTTTTTAAGTATACTTATCGTTGGTTTTATATATGTTTGGATGAAAGGCGATTTAGATTGGGTTAAAATGAAATTAAAATATGCTTCTGGTAGATATGCAGATTTGGAGTCAAAATAAATGAAATTAACTGAGTTATCAGCTCTTAATCAATTTAATAAAGATAATATTGTTGTTGAAAAATTAGACACATTAATTAATTGGTCTAGAGCAAATTCGCAATGGTATTTTCAATTTGGTTTGGCTTGCTGTGCTATTGAAATGATGGCTGCAGCAGGACCAAGACATGATTTAGATAGGTTTGGAAACATACCTAGAGCTTCACCCAGACAGTCTGATGTTATGATTGTAGCAGGGACTGTCACTTTAAAAATGGCAGAGAGAGTCAAGAGATTATATGAGCAAATGTCAGATCCTAAGTATGTAATATCAATGGGTAGTTGTTCAAACAGCGGAGGCCCATATTGGCAGCACGGTTATCATGTGCTTAAAGGTGTAGATTTAGTAGTGCCAGTAGATGTTTATGTTCCGGGTTGCCCTCCGAGACCTGAGGCTTTAATTCAGGGTATTTTGGAATTGCAAAAAAAAATAAAAACAAAAACTAATTTTGGTAAGGAAGCTTAGTTGGATATAAACGCTCTAAATGATTACTTATCTAAAAACTTTAATGATTCTATAGAATTAATTGATGAGTCTTATTTTAAAATTAAACATGAAATACTCTTAGATTTTGCAAAGTTTATTAAGGAAGATAAAAAATTAATGTTTGACTATTTAATGTGTATATCATCTTACGATGTAGGCGATAAAAAACATTATGGTGTCACATACAACTTTAAATCAACTAATTTAAATCACTATTTGGAATTTAGAATCGAAGTAGAGGATGAAATAGAAATTCCAAGCCTAACAAAGCTTTGGGGTTCTGCCGATTGGCATGAACGTGAAGCATATGATATGATGGGGGTCAAATTTTCAGATCACCCTAATTTTAAAAGAATTTTATTACCAGAAGATTGGGATGGTTATCCATTAAGAAAAGATTTTGAAACACCTGATTATTACAGAGGTATGCCTGTACCTAAGGATAAAACTTATTGGGAATGATGAGCAATTTAGATAAAAGTATAATAAAAGCTGAAGAAATGGTCTTAAATATGGGGCCTCAGCATCCTAGTACACACGGAGTGTTAAGGCTTAAAATACACACTGATGGAGAAGTTGTAAGTAAAATTGAGCCAATTATGGGTTATTTGCATAGATGCTTCGAAAAACATTGTGAAAATTTATCTTATGAACAAGTTGTTCCATTCACAGATAGATGTGATTATCTTGCCTCAATGCATATGAATCACGCTTATTCAATCGCAGTTGAAAAAATGCTTAATATAGAGTTACCAGAAAGAGTTGAATATATTAGAGTAATTGTTGCTGAACTTCAAAGAATAGCAAGTCACTTAGTGGCATGCGGTGTATTTGGTTTAGATGTTGGTGCAATTACACCTTTTACATGGGCTCTAAGAGATAGAGAAAGAATTTTAGATTTATTTGAAATGTTGTGTGGAGCTAGATTGTTATATAATTATATTTGGCCTGGTGGTGTATCTCATGATTTACCTCCAAATTTCATTCAATATACAACTGAATTTTTAGACTATTTTGAACCAAAATTAAAAGAATTTGATCAAGTTCTTACAGGTAATATGATTTTTGTTGAAAGAACAGCAGATGTGGGTATAATTACACCTGAAGTTGGTATCAACTTTGGAGTTTCTGGTCCATCACTTAGAGGTAGCGGAGTAAGTTATGACTTAAGAAAAGATGAACCTTATTCAATATATGATAAATTTGACTTTGATGTTCCTGTTGGAAAAGGAATAATGGGTACAGTAGGTGACAGCTGGGATAGATATTGGGTAAGAATGAGAGAGATTGAAGAAAGTGTTAAAATTTTAAGACAAGCTATTGCACAAATACCTAATGGTGATGTTCATGAATCTAGACCTAAAAAAGTTAGACCTCCAAAAGGTCATGTTTATTCAAGATATGAATCTGCTAGAGGTGATGTAGGTTTTTACATTATGAGTAATGGAAAAAATATACCATATAGATTGAAAATGAGGTCTCCAGCATTTTGTAATTTATCAGTATTTAGTGAAATTGCTGAAGGTTGGATGATTTCAGATGTAATTACAATATTAGGAAGTTTAGATATTGTGCTTGGTGAAATAGATAGATAATGAAAGGTATCTTATAAATATGAATTCTGCAATAGATGGATTATTATCAATTTTATCTGTATTAGAGCTTCCATACTTTGTCTCTGTTATTGTATCTATCCTTATTACTGGGGTAATCATTTTTTTATTAATGGCAATCTTTGCTACCTTGGCAGTTTATTTTGAACGAAAAGTTTCTGCGTTCATGCAAGATAGATTAGGTCCAATGGAAGTTGGGATTGTAGGGTTTAAGGGTGGAAGGAAGTTTTGGGGTGGTATTGGTCAAACTATAGCTGACGCCTTAAAATTACTCTCTAAAGAAGATATTTTACCAAATGATGCTGATAAACCATTGATGGTAATTGCACCTTTTATTATTTTTATGGGTGCATTACTAACATTTATAGGAATTCCATTTTCTGATGGTCTAATTATCTCAGATTTCAATATTGGTGTTTTTTACGTTTTAGCAATGAGCTCAGTTGGAGTTATTGGAATTATTTTAGCAGGATGGTCATCAAATAATAAATGGAGTTTATATGGCGCTATGAGATCTGCTGCTCAAATAATCAGCTATGAAATACCTCTTGGAATGTGTGTTTTGCTACCTGTACTTGTAGTTGGAAGTCTAGAAATATCTGAAATTGTAGCATGGCAAGCAAACCATAGATGGTTTATTTTTCATAGCCCGTTTACTTTTATAGCATTCTTTATATTTTTTATATCTGCACTTGCTGAAACAAACCGAACCCCTTTTGATATTCCTGAGGCTGAATCTGAGCTAGTTGCTGGATGGATGACTGAATATTCAGGTTTCAGATGGGCAATTTTCTTTTTGAGCGAGTATGCTAATATGTTAATTGTTAGTATTGTTTCAGCTGTACTTTTTTTAGGTGGATGGTTATCACCAATGAGAATTTTTAATATATTCCCTGAATCATGGCTTTTTTTTGATGGACCAATTTGGGGATTATTCTGGTTGATGTCTAAGGCATTATTTTTGGTTTTTGTGATGATGTGGTTTAGATGGACTTTTCCAAGATTAAGAGTAGATCAATTAATGTATCTATGTTGGAAAGTTTTTATACCTTTTGCTTTAGCTAACTTATTTTTTGTAGCAGTATTGGAGTTAATATTTTTATGAGTGAGATGATAACAACATATTTTAGTAATATAGCAAATGGGGTAAAATCTTTTATAACGGGACTATCTTTAACTTTTGAACACATGAAAAATAAAAAGGATAATGTTGCAACTCTACAATACCCACATGAAAAGTTCCCAGTTCCAGAAAAGAAAATAGGTTTTGAGCAGTCTGAATATAATGTAATTAGATCTAGGTTGCATGTTGATATTGATGACTGTATATCATGTAGAATGTGTGAGCGTGCTTGTCCAGTTGATTGTATAAAAATTGAAGATGTTAAAGCTAAAAAAGGTGTTGATTTTGATTATGGTACCACTAGCAATGAAACTAAGAAAAAACTTTTAGTGTCTAGATTTACAATTGATATGTCTGAATGTATGTATTGTAATTTATGTGTTTACCCATGTCCGGAGGAATGCATTTATATGGTAGGTGGACCAAATGAAGAAAAACATGAAATTGATTATGAGTTTAGTCAGTATAAACGTGAAGGAATGATATTTGAGTTTGCCAAAGCTTCTACTGATGATCTTATGGAGATTGGCGCTGAAGATTACCTTAAAAAAGTTAAAGAAAAACAGGAAAAAATTACTAAAGGTGAGAGATTGCTTGGCCTTGAAGTAGAAAAAGTAGTTTCTACTGAAACTGTAACACCTACTCCAGTGGCGCCAATAGCTACGGTTGAAGCAGCAGCTCCAGCAGTAGCAGTAGATAACTTAACTATTAAATGTGTTGATGTAATTGAAGATATTAAGTTAAGAGCTTCTGCTAAAAAAGTATTTTTTAAATCTAAAAAAGCTGGTGATGATGATGGTGTTAAAATTGATAAGATATTAGCTGAGATTAAAACGCTAGATGGTTTTACTGCTGATATTGAGCAAAAATTAATTGCTTTAAAGCCTGTACCAGTGGCAGCTCCAGCAGCAAGTCCTGCTGCATCTGCACCTGAAGCAGCAGTTTCTGTTCCTGAAACCAAAAAAGAATTATTTAGTATGAAAGAATTGAACGATATTGAAGATATTAAAATAAGAGCTGGTTTAAAAAAGATATATATGACATCCAAAAAAGAAGGTTTATCAAATGATATAGCTATCGATAATATGTTATCTCACTTAGAAAATGAAAATCAAATGAATGATACAATTAAAGAAAAATTAGAAAGTCTTAAATAATTATGGGTAATTTATTATTTCTAACATTAATATTTGTAATTATGTGTTCAGCAACATGGGTTGTTATTTCACCTAATTTAGTTCATTCAGCAGTTTCTTTGCTTATAACATTGTTTAGTGTTGCAGGGTTATATGTTTTTTTATATGCTGATTTTTTGGCTGCTACTCAAGTAGTCATTTATGTTGGTGGCATATTAGTATTAATAATTTTTGGAGTTATGTTAACTAATAAAATTGATAAACCTGTAATTGAATCTAATAGTTCAAATAAAATAATAGGTTTATTTGTATCTGGTTTTATTTTTTCAATTTTATCTATAGTTATTCTTCAAACTAAATGGAGTTATACTGACGGTTTAGAGGGTTCTTCAACAGTTGAGCAAATTGGTTTCTTGATACTTGGAAAGTATTTATTACCTTTTGAATTAATTTCAGTTTTATTGTTAGCTGCACTTGCAGGATCTGCATTGTTAGCAAGAAAGAAGGTTCATGAATAGCTTACAAATATATTTACTGCTTGCAAGTTTCCTGTTTTCATTAGGTATTTATGCCGTAATATCAAGGCAAAATGCAGTTGCAATTTTAATGGGTATTGAGCTTATTTTAAATTCTGCTAACATCAATTTTATAGCTTTCAATAGATTTACATCAAATTTAAATCATTTAGACGGACATCTTTTTTCAATGTTTATTATTGTTTTGGCCGCAGCAGAAGCAGCTGTAGCTTTAGCTATTATAATAAACTTATTTAAAAATATTGGTACAGTTAATGTTGATGAAGCATCGGAGCTGAAGGGATAAAATGGATTTTAATATTTTTTTATCATTATCTTTTTTATTTATTCCATTATTATTGTTTGCTTACCAGCTATTTTTTGGCCACATATTAAAACATGATACATGGTGGGTATCATTATTTGGTATTGGTTTAAATTTAGCTGTAGCATTAAGTTTCTTTTATCAATCTTTTTTTAATTCAGCAGATAATATTTTGTTTAATGGAAGATTTAATTGGTTAACTACAGGTAATTTTAATTTAGATTTAGGTATTACAATAGATAATCTTGCGGTAATTATGTTGTTAGTTGTATCCCTAGTTTCATTCCTTGTACACTTATATTCTAGTGAATATATGAAAGGAGATTTAAGGTTTTCTAGATATTATGCATTCCTTGGCTTGTTCACTTTTTCTATGAATGGTATTGTTCTAGCTGACAGTATAACTATGATTTATATTTTTTGGGAACTTGTTGGGCTTAGTTCATATTTGATTATAGGTTTTTGGTTTGAAAAAAATTCTGCCGCATCAGCAAGTAAAAAAGCATTCTTAACTAATAGAGTTGGTGATATAGGAATGTTTATTGGTATAATGATGATTTATTTTGTTGGAGATTCACATTCATTTAACTTAGATGAAATTATTGCAAAAGTTAAACTTGGTGGAATAGATTCAACATATTTAACAATTGCAGGCGTCCTAATATTCTTAGGTGCAGTTGGTAAGTCTGCTCAGTTACCACTACATATCTGGCTTCCAGATGCCATGGAAGGTCCAACTCCAGCTAGTGCTATGATTCATGCTGCAACAATGGTTGCTGCAGGAGTTTATATGTCTTTAAGAATTTTTCCTATTTTGACTTTTGAAGCTTTATCAATAATTGCATTTATTGGTGCTTCCACTGCAATTTTTGCAGCAATTATAGCAATTACACAAAATGATATAAAAAAGGTATTGGCTTACTCTACAGTGAGTCAGTTAGGATACATGGTTTTAGCAATTGGTGTAGGCTCGTATATGGCTGCTTTTTTCCATTTAGTTACACATGCTATGTTTAAAGCATGCTTATTTATGGCTAGTGGTTCAGTAATACATTCAATGCATCATAGTTTGCATGAATTACATGATCATGAAACTGACCCTCAAGATATGAGAAATATGGGTGGTCTTAAAAATAAAATGCCAATTACATACTTTTCTATGTTAATCACAACTTTAGCTATTGCTGGTGTTCCTTTTTTCTCTGGTTTTGTTTCTAAAGATGCTATTCTAGCTGGAACTCTAGCTCATTATTTTGAACATGGTGGAGTGACAATTTTTCTACCTATTGCTGGCTTTGGGGCTGCCGCAATTACAGCTTTTTATATGTTTAGATTAATTTTTCTTACCTTTCATGGAAAACCTAAAAATGAAAAAATCTATGACCACATACATGAATCACCTTTACCTATGACAATTCCATTAATAGTATTATCAGCTTTATCCTTTTCAGTCTTTTATACTGGATCAATAAACCCATTAGCTGATGGTTCTTATAGTTGGTTTGCAAAAGCAATAGGTAATGGGCATAATTATGTTATTGAGGTTGATAATAGTCATAATGATAATTATTCCAAGGACAAATATGCTGGTAAATCTAAGAATGACAAATATGGTCATGAGTTAGATGAGTCTGATTCAAAATTTAATTTTACATACCACGTATCTCATGCTGCTCATGCTGCTCATTACACTGCTATGTATCTTTCGTTGCTCGTTGCAGGTTTAGGTATTATTTTTTCATCCTTAGTTTATCTATTTAGAAAAATAGATCCTGAATTACTCTACAGATTTTTTAATATATTCAGATTATACGATCTATCTAAAAATAAATTTTATATAGATGAAATATATTCAAATATTTTATATAAACCATTTATGTTCTGGTCAAAAGTTTCATCTAAAATTGATTGGGATCTTTATGATCAAAAGGGAATTGACTCACTAGGTAAATTAACATTATTTGCTTCAAATAAATCTACTAAAGTTGATTATGATTGGCTTGATCAAATAATTGTTGATGGTTTTGGAAAGTTAGCTAATTATATGAGTATGAAGTTAAAAAACATTCAAGGAGGTATAGTTCAGTCTTATATCCTTGGAGGACTTGTAGCTCTTATTTTAATAATATTACTTGTACAACAAATATAAGGTAAATAAATATGGAATCATGGATTTTATCAACATTAATATTTCTTCCTGTCATTGGAGTTTTGGTGATGTGTATAGTTTCAATGCTAAATCTTGATGAGGATAAGGCTATATATAAATACATTGCTCTTGCTACTACAGGAATTCAGTTAATACTTTCTGGCTTACTGTATATTAATTTTGACCCTTCTCATTCAGTTCTTAATTCCCCTTATACAGTTCAAGTAGATTGGATATCAAATTTTAATATAGAATATTATATTGGTGTTGATGGATTAAGTATGCCTATGGTTTTATTAAGCGCCTTACTTTCATTTTTATGTATAGGTATTAGTTGGAATGTAAACAAAAATGTATTTGGTTATTTTGCTTTGTTTTTACTGCTTGATGCTGGTATGATGGGTGTATTTTTGTCCTTGGATTTCTTTTTATTTTATATTTTTTGGGAAGTAATGTTGCTTCCAATGTATTTTCTTATAGGAATGTGGGGTGGTCCACAAAGACATTATGCAGCAATAAAATTCTTTTTATATACATTGTTTGGTTCTGTTTTTATGTTATTAGGAATGTTGGCTCTTTATTATTACGCTCCAGATGGGAACACATTTAATCTTATATCATTGATTTCTCAAGCACCAAGAATTGAAGCATCTTTGTGGGGCTTTGATATGAGATTCTTAATTTGGATCGCACTATTTATTGGTTTTGCAATTAAGGTTCCAGTTTTTCCGTTTCATACGTGGTTACCATTAGCACACGTTGAAGCGCCAACTGCTATTTCTGTTATTCTAGCTGGAGTTTTATTAAAGATGGGCACGTATGGCCTTCTAAGAATTAGCTACCCATTACTACCAGGTGAAGTTGTTAATTTTGCCTACATATTAGCTTTTCTTGGAGTAATAAATATAATCTGGGGAGCTATTAATGCCATAGCTCAAATTGACTTAAAGAAAATGGTTGCATATTCTTCAGTTAGTCATATGGGGTATGTTCTACTTGGAATGGCTTCAATTGTTAGTACCGAATCAGCAGGTGCTGAAGCAGGTTTAAATGGTGCAGTAATGCAAATGTTTAATCATGGTACAATTACAGCTATGCTGTTTATGTTAGTAGGTGTTTTGTATGATCAAGCTCATCATAGATGGATTGTTTTTCCTGACGATTATAAAGATAAAGATTTAGCTGGGAAAATAGCTTTTGGAGGTATCGCATCAAAAATGCCAGTTTTTAATGGATTTATCATATTAGCTTTTTTTGCAGGCTTAGGACTTCCAGCCTTATCAGGATTTATAAGTGAAGCATTATGTTTTATTGGTGGTTTTAGTGCATTTAGAGTTTTAACAATCATAGGTACATTAGGTATCTTGTTGAATGCAATTTATTTTTTAAGAGCCTATCAAAGAATATTTTTAGGACCATTTAATGAAAAATATAATGATTTAAAAGATATGAATGTTAAAGATTTAGCAATTATTCTACCCCTTGCTTTTTTAACATTATTATTTGGTGTTTATCCACAGCCATTAATGAATATTATTAGTGATTCATTAGGTAAGTTAATAATTTTAGTTCAACCGTATATTTAAGGTTTAAAATGGTATTATCTAACATAAATAGTTTAACGTCTTATTTGCCAGAATTAATGATTCTTGTTATGATTCTGATTGTTTTTTTATATGAATCATTTAAAAGTTATAGGCAATATATTTTTACTGTTTTATCAGCAGGAATGATTTCGGTTATAATATTAATGTATTTATATAATCCTTCTAGTAATTTATTATTTGAAGGTATGCTAGTTAATGATTCACTTTCAATTTTTTTAAAGTGGATTTTAGTAATTTCTACATTCAGTGTTATAATTATATCTAAAAATGATAACTCAATATTAGATGATATTAAAAGTGAATATTATGCAATGCTTTTAATTATATTGTTAGGTATGTTCGCAATGGTGTCAGCTACAAACTTATTAATGGTTTATTTAGCTATAGAAATGGTAAGTATACCTTCATATATTATTGCAGGAATATCAAAAAATGATAAAGAATCAAATGAAGCTGCATTAAAATATGTTATATATGGTTCTTTTGCATCAGGAATTATGCTTTTTGGGTTAAGTTTTCTATACGGTTTAACAGGAACAACAGATATATATACCATATCAAATCAATTAACGAATAATGAAAACTCTTTACTTATATATTTATCTATGATTTTTATTCTAGTTGGTTTTGGTTATAAGATTTCTATGGTACCTTTTCATTATTGGACTCCAGATGTATATCAAGGAGCACCTATAACTGTAACAACTTTTCTTTCTGTAGCACCAAAAGCAGCTGGTTTTGCAATTTTAATACGTTTCTTTTATTCAATTTTTGTAACAAATGGTGCCCCAATAATAGAATGGACAAATATTATTGCGATATTTTCCGCACTTACAATGACAGTTGGAAATATTTTAGCGCTCAAGCAGACTAATATTAAAAGATTATTAGCTTATTCAAGTATATCTCATGTGGGATTTATGTTAATAGCTTTATCTATTGTATCAATTGATTCCGTAACATCGGTTTTATTTTATTTAGTTTTTTATATGTTTATGAATTTAAGTGCTTTTTTTGTAGCTATTTATATGTCAAATGCATATCAAGCTGACAATATCGATGATTGGAATGGTTTAGGTCTTAAAATGCCTGTAATATCAATTTTTATGGTTTTATCTTTGGCATCTTTAGCTGGATTACCACCCACTTCTGGATTTATTGGTAAAGTTTATGTTTTAAGAAATTTATTTGCAGATCAGCAATATCTATGGTTAGGTATAGTAGCAATTATTAATACAGTTGTTTCTTTATACTATTATTTTAATATCGTCAAAGCCATGTATTTTATGGAAAATGATTCACTTGAATACAAATCAGCAGATAAAGCTCTATATTTTTTCATTATTATATTTTCTGCTCAAAATATATTGTTTTACTTATATTGGTCACCACTTTGGAATTATCTTAAATCTATAGTTGAAAGTATAAATATTTTATAAATGGATAAGTCTGTTAAAGAAACTCATGTTGTGATGCATGAATTAATACTCCCAAATGATACTAATAATCTAAATACTGTTTTTGGTGGTAAGGTTATGCAGTATATGGATTTATGTGCAGCTATGTCAGCATATAAGTTTGCTAGAACTGCAGTTGTAACTGCATCAGTAGATAGATTAGATTTTCTCAGTCCTGCTAGAGTTGGTGATATGTTAATATTGAAATCTTCCGTAAATTACAGTCATAATTCATCTATGGAAGTTGGTGTTAGAATAGATGCTGAAAATGCTAAAACTGGAGAAATTAGACATACAGCTTCAGCCTATTTGACATTTGTTTCGCTTGGAGAAAATGGTAAACCAATGAAGATTAACAATATTCTTCCTGAGACAGCTGATGAAAAAAGAAGATTTAAAGAAGGTAAAATTAGACATTTACAAAGAATGAAAAGAATTTCAAATAGAAGTTAATGGCAAAGTTTATTTTAAATAAAGGTTATGATTTAAACCTAGATGGAAAACCAAATAAAGAAATAATTAAAATTTCTACTCCTGATATAATTAAGATTGATCCTCATAATTTTAAATATATTAAGCCTAAAATTTTAGTTAAAGTTGGCGATAAAGTAAAAGTTGGAACACAAATATTTTTTGATAAAAATAATCCTGATATCAAACATACTTCTCCTTGTTCAGGAAAGGTTGAAAGTATTGATTATGGCGCAAAAAGAAAAGTATTGTCTATTAATATCAAAAATGATAAAGAATATAATCAAGAGGAATTAAAAGACTTAAAATCATTATTTGAAGTTTCGTCAATAAATAATTTATCATCAAGCTCTACAAAGGCTATTATAAATGAAGCTGGTTTGTGGCCAACTATTAGACAAAGACCTTTTTCTAAAATTGCAGATATCAATGAAAAACCTAAATCTATTTTTATATCAATGAAACCAACAGAACCTTTATCAATTGATCAACTTTTTTTGTTAGAAAATAATTCAGTTGGCTTTATAGAAGGTTTAGATGCTTTATCAAATTTAACAGATGGTCATTTAAATGTAGTTCTAGATAGCAAACAAGACCCATCCAGTTTAGTTAACCTAGATAAAGTAAAAATACACTATTTCAATGGTCCTCATCCTTCAGGCAATATTGGAATTCATATACATCATTTAGATCCTATTGAATCAAAAGATGATGCAGTTTGGTATTTAACTATTCAGGATGTTTGTGATATTGGAAAGTTATTTGTTAATTCACAAATTAATGTCACTAAATTGATATCTATGGGTGGACCTGGATGTGTTAAGCCTTGTTATATTGAAATATATAAAGGTACTCCATTATCTCATATTAATAATGAATTGAATTTAGGTTTATCTGATGAATCAGTTCTAATATCTGGAAGCGTTTTATCTGGTGATTTAATTGATATAAATTCACCTTTAAGGTATTATCATGAAATTTTCTCTGTACTTAAAAAATCTGAAGAACGTCACTTTTTAGGTTGGATTTTACCTGGATTAAATAAGTTTACTCTGACAAATACATTTGTTTCTAAATTGATTAAATCAAATGGAAAGATTGATCATTCTATGATGAATGGAAGTAAAAGAGCTATTGTCCCAATTGGATTATGGGAAAAAGTTTTACCGATGGATATATTGCCAAACTTTTTAATTAGAAGTATCTTAGCTTCAGATATAGAAGATATGGAAAAATTAGGTATATATGAGTGTCATGAAGAAGATTTTGCTTTATGTTCCTTAATTTGCCAATCAAAAGTAGAAGTTAGTCAAATTATCAAGAATGGTTTGGATTTAATGTATGAAGAAGGTTGATAAATGAGTTTTTTAAGAAAAATATTAGATAAATTTGAGCCCTTTTTTATGAAAGGTGGAAAATTAGAAAAGCTGTATCCACTTTATGAAGCAGGGGATACTTTTTTATTTACACCGAAAGATCAAACAAAAAATGCACCTTTTGTTAGAGATAATATTGATCTAAAAAGAACAATGATATTAGTTGTTATAGCACTTATACCATGTCTTTTATTTGGTATTTTTAATGTAGGTCATCAATATTATAGTTATGTAGATATAAGCTCATCTCCAACCTTTTTAGATAAAATCATTGTTGGATTACAATCTGTTATACCTTTATATATTGTTGTTTTTACAGTTGGTGGATTAACAGAGGTAATTTTTGCAATAATAAGGAAACATGAAGTCAATGAAGGTTTTTTAGTGACAGGATTTCTTATACCTTTGATTATGCCTCCTTCTCTTCCTCTATGGATGGTTGCTATATCCACCATTTTTGGGGTAGTTATTGGAAAAGAAATTTTTGGAGGAACGGGTTATAATGTATTTAATCCTGCGCTAGTTGCCAGAGTTTTTACTTTTTTTGCTTATCCGACTGCTATGTCTGGCGATGTTGTTTGGGTTTGGAAAATGCCTCAAAGTGATGGGAAGACAGCTGCAACTTCTTTATTAGCATCTGCTAAAGAATCTGTTCAATCGATGACAGGGAATATTGATTATAGTTTTTTTAATTTTATTAGTGGATCATTGCATAATAATTTTGTTGATTACAATAATCAGCTTGGATACGCTAGCCAGGAAGTAGATTTGACCTGGACTTCATTATTTATAGGTTTGATTCCAGGCTCTATTGGCGAAACCTCAACATTTGCAGTTATGATTGGTGCAGGTTTAATTGTTTTAACTGGTGTTGCTTCACATAGAGTTTTAGTCGGTGGTTTAATTGGAATGGTAATGAGCTCTTTAGTGTTATATTTTTTTGGTAGTTTAATTGGTAGTACTAATCCAATGATGTATTTACCTCCACAGTATCATTTAGTCATGGGTTCATTTGCTTTTGGTTTAGTATTCATGGCTACTGAACCTGTTACAGGGTCTCATACAGAAAAAGGAAAAATAATTTATGGTATTCTTATTGGATTCATGTGTGTAATAATTAGGTGTATCAACCCAGCTTATCCAGAAGGTATGATGCTTGGTATTTTATTTGGTAACGCTTTTGCACCTTTGATAGATTATTACGTAGTAGAGTCTCATGTAAAAAAAAGAAAGAGTAGATATGCTAGATAGGCTTAAATCCATTCAATTTGTGATGATTGTTTCATTTATTTCAAGTCTAATGCTTGCTTTTATGGCTACTTTTTTGAAACCGTCTATTGATAATAATATAGAACTTGATAAGAAAAAAAGTCTATTAAAGTCAATTGGTATAGATGTAACTGGATTTGATGAACAGAGCTTAGATGTAAAATATAAATATCACATTGAAGAATTAGTAATTAATAAAAATGGTAATATTGTTGATAATATTAAATTATCTGATTTAATATGGAAAGAAGATAAGGGCAGTGGTTCTATAAATTATGAAAATTCTAAATCTGGCAATATTAATGAATATCTTCCAATTTATAAGACCAATAATCCAAATGGTTACATAATTCCAATTTCAGGTAAGGGTCTATGGTCTACATTAAAAGGTTATTTTGCAATAGCAGATGATAAAAATACAACTATGGGAATTGTGTTTTACGAGCACGGTGAAACACCTGGTCTAGGAGCTGAAGTTGACAAACCATGGTTTCAGAATCAATTTAAAATTGAACAAGGTAAGAAAATTTTTGATGAGAATGGAAGTTTAGTTTCTATATACGTTAATAAAAAGAAATTTACTAAAGATAAGCCTCATGAAGTTGATGGAATAACAGGTGCCACAGTAACAGCAGATGGTGTAACTAAGTTTCTTAAAAGAGACTTAATGAGATATGAAACATTTTTAGTTGGTCAAAGATAATGATTAAAAATAAAATATTTACAGATCCTTTAATGGATAATAACCCAATAACGAGACAAGTTTTAGGTATTTGCTCTGCATTAGCAGTAACAGTAAAGGTAGAGCTTGCGATAGTTATGACTTTAGCATTAACCTTTGTTTTAACAATGTCAAACACTTTAGTTTCAATATTTAGAAATCAAATACCTCATAATGTTAGAATTATTGTTCAGTTAACTATAATTTCTTCTCTAGTTGTATTTGCAGATTTGACATTAAAAGCATTTATGTATGATGTAAGTAAAGAATTATCAGTTTTTGTTGCTCTTATTATAACTAACTGTATTGTTTTAGGTAGGGCTGATTCTTTCGCTATGAATAATAATATTAAAGATTCATTTGTTGATGGTGTAGCTAACTCACTTGGATATGGTTTAATTTTAATATTAGTAGCAATTTTTAGAGAATTCTTAGGAAGTGGAACAATTTATGGTATTTCATTGTTACCAGAATCAATGTATAGTAGTGGTTATATTGATAATGGATTAATGCTTCTGGCTCCAGGTGCATTTATAGTTTTGGGCTTAATTATATGGTTACAGCGAACATATACAGGTTTTGTTGAGGAATAATTGATGGCAGAAATTTTAGAACATTATATAAGTTTAGCAACAAAGGCAATTTTTATTGAAAATATATTGCTAGCTTATTTTCTTGGGATGTGCTCATTTTTGGCATTATCTAATAAAGTCGAAACCGCTGCAGGTATAGGTAAAGCGGTAGTTTTTGTAAATGCGATTACAGTGCCTTTGAATTGGTTAATTAAAAATTATTTACTTGATAAGGGTGCTTTATCCTGGACAGGAATTGAAGCTACCAAAAATATTGATTTATCGTTTTTAACATTTATTGCATTTATAGCTACTATTGCAGCAGCTGTTCAACTAGTTGAAATGGTTATGGATAGGTTTAGCCCTTCATTATATAGTAAGCTAGGTATTTTTTTACCTTTAATTGCTGTTAACTGTGCTATTTTAGGCTCATCAATATTCATGGGTGAAAGAGACTATACTTTTTTAGAGGCTTTAGTATTTGCTATAAGTTCTGGTATAGGATTTTATTTAGCGATACTGCTTATGTCAACAATTAGATATAAGCTTAGATATTCAAGTATTCCTAATGGATTAAGGGGTCTTGGTATAACCATGATTTTAACTGGATTATTAGCCATTGCATTTTTATCATTTTCAGGGATTAATTTATAATGATTATTTCAACAACAATAGCAAGTGTATTAGTTATATGTACAATCATACTAATATTAGTAAGCCTTCTATTGCTAGCATCTTCAAAACTTCAACCTCAAGGTGAAGTTAATATTTCAATTAATGATGGTTCAGATAGTATTGCAGTTAAACCAGGTGAGAGTCTTTTGTCAGCTTTATCAAGCAAAAATATTTTTTTACCATCAGCGTGCGGCGGTGGTGGTACTTGTGCTGCATGTAAATGTCAAGTTATAGATGGTGGAGGAGATATATTAGCTACTGAACTAACTCATATATCTAGAAAAGATGCGCAAGATAATTGGAGATTAGCTTGTCAAGTCAAAGTAAGAAATGACTTAGATATCAAAGTTAAAGATGAAGTTTTAAGTATCAAAAAATGGGAATGTACAGTCAAATCAAATGAGAATGTTGCTACATTCATTAAAGAGTTAATTGTTGAGCTCCCAGAGGGAGAAAATTTAAATTTTAAATCAGGTGGATACATACAAATTGATATTCCAAAATATAAAGTTGATTTTTCAAATTTTGATGTGGAAAAAGAATATCATGAGGATTGGGATAAGTTTAAAGTTTGGGATTTTAAAATGAATAATGATGAAGAAATTTTTAGAGCTTACTCAATGGCTAATCATCCTGCAGAAGGAAATATTGTAATGCTGAACGTTCGAATTGCTACCCCTCCACCAGCTTTATGGAATGATGTTCCTCCTGGAATTGCATCTTCTTATATTTTTAATTTAAAACCTGGAGATAAAGTTACTATATCAGGTCCATATGGCGATTTCTTTATAAAAGATACTGAAAGAGAAATGGTTTATATTGGTGGTGGTGCTGGTATGGCTCCATTAAGATCTCATATTTTTCATCTTTTCCATACATTAAAAACTAATCGTAAAGTATCTTATTGGTATGGAGCAAGGTCTAAAAGAGAAATGTTTTATGATGATCATTTTAAGAAGATTCAAGAAAAATTTCCAAATTTTGAATATCATGTAGCTCTATCTGATCCAATGGAAGAAGATAATTGGAAAGGTTATACTGGTTTTATACATCAGGTAGTGCATGATAATTATCTTAGCAAGCATGAAGATCCTACTGAAATAGAATACTATATGTGCGGTCCACCTATGATGAATACTGCAGTAACTAAGATGCTAGAAGACCTAGGTGTTGAAGAGGATATGATTGATTATGATGATTTTGGTGGATAATTTTTAATGTCCACAAACAAATATCCAATTATTGTCATTTTAATTACTTTTTTTCTATGGGCAATTATATTGTTTGTTATCCCTAATGATAAAGAAGTTATATTTAATGGTTCTACAATGGGTACAACTTATGAGGTTAAAGTAATTGATAATATTTCATCTTACCATAAAGATAGAATTCAATTTAAGCTAGATTCAATACTATTATCAATTAATCAATCTTTATCTACTTATATAATTGATAGTGATATATCAAAGATTAATAACGATCAAATTGTTTTTAACAGTTATAATATTAATAAAGATTTCAAGTATGTATTAGATAAATCCATTTATTATTTTAATCTTACAGGTGGGGCATTTGATGTAACTATTAAACCATTGATGGAAATATGGGGTTTTAGAGGTTCTGTACCAACAAAATTACCTTCTAGTGACGAAGTTACGGATGTACTTAAATTTGTTGGATCTGATAAAATCAAGCTAAATGGTAATCAATTAACTAAGGGGCACCCTAAGTTGCAGTTTGATTTTGGTGCTATTGCAAAAGGTTATGCAGTTGATGTCATTTCAGATTATTTAATATCTAATGGATATAAAACACACTATGTAGAAATAGGTGGAGAAATAAAATGTAAAGGTAAGGATTGGTTAATACAAATTGCTTACCCTGAATTTATGTCAAGTAAAGGATTTAATGTTTTAAACTTAAATAACCATTCAATAGCTACATCAGGAACCTATAATCAATATTTAAAAATTGAAGATTTCGAATATAGTCATATACTTGATCCCAGAATAGGAAAACCAGTTAAAAATAATATAGTTTCTGTCAGCGTTATTTCTTTAAATTCTATAGATGTAGATGCATTAGCTACATCACTTAAAGTAATAGGTAAAGATGAAGGGTTAAAAATTATTAATAATATTGACAATACTGAGTGCATGTTTATTATAAAAGAAAATAACCAATTAAAAGAATTTAGAAGTAAAAATTTTTCAAACTTTATTGTTAATTAATTTTTCACATTCACGTTTTTTTTCATCAGAACAAAGACATAGTTTACCTGTATCCGAACAGGTGCCAACCAGCTCTTTATTTAAAAAAACGTAACCGACACATAATATGAAGCTAAAAAAAAGTACAATTAGTATGGTGAGAAAAAATTCCATTTTTGTTAAATTTGATAATTAGTAATGTCTAAATTTAATGAATAGAAATTGAATATGAACTATAAAATATATTTATTATCATTTTTATTAGTACCAAATTTTTTGTTTAGCGCTAGCACTTCTCACCATATACATTTTGATTTTTTATGGATTATTCCTTTTATTGGTATATTGCTATCTATTGCTATTTTTCCTCTTATAAATGAGCATTTTTGGCATAAAAATTTTGGTAAAATTTCTGCTTTTTGGGCCTTACTTTTCTCTGTGCCTTTTTATATAAATTATGGTAATTCTACACTTTACCATTTTGTTCACGCCATTATGCTTGAATATATTCCATTTATTGTTTTGCTTTTTGCACTATTTACTATTTCAGGTGGAATTGTTTTAAGGGGTAATTTTGTTGGAACACCTAAGTTTAATTCAGTATTAATCCTGATTGGTACATTATTAGCTTCTTGGATGGGTACTACTGGGGCAGCAATGTTGTTGATTAGGCCCTTGATAAGGGCAAATATATGGAGAAATAACAAAACGCATATAATAATATTTTTTATATTTTTAGTAGCTAATATTGGAGGCTCTCTAACTCCCTTAGGAGATCCACCGTTATTTATTGGTTTTTTAAAAGGTGTCAATTTTTTTTGGACTACTAAATACATGTTTCTTCCAATGGTATTTGTTTCTTCTATATTATTAATTTTATTTTATTTTATTGATAATTATTATTTTAGTAAAGAATTACACAACAAACCAAAAACTGAGACTTTAAATTTTTCAATTCATGGAAAATTCAATTTTCTATTACTTATTGGTGTTGTTTTAGCAGTTGTTTTAAGTGGTTTTTATAAAGATTCATTTGGATACATTAAAATGTTTGATAACAATATAAGGATATCGTTTCTTATTAGAGATTTATCTTTATTATTGTTTGGTGTCTTAAGTTATAATTTAGGTTCACTTGATTTACGAAAAGAAAATGGTTTTACTTGGTTTCCAATTATGGAAGTAGGAAAATTATTTGCTGGCATATTTATTACGGTAATACCAGCTCTTTCAATTCTAAGTGATAATCAAACTTATTTTTCACAATTATCTAACAAAATCTTTTTTTGGTTAACTGGAGTCTTATCAGGGTTTTTAGATAATGCTCCAACATATTTAGTTTTTTTTACTAGTACAGGAAAATCCCCAGAAATATTAATGGACTCAATTTTTACTCTTCTTGCTATATCTTCTGGAGCAGTATTTATGGGTGCAATGACTTATATAGGTAATGCACCTAATTTCATGGTTCGATCTATTGCAGAAGAAAATAGTATTAAAATGCCAGGATTCTTTGGATATATGGCTTGGTCTATTCCAATATTAGTACCTATATTCTTATTGTATAGCTATATTTGGTTTTAGATAGAAAATGAAAGTAAATATAAATAAAATTATAAATTTAATAAATAGCAGTGATAACATTGTTTTATCGACACATGAAAAACCGGATGCTGATGGTTTAGGTTCATCTATAGCTTTTTATTACTATTTAAGATCACTTAATAAAAACGTCAAAATAATTCAACCTTCAATATTTCCATATGAATGTTCAGTAATTGATCCAGATAAAATTGTAGAGACTTTCGAAGATAATCATATTGATTTTATAAAAAAATCTAATTTAGTAATACTATTTGACGTTGGTCATTATAAAAGAGCGAATCCAATTTCAAGTATAGCCATTGATAATTCTATTGATTTAATTACTGTCGATCATCATAAAAATGATGATTTATCAGTTTTTTCTTCCGAAATTATTGATATTTCTGCTCCAGCAACTGGGTTATTAGTTTTTAATTTTTTAAAGAAAGTTGGATTTGATTTTTCAGATAACCTAAAAGTTTCAAATGCTATTTATGCAGCAATAATGACAGATACAGGATCATTTCGTTACAGTAACACAACTTCAGAATGCCATCACATAGCAGCTGAGTTGATAAATAATGGTGTCAAACCATATGATATTTATGTACCGATATACGAACAAAGGAATCTTTCACAAATTAGATTATTTTCTCATTTAATTAATAATCTAAAATTTGACTTAAATAATTCTATTTGTTATGGTATTTTAACATCCGATAGTTTTAAAAATACTAAATCACAAATTTCTGATATAGATGGTTTTACTGAATTTATTAGATCAATAAAAAATGTTGAAATTGCATTTTTATTAACAGAACAAGAGGATGGTACATTTAGAATTAATTTTAGATCAAAAGGTTCCTTTACAGTTAATGATGTTGCTTCCACTTTTGGTGGAGGGGGACATCAGTTCGCAGCAGGATGTAAAATTTCTAATTTAACACCTGTTGAAATTGAGTCTAAAGTTCTTAACTTATTGAAAACAAAAATGGGATAATATGTCTATAAAAAGTGATAAATGGATTAGAGAAATGTCTCTAAAAAATAATATGATAAAACCTTTTGAAGATAAGCAAATAAGTAGAGATAAAGTTTCATATGGTTTATCATCATATGGTTATGATATTAGAGTAACAGATGAGTATAAAATTTTCACTAATATTAATAATAGTATAATTGATCCAAAAAGATTTGATGAAAATTCTTTTGTTAATTTTAAGGGCGATGTTTGTATTGTTCCAGCAAACAGTTTCGCGTTAGCTAGAAGTGTAGAATATTTTAAAATACCAAGAAATGTTCTAACAGTTTGTCTTGGTAAATCTACCTATGCTCGATGTGGTATTATTGTAAATGTTACTCCATTTGAACCAGAATGGGAAGGTCATGTAACACTTGAGATTTCTAATACTACACCATTGCCAGCAAAAATTTATTCAAATGAAGGTCTATGTCAAGTTTTATTTTTTGAATCTGATGAAGAATGCGAGACATCCTATAAAGATAAAAAAGGTAAATATCAGAATCAAACTGGTATTACTTTACCTAAAATTAAATAATAACGTGCATAACGTGTAAATTTATGTTAAATTATTACTGCTTATATTAAGGATTTAATTAAATGAATATTATCGTCGCTAAAAGTGCTGGTTACTGTTTCGGTGTAAGAGATGCTGTTAATATGGCTTATGAAACTGCTGAAAAGTACGGCGACGTATATATGTTAGGTGATATAGTTCACAATGAAAAAGTTGTAGCTGATTTAGAAAGAGCTGGCGCTAAAGTCGTTAAAGATTTAGATCAAGTACCAAAAGATAGTCCTGTTTTATTCAGAGCTCATGGAACTAAGACAGATATTTGGGCTGAAGCCAAAGAAAAAAATCTGAATGTTATAGATGCAACATGTCCATTAGTTCATGAAATTCATCATGAAGTAAAGAAATTAGAGTCAGAAAATAGACAAATCATTATTATTGGCGATCACGGTCACGATGAGGTTGTTGCTATAGCTGATCAGGTTACAAAACGAGCACCTATAATTATTTCAAGTCCTGAAGAAGCTCAAACAATAAGAAGGTATAAAAGAGCAGGTGTTGTTTCTCAATCAACTCAAATGATTGAAAATCTACAAGAAATCATGAATATTTTGCTTCAAAAAGTTTATGATTTAAGATTTGTAAACACTATTTGCTTTCCGACAAAAAGAAATCATGAACGTATTAAAGAATTATCTGTAAACTGTGATGTTATGATTGTAATTGGTTCATTTACAAGCGCGAATTCAAAACGTCTAACAGAACTTGCAGTTCAAAGAAATAAGAAATCATACCAGGTTACAGGACAAGAAGATTTAAAAAAAGAATGGTTTATTGATGTTAAAAATGTTGGTATAAGTGCTGGAGCTTCTACACCTGATTATCTTATCAAAGAAGTGACAGAAAAAATTAAAATTTTTGAAAGGGAAATAAATAATGAGTGATTATAATGTTAAAGTTGGTTTAGCTGAAATGCTAAAAGGTGGCGTCATTATGGATGTAACTAATTTTGAGCAAGCTAAAATTGCTGAAGATGCAGGAGCATGTGCGGTCATGGCTTTAGAGAGAATTCCTTCTGATATAAGGAAAGACGGAGGTATTGCAAGAATGTCTGATCCACTTTTAATTAAAGAAATACAAGAATCAGTATCTATTCCTGTTATGGCTAAGTGTAGAATAGGTCATTTTGGTGAAGCTAATATTTTAGAAGCTTTAGAAGTTGATTTTATTGATGAAAGTGAAGTTTTAACTCCTGCAGATGAAGAATTTCATGTTGATAAGCATAATTATAAAGTACCATTTGTATGTGGTGCTCGTGATTTAGGTGAGGCTTTACGAAGAATCAATGAGGGTGCAGCAATGATAAGAACTAAAGGTGAAGCTGGTTCAGGTAATATTGTTGAAGCTGTCCGTCATATGAGAACGATTTTAAAGCAGATTGAAGAATTAGATGTTAATGAATCAAATGCAGCTAAAATGAAGGTGCCAATGGAGTTATTAGAAATAGTTAAAAATAAAGGTAAATTACCTGTACCAAACTTCAGTGCTGGTGGTATTGCTACACCTGCAGATGCAGCTTTAATGATGCATTTGGGAGCTGATGCTGTTTTTGTTGGTTCTGGTATTTTTAAATCTGAAAATCCCTCTGAAAGAGCTAAATCAGTAGTTAAAGCTGTGACACACTATGAGGATTCTAAAATTTTAGCTGAAGTTTCAGAAGGTTTAAAAGGTGCTATGAAAGGTTTAGATATATCAGAAATTCCTGCAGAACAAAGGTTTCAAGAAAGAGGTTGGTAGTTGAATATTGGAGTATTATCACTTCAAGGTAATTTTAACGAACATATAAAAAAATTAAAATCTTATGATGTTAATGCCTTTAAAGTTAAAAATAAGTATGAATTATATAAATGTGATGGGTTAATAATTCCTGGTGGTGAGTCAACTACTATGTCGAAAATGTTAGATTATAAAGATTTGCGTTCAGCTTTATTAAGTATAAAAGATAAAATAAACTTTTTAGGAACCTGTGCTGGTATGATTTTACTATCAAAAACACAAGGTTACAAAAATTTAGAGACACTATCAATAATGGATTTTGAAGTTTTAAGAAATGGGTGGGGAAGACAAATTTTTTCTTTTAATGATAGCTTAGAAACCACATTGTCTGAAAAATCTTTCACAGGAACTTTTATTAGAGCTCCTAAAGTAACATATCACTCTAAACAATTAAACTGCCTATCCTATTACAATGATTCTCCAGTTATTTTGACTGATGGAAGGCATCTTGCGTGTTCTTTTCACATTGAATATTCATCAGATAACTCAGTTTACGAGTATTTTTTTAAATTAATAAGTAATTAAAATGTCAATATTAGATAAAATACAATTTCCAAAGGACCTAAAAAAATTAAATCTTAAGGAGTTAAATGAGTTATGTGATGATATAGCTAATCTTATTGATACTACAATAAAAGATAAAGGGGGTCATTATTCATCTCCATTGGGAGTTATTGAGTTAACAGTTGCATTACATTATGTCTACGACACACCCAAAGATAAAATAATATGGGATGTAGGTCATCAAGCTTATCCTCATAAAATATTAACAGGTAGAAAAAATAAATTTAACACTTTAAGACAAAAAGATGGTCTTAGCGGATTTTTAAAAATTGATGAAAGTGAGCATGATTTGTTTGGTGCTGGGCATTCTAGCACCTCTATTTCTGCAGCATTGGGTTTTGCTCATGCAAGAGATAAAGATAAAAGCGATTCAAAAGTATTGGCTGTTATTGGTGATGGAGCGATGACAGGTGGAATGGCATATGAAGGTATTAATAATTTAGGTTTTCATAAAACACAATTAACAGTTATACTAAACGATAATAGTTTATCAATCTCAAAAAGTGTTGGAGCATTATCGAAATATTTAACATTAATCACAACAAATAAAACTTATAATAAGCTTAGAAGTAAAATTTGGAAATTTTCTGGTATGATTCCATTTTTTTCAAATACAGTTAGATATTTTATTAAAAAATCAGAAAAAGGTTTAAAGGCTTCTTTGACACCTGGAGGTTTATTTGAAGATTTAGGTCTTAGATATATTGGGCCTATTGATGGTCATAATTTAAAAGATTTAATTAGAACTTTTAAAACAGTAAAAGAAATGAATTCACCAGTATTAGTCCATATTTATACAAAAAAAGGAAAAAGAATTTCTGTGAGCGAAGAAGACTCCATTAAATATTATAGTTTATCTGGAAAAAATAATAAATCGAAAACAAATAATGAAGTGCCAGACTATTCAAAAGTATTTGGAATGTCTTTGAATAAATATTCGCAAAATTACAAAGATTTAGTTTGCATTACTGCAGCAATGGGTATTGGTACTGGTTTAGGTATATTTGCAAAGGATAATCCAGATAAATATATTGATGTTGGTATTGCAGAGGAGCATGCGGTTACTTACGCTGCTGGTTTAGCAGCAGCAGGTAAAAAACCTCTAGTAGTCTTATATTCAACTTTTTTTCAAAGAGCTTACGATCAAGTTCTACATGATATTTTATTGCAAAAATTACCTGTTATTTTTTGTTTAGATAGGTCAGGTCTAGTAGGTCCCGATGGTCCAACCCATCATGGTGTTTTTGATATCTCAATGATGATTAATTTACCTGGAATAATTGTTGCAGCTCCAAAAGATGGAAATGAATTAGAGAGTTTATTATTAACAGCTCTTGAATGCAATAAACCATTTTGTATTAGATATCCAAAATCTAATTCTTTAGTATATGATTTTAATGAAGAGAAGAAAGTTTTAGATATAGGTTCTTGGCAGAAAATTATTAAAGGTGAAAAAGTTGCCATTCTTAGTGTTGGAAGTATGGTTGAAACAGCATCTAAATCAGTTGTTAAAATTAAAGAAAAATTTAACTTTACTCCAACAGTTGTAAATTGTAGATTTATTAAACCTTTAGATGAAAAAATGTTATTAAATCTAAAAGAAAAACATAATTTTGTAATCACGATTGAAGAGGGTACTGTTAAAGGTGGTTTCGGTACATCAGTTTTAAGTTTTTATAATAATAATAATAATAATAATAATAGTAAAATTAAAATTCATAATTTAGGTATTAGTGATAACTTTGTCGAGCATGGTACTAGGCAAGAATTACTTGATATTGTGAATTTAAACGAAAATAAAATAATAGATGTTATAGAAAATTATACAAAATATGAAAAAAATAGATAAGAAAAAGCTCTGGGAAGAAAAAGTATCTGCTAGCAAAGTAAGAGATTATAATTTTGATACTGTTTCAGGCAAACAGAATAAATTGCTTTATTTGCCACAATGTTTAGATGATGATTATTATAATAAATTAGGTTTTCCTGGACAATACCCATACACTCGTGGAATTCATCCAAATCTATACAGAGGAAAATTATGGACAATGAGACAGTTTGCAGGCTTTGGGAGTCCAAAAGAAACTAATGAGCGGTTTAAATTTTTATTAAAAAATGGTCAAACAGGTTTATCAGTTGCTTTTGATATGCCTACATTAATGGGATATGATCCAAATAATGAAATTTCATTAGGTGAAGTCGGTCACTGTGGTGTATCAATTTCAAATTTAAAAGATATGGAAATACTATTTGATGGTATTGATTTATCAAAAGTTAGCGTTTCTATGACTATAAATGGTCCGGCAGTTATTATTTTTGCTTTTTACGTTGCTGTAGCAAAAAAACAAGGTGTTGAAATAAAAGATTTAAGAGGAACACTTCAGAATGATATTCTTAAGGAATATATAGCTCAAAAAGAATGGATATACCCTCCTAAGGAATCTGTTAGAATAATTACTGACATGATGTCTTATTGTAATGCAGAGATGCCTCTTTATAATACTATTTCTATTTCTGGTTACCATATTAGGGAAGCAGGTTCGACTGCTGCCCAAGAACTTGCTTTTACGCTTGCAAATGGTTTTACTTATGTAGAAAATGCAATCAATGCGGGCTTAGATGTTGATGACTTTGCACCTAGATTATCTTTCTTTTTCAACTCCCATTTAGATTTTTTTGAAGAAATTGCAAAATATAGAGCTGCCAGAAGAATTTGGGCTAAAATCATGAAGACTAAATATAAAGCAAAAAAAGATAAATCATTAATGCTTAGATTTCATACTCAAACAGCTGGTTTTTCACTAACAGCTCAGCAACCAGAAATTAATATTGCAAGGACTGCTTTTCAAGCACTCGCAGGTGTTATTGGAGGAACACAGTCATTGCATACAAATTCAATGGATGAAACATTAGCATTACCATCTGAAAAAGCAGCTGAAATAGCATTGAGGACACAACAATTAATAGCTTATGAAACTGGAGTAACTAATGTAATTGACCCGCTTGGTGGGTCATGGTATGTTGAAGAATTAACTGACTCAATAGAGAAAGATGCTTTAGACTATTTTGATAAGATAGACAAAATGGGTGGAGTTATCGAATGTATCGAATCTGGTTATTTACAAAAAGAAATTTCTGATGCATCATCAGAATATCAAAGAAAAGTAGAAAATAATGATAGATTAATAGTTGGTATGACAGATTTTATAAAGGAAAACGAAGAAATTGAAATTCCAATACTTGAAATAAGAAAAGAAGTTGAAAGTGAGCAGAATCAGAGGTTAGTTAAAGTCAAAAATGATAGAGATAATAATTTAGTTTTAGATAAACTATCCAAAATAGAGAAAGCATGTCATACTAAAAAGAATTTAGTTCCTTTAATTATTGATGCAGTTGAATCATATGCTACACTTGAAGAAATAGTTAATAGTATGAAAAAAGTTTTTGGTGAATGGACAGAAAAAGCAATTTTTTAATATGAATCCTAAATTAGATAAATTTACAGTAGGAATCGAAGAGGAATACATGATATGTGATCCTCGGACTGGAGATTTAGTTGATAAAGCATCATTGATTATGAATGAATTTAAAGACTCAAAAAGGTTTTCTTATGAACTGATTGAGTCCGAAATAGAAGCAAATACATCAATTCATACTGATATAAATTCAGCTATAAAAGAGCTTTCATATTTAAGAAGTAAAATAAATAATTTTGGTAAATCAAATAATTTTACTTTAGGTGTCAGTGGAACTCATCCTACGGCATCGCCAGATAAACAGAAATTTATTGAAAATGAATCTTACAGATGGGTTTCGAATCAATTGCATTATTATGCAAGTAGGAATATGACATTTTCAACACATTTCCATATTGGTATACCTGATTTTAACAAAGTTACAATTATAATGAATTCTATGAGAAGATGGATTGCACCACTTTTAGCTTTATCAACAAATTCACCTTTTTTTGATAGTGTTAATACTGGAATGAGGTCATCACGAACTATGCAATTTGGTGCTTTTCCAAGAACAAATATACCTAAATCCTTTAATACATTAGATGAATATCTTAATTATACAAATAAGTTAATGGAAATTAAATCTATAGAAAAAATGAGGCATATTTGGTGGAAAATTAGACCTCATCTTGATTATAATACACTAGAATTTAGAGTGTGTGATTCTCAAAGGTCATTAAAGAATGTTCATATGTTAACTTGTCTATCTAGAGCTCTAGTCCACAAAGCATATACTGATTTTGAAAAAACAAAATATACAAATAATCTATCTGTTGAATATCTAAATGATTCTTTATGGAAAGCTTCTAGATTTGATATGGATGCCATTATATATGATGAAGTTACTGATAAAAATTTCACCTTATATGATTTTATTGAATATATGTATGATTATTGTAAAGATTCCTTAGATATTTTTGAAGATAATATCAAAGAAAGATTAGAGCACATTCTAAAGCATGGCACTGAATGTGACGAGCAATTAAGATATTATAAAAAACATAATTTTGATAAACTAAAATTATTTTTAATTAATGAAGTTGAATACTTAACAAAGGAGTAAAAAATGGCACGTAAGATTGTACATGTAGTTGGAACAGGCACTATTGGAGAACCATTAATTGGACTTTTATGTGATTTTAAAGATGATTTAGGAATTGATGAAGTAACATTTCATAAAAATACTCCATTAATTCATGATAGGTCTAAAGTTACAAATTTACTTAAAAGAGGTGCTAGGCTAAGTACAAACAAAGAAAAGTTTTCTGGATTTAATGATATTGGAATGAAGCCTGAATTTTCTACTGAAGAAGCTATAAGTAGAGCCTCAGTAGTGATAGATTGTACTCCTTCAGGTTATGGGCATAAAAATAAACATCA
>CEVN01039286.1_pt1 | contig 30930 bp, 29 predicted proteins | sample 427041 | NCBI WGS metagenome assembly CEVN01 (sample SAMEA2623463, study PRJEB7988) | marine metagenome | biome: marine biome (ENVO:00000447); feature: surface water layer (ENVO:00002042); material: "saline water (ENVO:00002010), including plankton (ENVO:xxxxxxxx)" | depth 5 m
CCTTTTACCGAGCAATCCTGCGAACATGTATTCTTCCAGATTGTCTGGTAAAGGTGCTATTGCCGAGAAAATCAATTCAGGTGGCCCGCCTATGCATATTGCAACAGGCATTTTTCCTTCAGGCCATGCGGCAGCATGGTCTGCGCCATGTTTGTGAATTTGCCAATGCAAACCAACTTCTTTTGGTCCAAAAATTTGACCTCTGTACATTCCTAGATTATGTTCTCCAGACTTGGGGTCCTTTGTAACTACAAGAGGTAATGTGATGTATCGTCCACCGTCCATAGGCCATGTTTTGGGGATCGGTAATTGCGTAACATCGAGTTCCATTTTTACTCTCTGACAAGAGCCCTTTCTTACTTTCTTAGGTGGAAGCGACATCGCATCTCTGAGTAATGGAATCCCGGTCCACGGCTTTTTCATGATTCCACCAATGTCGGGTTTCATCAGTGCAACAAGCCTGTCTCCTACTTCGGTCGGATGGGATGCACCCAGCGCTCTAAGTGTTCTATCGTGAGAGCCAAACAGATTCATTGCAAGAGGTATTTCGCTAATTTCTCCGTTAGGTAGTCTTGGTTTCTCAAAAAGAACGGCTGGCCCGTTGTTCTTCACAAGCCTGTCTGCGATTGCACCAGCCTCTAATTCTACATCTACGGGCTCTGATATGCGCAGTAGCTCGCCCTGCTTCTCGAGATGGGCGAGCCAGCGAGTAGAATTACGCCAGGCCATGATACCGCTAGGAGGACCTCCTCATCAATACTTGTTCTGTGCCGACTCATTGAAGTCCCGCCTCCCCTTCGGGGAGGCATGGCGAGTTGCGACGTTCTGGTTATCGGCGCCGGCCCAGGAGGGGGTTCAGCCGCTCTACACTCCGCTCGCGCAGGCCTCAGTACAATGATTGTAGAGGCTGATGCCGAAGTCGGAGTGCCAGTGCACTGCGGAGAATGCCTATCGCAGATGGCAGTCGACAATCTTGATTTGGAATTGCCGGAAGATGTGATCGCTCTTGATTGCAAAGGTATTCGCGTAATATTTCCCGATGGTACTGCAAAGTTGTTGACAGAGAAAGGATATGTTCTCGAGAAACATAAATTCGAACAATGGTTGTGTGATGAGGCGGTCAAGAAAGGAGCTAGCCTACACCTCTCTCACAGGGTAACATCTATGGAAAGAATTTACAATAGCAAAAATGAATTTGTCAATTGGAAAATTGATGGACGTGGAGACGAATTTCCTATTGAATGCAAAGCAGTAATCGATGCCTCTGGAGTGACAGGAGCGGCCACAAAATTACTTGACATGGGAACTGAAGTTGAAGTGATTGCAGGATTCCAATATGAGATGACAGAAGTAGATAATGACGGTTATTTGGATTTCTACCTCTGGCCTGAATATTCTCCGCATGGATATGTTTGGATGATTCCTAAGAAAGGCGGAAGAGCAAATGTTGGCCTTGTTACTACTGACAAGAAGGGCGCCATCAAATATCTCGACAAATTTGTTGAGGATACTTATCTCAAAGGTAAAGGTATTCAGAATCCAGAATGGAGAAAACCCGGAATCAAACCAAGGCCATTCGGCGGTACAATACCAATCTCTGGGCCTAGAGAAATTACTACTGGAGATGGTTTGATTCTGGTTGGAGATGCGGCAGGATTTACTTCACCGCTGTTTGAAGGAGGTTCTCATCTTGCTTTATGGTCTGGTAGACAAGCGGCTCAAACTATTGCTGCAGCAATTTCTGAAGGCGATTTGTCCGATTCAAAAATGCAGAGTTACGTCAAGGCTTGGAAGAAGCGCTTCCCACCATATCACAAGATTTTGAAGGGAAAAACATCACTATATGATTTGAGTGATCAAGAATTATCCAATATGGCCAAATGTTTGCCCGAGGAATTAGGTTCAATGTCAGTACTTGACAAACTATGGATTGGATTGAAAATTTTGGTACGCCATCCTTTCTTGTACACTAAAGGCGTGATTAGTGTTCTACTTTCATTTGGTTATTCGAGGGCGAAGCATTTCGGATGGTGAATAGATGGAATCTTTGCTGATGCCATTCGCTGTATTTGTTGCAGCGTGGGTAACCTTTCGACCTGATCCAAAGGTAACATGGATTCTAGCACTACCATTTTTTCTATTGGCATTCATGTTTACAATGAATTACGACACAATTCATCTTGTTGCTTGGTATGGAGGTGCAGAACTCCCACTAAAATACAGATTTGCAGCTACATGGGCTGCTAGAGAGGGGCCAATCCTCCTTTGGGTAGCATGGATGGCTCTATTGTCAATAATATGGAGAAACCCACTAGCATCAGAATCTGAAGAAACGCATTTGCTCAGACTGCGATTGATGAATGGTTTCGCACTAACTCTCTTATTGGTTGCATGGATTTTACAACCATTCAAGCCAGCAGATGTCCGAGGGCCTGGTCTGAATGAATTGTTGCAGACAGACTTGATGGTAATTCACCCACCTCTTATCTTCCTAGCATATTCCTTGTGTATTACTTTAGCTTGTATTGCAATTTCTTCAATATTGACGAATTTCACAGGAATTAAGGACAGGTTAATCCAAGTCGCTAGACCTGCTTTCTTCTTCGCAACTTTAGGAATTGGCTTAGGTGGATTATGGGCCTATTTGATTCTAGATTGGGGTGGCTATTGGGCCTGGGATCCAGTGGAAACCGGTTCGTTATTGCCGTGGATTTGCTTGGTTATGTTACTGCATCTAAGAACTCGGCCAGGTCGGACGCCCGACCATATGTGGGCAGGAGTTGCAATGGCTTGTGGAGCCCTCGCTCTTTTCGCTACAATGGTTACCAGAGCCGGAGGAGTTTGGGCAGTGAGTGTCCATACATTCGTTGTGAATTCTGCCGCTTCTCCTCCGGGTGATGTATTTGGGCGAATCATGGTCTTACTTTCTGATGCAAGCGGTATTGAAGTAGTAGTATACTTCCTTGGAATTCTTCAGTTGCTAGCAATTTTCCTTGCTTCAAGGCTAGGATTTCAGTTCTCGAATTATTGGTTAGCATTACTGCCAATTGTAGCAACAATTGGGATCATAGGGGGCGGAGACATTCTAGATGGATTACCACCCACTCTTTTGGTAATATTGGGATTGGGACCTTTCGTAGAATCCGGCATCAGGTCATTACCTGAAGGACATGATTGGAAATGGTTCGCAATACCTGGGATAATGGTAGTATTACGGTTCATTCATGGAATGGTACTGTTTGAATTATTATCTCTGTTGTTTGCATTTGGTCTAATTTTTGAAAAAGAACGATTCAAGGCTTGGGGTTGGGCAAGTGCTGGGGTCATGCTGTTTTTATCAGCATCATGGTCGGGAATGTTGGACATAACAATATGCGCCATAGGTATGACTACATTCGTATCTCCATGGTTCTTTGCTGAGGATAACGGAGAAACAAAATTTTCATTCATGGAAAGAAGCACTCAACAGAGATTAGTTCTGTGGGCGCCTGTCGTTGTAGTTGGCTTGTATCTCATTCTAACATTGGTGATTTTGATTTCAAGCATCGACTCGATTCAATTTGCTGCACATGAATTGTATGGTGCACCATTCATTGCTGCCATAATGCTTGCATTTGTATCTTGGAGTATTAGAGATAGGCCAAAGAGAGTATTCTACATGATGGCTTCAACTCCGCTAATTCTCGTTGCCGCATGGTTCTTTGGAGCCTCACTTGGTTACGATTCAAAAGATATTCTTGGAGCATCTCTTAACCGAGGTCAGATTGGAATTGTAATCTTGATTCCTGCGCTTTTAGCATTGCCAGCAACAATCTCTCTAGCCAAGGAAAATTTTGGTAAACGCGATATACCATTTTTCGCCCATTTGATTCATCTGGGCCTTGTCTTGTTAATCATCGGTCATGTGATGAGTACGACAATAATCGATAGAGGGACCTTTTCCCATACTGTGACTCTAATCAAAGATGAGAGAGTTGAATGGGGAGGTTACGAATTTGAGTTTACCGAGGTCGTTACTCAGACAGATGATCTTGAAGTCGGCGACGGCTATCTCGGAGCTGTAATCAATGTCTATGACGATGGTGAATTGATAGAAACTGTGGAGCCTGGTGTACTTAGATTTGATACTCGCTCCCGTTCTGAAATAGACAGGATTAGTATGTGGCATGGCGATTTGGTTTTGATTATGGATGGTACACAAGCGCGTTCATTGATGGAAGGAAGCGACTTAGTCAGAATCATGGTCTATGATTTGCCAGGCATCCACTTAGTATGGGGCGGATGGACGCTAATGTTGTTGTCAAGTCTTGCAATCTGGTTGCCGCGTAAAGACCCAACTGATTGAAATAGGGATGGTTGGTCGCCGAATTGCCCCCGTAGGGGGCGATAGGTGAATAACCATGGAAGAAGGAACCATTGTCCACGTCGATTATGACCTGTATAACGCAGACTCCGGCGATTTGATTGAGACCACTAGAGAAGAAGTCGCAAAGGAGCATGACATGCATCAAGAGGGTAGAACTTACACTCCTCTTGTCTGTGTGGTTGGTGCTGGAAACCTAATTTCTGGTTTCGAGGACAGTCTACTAGAAGCTGAAGCAGACAAGGATGTTTCTCTAGAGATCGCTCCGGCAGATGCCTATGGAGAAAAAGATCCAGAACAAATTGAAACTATTTCTATCGATAAACTTCTACGCCATGTCCGTGACCCTAAGTCGCTGTATATCGGTGGACCAGTTACCGTTGATGGCCGACAAGGAATTCTGTCCTACTTAGCAGCAGGCCGTGCTCGTATCGATTACAACCATCCTATGGCCGGACGTACACTGAAGTACGATTACAAGATTGTAAAGGTCATCGAAGGCAAGGAAGAGAAAGTTGCTGCACTACTTGAAGCAAATACTGGACAGGAAGGTTTCGAAGTTTCATTTGAAGGTGATGACATTTCAATCGTCGTACCTCAAACTATGCTATTCGACCCTAATGCAGCAATGCAAAAGTTCCGCTTAGTAACTGTTCTTAGAGATGCTGTAGAGGCTGGAAAGGTGTCATTCGTTGAAGTTCACGAACCTCGTGTTGCGTCTGAGGAGGAAGAGAACAAATCATGTTGTCCAGATACAACCTGTGAATCCGAAGATTGCGATACAAGTAGCGAAGAAGAGTGATGTCCGCGGAATGCTCATCATCTGTGACGGCGTGAGACAATCATGGAAGACACAGAATTCTCCAATGGAGAGAGGATTCTTCTTTCCCTATTTGGTTTAATTTCGCTCGTTGTTGTAGGCGGCCTTATTTTTGCTCCTGAGTTGTTTTGGGACGACTTTGTCAAAGTCTACATTTGGGATCCAATCGTAAAGGACGCTGGAACTACTGGAGATGCAGGTTATTCAGAAGTGAATACTATTGTGTATATCCTTACGATGATCGCCGCAGTGATTGTCTTTCAAGCCTTATTCAGAAAGTGGCAACTACCTGTTGACGACCGTATGGTGTGGGCACTAATCTCGTGGGTCGCCCTTGCTCCGGTTCTCAGGGTATTGGAAGATGCTGATTATTTCAAAGAAGGAATCGACGTTTTATTCATCTCACCATTAATTCACATTCATTTGGCTGCATGGCTGATAGTTTCTGCATTCATCGGACATATTTGTAAGAAAAATCAACTTTCAATGCTAGCAATGTTGTTGGTGGCGTACATCGCCTTCACAGGGCTGTTGGTACTACCGAGTATTCACGTGCACGAGACTGGCCAATTCTGGATTCTTGGAGGTTCAATCGCTGGAGCAGTAATGATAGCAGTAGTGATTCACAATACATGGGATTGGGAACCAATCCCTCGAGCAATGTTGGCTTTTGCAACCGGTTTGATAACAATGGGATTAGGACATTGGGTGCAATTAGCATCAACTCCATGGGTTCAAGATAGCGGACTGTTGCCGCGAGATAATGAAATATTGTGGCCTGTTCTTGTAGTGGTTGTCATTCCTTTGATTATCACCTGGGCTGTATGGCGCCAAGGTGTGGAAGATTTAGCTCAATTACGATTAACCGGTAATGTTGTTGGATTAATTCCAGATGGAATGACATTGGACCAATGGGAGAGCGAAGACCGTTCCAGCCATCCCGTAGAGGTATTATCGCCTAAGGGAATTCTTGCAACTCCGATGGTTGCGGGTATGTTATTCGGTCAACTTTGCGACGGACTGGCAACAATGGTTGGTATTGATTGGTTTGGATATTCTGAAAAACATCCACTATCAGATGCTGTAATCCAATTCGGCAACGGTTTCGACATACTGGGTGAAGGCGCTTGGCTCTTTTTCTTGGTTAAGGCAGCACTTGCAACTCTGATAATTTGGATGTTCTCACAACTAAGAATTGAGTCTAGGCAGCAGCATTTACGAGTGCTAATTGTACTAGCAGTGATGATTGTAGGTATGGCTCCAGGGCTTCGAGATATTGGGAGATTAATCCTCGGCGTGTAAGCGGTTGATTCAAGTCGCAATCTACCTTCGGTGATTTGAGGGGAAGACATGGATAGGCTACCAACTCGTGTCAATCGTGCCGACCCGGACTTCCAAAAACATCGGAATCATAATCAAGAATTGATTGAAACTTTACGCCAACGCCTAGATGTTGTAAATCAAGGAGGGGGCGAAAAATATGTCGAAAGGCATCGAAGTAGGGGTAAGATGTTAGCGCGTGAAAGGATTGAGAAAATCATCGATCCCGGAACTGCATTCATGGAGTTATCACCGTTAGCTGCATACGATTTGTACGATGGAAAGGCAAGCAGTGCCGGCATTGTTACTGGCGTTGGATTAGTCCACGGCCGAGAATGTCTTTTCGTTGCAAATGATGCTACTGTAAAAGGCGGCTCATACTATCCAATGACTGTTAAGAAGCATATTCGCGCACAAACAGTGGCTCATGAGAACAACCTCCCTTGTATCTATCTTGTTGATTCTGGAGGCGCTTTCCTTCCAATGCAAGATGAGGTATTCCCCGATATCGGACACTTCGGCCGAATATTCAGAAACCAGGCCAAAATGTCTGGTGACGGTATCCCTCAAGTTGCCGCAGTTCTCGGTAGTTGCACTGCGGGAGGAGCCTATGTGCCAGCAATGAGTGATGAGTCGATCATCGTCAAAGGAAATGGTACTATTTTCCTAGCAGGGCCTCCACTTGTCAAAGCGGCTACAGGTGAAGAAGTAACCGCTGAAGAGCTCGGGGGAGCGGATGTGCACACCTCACAGAGCGGTGTTGCAGATCATTTTGCAGAAGATGAGGATGAGGCCCTAAGAATGGTGCGGAATGTTGTCGAGAACCTAGGCTCTAGGGAACTAGCCCCGTTTGAGAGAATTGATGCTGAAGGGCCGTTTTATGATCCAGATGAACTTCTAGGATTGATTCCTGCAGATAATCGCACTCCTGTTGATGTCAAGGAAATCATCGCAAGAATTGTTGATGGAAGCCGGTTTCACGAATTCAAATCGAGATACGGTCAAACGCTGGTTTGTGGTTTTGCACATATCCATGGATACAAAGTCGGAATCGTTGCAAATAACGGAATATTATTCTCAGAATCTTCGCTAAAAGGCGCACACTTTGTAGAACTGTGTGGCCAGAGAGGGATTCCATTGGTTTTCTTGCAGAATATTACTGGTTTCATGGTCGGTAAAGCGTATGAGGCAGGTGGAATAGCTAAAGATGGGGCCAAATTGGTAACTGCGGTCTCTTGCGTAAACGTTCCTAAATTCACAGTAATAGTAGGTGGCTCTCACGGAGCAGGAAATTACGGAATGTGTGGGAGAGCCTATGATCCTAGATTCTTGTTCATGTGGCCAAACAGCCGAATTTCAGTAATGGGTGGCCCTCAGGCAGCAGACGTTCTAACTACTGTCAAGCAAGACCAGAGGGCAAGAGAGGGTAATTCTCCTATGCAAGGCGAAGAGTTGGAAGCATTCCGTGCTCCAATTCTTGAGAAATATGAAACCGAAGGAAGCCCGTATTATTCTACTGCCAGACTTTGGGATGATGGAATAATCGACCCAAGGGACACTCGCGATATACTAGGGTTATGTATTGCCGCTAGTCAAAATGCTAAGTTACCAGATGACCGATTTGGCGTCTTTAGAATGTAATTGAAAATTTAAATTTTGCAATTGGAGAATTAGATATGAACACTCAACCGGAAACTTCACTTATTCAATTGGAAATTGATGGATGCATTGCTAGGGTGACCTTGGCCCGTCCCGACAAATATAACGCCCTAAATGTTCAGATGATTTCTGAGTTGATCGAGGTATTTACTTGGACAGCAAAGAACTCTGTTGGTGTTACTGGAAAGCTCGAATCTGAAGATGGTAAACCCTACTTCAGAGTTCTTGTTTTGTCAGGAGAAGGCAAACATTTCTGTGCTGGAGCCGACATCAACATGATGCGAGATGCAGGTGCAAATACACCCGAAGAGAATCGTAGAGATTCAGAAAGACTCGATTCGCTATTCAATGGTCTATGGTCCCATCCATGTTTCACTATTGGTAAAATTCAGGGGGTTGCCCTTGGTGGAGGAGCAGGATTGATTGCATGCCTTGACCACGTAATTTGTGATTCAAAGGTCAAAATCGCCCTTTCTGAAGGTAAGTTAGGAATTCTACCCGCAGTAATTGGCCCATATGTTTACAGAAGAATGGGCAGCGCTAATTTCCGTCGTCACGCTATGCTAGCTGGTAGAATGGATACAACAGAAGCACTTCGGATTGGAATGATTGACGGTGTTGATGATTCATTGGATGAATCTGGTGTTATTGCTGAAGTTCTATCGACAGGTCCTTGCGCAGTCACTGCAGCCAAGGAATTGACACTTGGATTTGATAGATGGAATGAAAATGATGAATCTCTAAGGTTGTGGACACTTGATTTCACCAGTAGAATGCGCGGTAGTGAAGAAGGCCAAGAAGGCCTGTCCTCTTTCCTCGAAAAGCGAAGTGCTAATTGGAAATCAGAGGAGTGATTCGATGCTAAAGCGTACTCTTGTCGCAAATCGCGGTGAGATAGCATGCCGTATCCTACGTGCTTGTCGAGAGGCAGACATAGAAGGTGTTGCAATCTATGCGGCTAATGATTCAGGTACGTTATTCACAGAGTTAGCAGATATGGCGATTCAACTTGATGGAGAAGGTCTTGCTGAAACATATCTAAACCAAGAACAGATTTTACAAATCGCTCTGGACAATGGTTGTGATTCAATCCATCCTGGATTTGGATTTTTGTCTGAGCGTGCTGACTTCGCTCAAGCGGTTATGGATTCAGGTTTAATTTGGGTAGGGCCTTCACCGGACGCCATAACAAAAATGGGAGACAAAATGACTGCCCGTATTACAATGAAGGAAGCCGGAGTCCCGGTTATTCCAGGTGAAGAAGTATCTGGAGGACTTGAGGAAGTTCTTGAAATCGCTCCGTCTGTTGGCTACCCTCTGCTTCTGAAAGCTACTGCAGGAGGTGGCGGCAAAGGTATGCGCGCCGTGCACAAGCAAGAAGATCTCGAAAGTGAAGCGAAGGCCGCCATGAGGGAGGCTCTCAACGCCTTTGGTGACGACAGAATCTACGTCGAGAGGTTATTGGCCGGTAGTCGACATATCGAGATTCAAGTTTTGGCCGATAAGTATGGTCGAACCATACATCTTGGCGAGCGCGAATGTAGTATTCAAAGAAGACACCAGAAGGTCTTCGAAGAATCCCCGAGCGTTGCTTTAGATGCAGAATTACGTGAAGCAATGGGTGAAGCTGCTTGTGATGCAGCCCGTGCAGTTGACTATGAGGGAGCAGGAACTGTTGAGTTCCTAGTAACGCCCAAGGGAGAGTTTTTCTTTTTGGAAATGAATACTAGAATTCAGGTAGAACACCCTGTAACTGAGATGGTCACAGGAGTCGATTTGGTCCGCGAGCAACTTAGAATCGCTGGCGGCGAACCGATGAGTTGTGGCCCACTTAACATGCGAGGCCACGCTATCGAAGTTCGATTATATGCAGAGGACCCTTCCAATAATTTCCTTCCAGCAATTGGTGAATTGAAGAAATTTATTGCTCCAACCGGCCCCGGAGTTCGCCTGGATACAGGCGTGCGCGAGGGAGATTCAGTGACGCCCGATTATGACCCAATGCTTGCCAAATTGATTGTTTGGGCGCCTTCTAGGGAGGAAGCATTGCAGCGTATGGGAAGAGCACTAGATGATTTCGTGGTACTTGGATGTACAACGAATGTGAGATTCCTTCGAGAGTTGTGCACTAACCCCGATGTGGTAGACGGTTGGACTACAACTGACATGATTGACAGATTATGGCCTGATGGTTGGAGCCCAAATATCGGTGCACAAATTGGCAATGCTGGGCTTCTCATTGCAGCAGCATGTGAATCAACAAATCACGGAAGAATTTTGACTTCTTCAGGAGTAGATTCCGTGATTCCTTCTCCATTCATTACAATCAATAGGAGGTTTCCATGATGGAATTCAAAACCTCTGAAGGGCGTATCGAAATCGATGCAGTGCGTAATGGTTCATCCTTTACTTACGAAGGGATGACAATTCACACAGGCAATGAGTTGTGGCTGGAAATCGATGGTAGAAAACACAAGGCAGTTGCCACAAAGGTTGGAGATATTTGGTGGGTTCATGTGAACGGACACACAATGCAGTTCGAATTGATCGAGCCCGGTGCATCATCTGCGGATGATGAAGGTGGACTTACCGCTCCAATGCCTGGCAAGATTCTAGAAGTTCATGTTGCATTAGGCCAAAAAGTCAGTGCTGGAGATGTATTGATGGTTATGGAGGCTATGAAAATGGAGCACAAGATTGTCGCTGGTAGCGAGGGTATTGTAGAATCGATTCATTTTGCTGAAGGTGACCAAGTCCCTCAAGGGGCAGAACTTCTAACTCTTGGAGAATAATCATTCCAAATTTCTGATGTTTTCTTCGATTGTGCTAGCACATGTTTCGAATACTTCGAGAGATTGACCAACAGGGTCCTCTAGATTCCAATCCTGATCGATGCGAATCATTGGACAACTAACTCCGCAGCCCATCGAGATAACCATATCATAGGATTGCCAGTCTATGTCATCAACTAACTTAGGATGTAATCCATCGGTACTGATTCCTTTTGATTCCAATACTTTCAGAGCATTAGGGCTGACTGCTGAAGCTGGATGAGTTCCTGCACTCGCAGCGTCATGACCTAGGCTTCTTGCAATACCTTCTGCCATTTGCGAGCGACAAGAGTTTCCAACACATACGAATAGTAGGCGCATGATGAGGTCTGCATAGAAGAGGCATATGAACCAATGGCACATAGCCTCAATAGATGTGGAAGCCAATTTTTGTTTATGCCGCCATATTTCTGACATTGTTCATCGCTCACATCATTGCCGCAGCAAACGATTTTGACATGCTTTTCAGGGTCATTGCAACAATTATCACGATTCAGACAATGTTCGCGGGATTAGTTCTACATTTGCTCGATGGCGATGTTCGCCATGCTAGGCTTCCAGTGATAGCATTGAGTGTTGGTTTAGGATGGGCATATGCCGGTATGCAGATGGAATGGAACATTTTGTTATGGGTTGTTGGAGCGATTCTATTGCAATATGGTACTGAAAAAGGGTTGAAGTATAACAGGCCCGCGCATGCACATGATGGCTGATTCCCCTGTCAAGGTAAACCAACCCGGAGACGCACCTGCTGGACCTTCTCCTGAAGAGCAGAAGAAAATGGAGGCTGCTTACAATCAGATGAAGCGCAAGATGGCGATTTCAGAAATGGGTAAGGCGATTAAACACAAAATAATGGTCCTTTCTGGGAAAGGTGGAGTAGGCAAATCTACTGTCGCTACAGGATTGGCACTATCGCTAGCGCAACAAGGCTTGAAAGTAGGTTTGCTAGACATTGACATCACTGGTCCAAACGTTCCGAAGATGATGGGTCTAACCGGTAGACGCTTGAATGTAGAAAGCGGAAGAATTCATCCTGCACAGGGCCATTTGGGTGTCAAGGTCATTTCGATGGCATTTCTCTTGGAAGACGAGGATACTCCAGTCGTGTGGCGTGGACCAATCAAACTTGGAGCAATCCAGCAATTTATCGGCGATGTCGATTGGGGAGAATTGGATTATCTGATTATCGACTTCCCCCCTGGCACATCTGACGAACCGCTGACTGTGGCACAAAATCTCCCAGATATTGACGGGATGGTTATCGTCACAACTCCGCAAGATGTTGCACTTCTTGATTCTCGTAAATCTATTACATTTGCAAATTCACTGAAGGTTGATGTAATCGGAGTAATCGAAAATATGAGTGGTTACACGATTCGAGGAAAGGCTCCTTCTGGAACTGAAATAGAATTGGCTGCACCTGGTGGAAAGACAGTTCAAGTAACTGCGGATGAAGAAGGCCACTGGTCCGGAACTTTGGATATATTCAAATCGGGAGGCGGTGAGAAAACTGCTGAAGAATTCGGTGTACCATTCCTCGGTAAACTTCCATTCGACCCAGGCTTCGTAAGAGGTGGAGATGACGGAGTTCACAGAATCGTGTCTGAACCCGATGGTCCTGCATCTCAAGCATTCGCAGAGGTAGTAGCTCAAATCCAATCCAAGGTCGAATCCGGTTCAACCGATAGTGGATTAGAAATCATTTGAGGTGATCTTCATGGATATTCCTGAATTGAAGCGTTTAGAGCGTAGAGATGTCGACATGCATCTTATTTGGTCAGATGGTACAGAGCATGTAATTACCTATGATGATTTGAGACACGCATGTCCTTGTGCGAACTGCTCTCCCCAAAGGAACAACGATGATTCATCAAAAATATTGAGAAGAACCGTAGAAGCACTTCCTAAAGAAAAGCCAACTGTTAGACCAGTCGGGAATTATGCCCTAGCATTTGAGTGGACAAGTGGTTGCTCATCAGGAATTCATAGATTTGAGAGAATCTGGAGATTGGGAGAAAAACAAGATCCAGATAATGGCAAAGCGTATGTCCACGGAGTATGGTGAAACGCTCTTTCCGAGTGTATTTGTCGTAGTAATACACTTGTATGCCTTTATGACACGACGAAACTAGGAGGTTAGTCCAATGGATGGTGTTTATCTTACTTGGTTGATTTCCGCATTGGCAATTGGTGTACTGTTGATGCCAATGATTAAACCGCCTTGGGCTAAAGTGACATCGGAAGGTTTCATTGATTTCATTCGCAGATATTGGTTGCATATCGCTATTGTCTTAGTCATTTACAACGCCAAAGATTTCTTGGACGAAGTAGATAGAATTTTGATGGCCAATACCGATGGTATGCTCAACATGACTCCATGGATTTATGCTATTGAAGCAGATATGGTTTTGTGGGTTCAAGAGACATTTAGAGCGGATTGGCTAACTGCTTTCATGACACATTTCTATGTTGTCGGATTCATGGTAATATGCTATGTTTCGATATTCTATTTCGCATATTTCGATGACAGGTATATGGCTGATAGAATTAGTTTAGCGATATTTTGGGTGTATGTACTAGCAATTCCATTTTATCTGTTTTTCAATGTACATGTAACTGGAAATTATATTCCCGGAATGGAAACACTGGCTTACAATCACACTCCAGAAATCAATGACTGGTTTCATCGAATAGATCCTTTGACCAATGGAATGCCAAGTTTACATATTGCATTCCCATTTGCTGTTTGGCTATGTTTATTGAGATTTGATACAGATGGACGCTGGACTAATTATCGCAGGATACTATTGGTGTTTGTATTGATGACTGCATTTTGTATCCTATATCTTGGTATACACTGGTTCGTGGATATCATCGGAGGAATGGTTGTCGCAACAATAGCAGTAAACATTGCCAATAAGTTGGCAGATCCATTTTGGAGAATCTTTGATGAAAGAACAATTAACGCTCGGCTTGTTACATTGTTGACAAATCCGAAAAGGGCATTTAGTGTGGTTAAATCACATTCCGGCAAACAACTTTCAAGATTCACAAAGCCAACCAGTAGGGAAACAGGAATCATGTTGACCGTGGTCATGATTGTAGTCGCTGGCGTGATTACTTGGGATTTAACTCACCAATCAATACCGGCCGGAGGAGTTGATGCACCTGTAGGTGTGGAAGCTGCCGATGGTTGGCTAATCACTCTGGATGATAAAGAAGAAGCGACTTTATTGGTGGTTCATGATTTATCTAACTTAAATTCCGAGATAGAAGTTTTACAGCCGGAAATGGATGAAAATTCAACATACACGGTACGTGGAGACATGTTAGTGATGGCAAATCAAACTGTTCTGATGGTTGTTGATTTGACAAATCCACTTGAAGTAAGACACACCATGGATGTTCAATCACCAAGTGATGTGACGATTGTTTCAGATGATTGTTTTGCTTTGTTACAGGATGGGCAAGTGACTTACTGGGCCTTTGACGGTACGGAAAATGTAGGGCCAACTTCTAGTCAAGGGGATTCAATCATTTTGCTTGAATCATCAAATGGCCAGATCGCATTAGTATTCGCTAGCGACCCAGATACAGTACATCTTGGAATCATAGATGGCGAAGGTTTGATTTCACTAGAAGTGAATGCAACTGCGGACTCTGGAGAAGATGACATATTAATCGCTCAAGGTTTGAATGTTGATTTAGAAAATGCCACAATTACTGACATATCTTTTTCTGGAAATAAGTTAGCAGCCACGATTGATGTTAATGCAACTTCCAGATTAGTTCTACTCGATACACTTACAGGCGAAAGTCAGATTATTTCAGATCATAAATTTGCAGCCTACGACCCGCATGTAGACTATGGTGTTCTGATGTTTTCTGCATACACAGAAATCGACCCTTCAAATGCTTCAAGCAAATATACTGATAGAGAAATTTACATCCATGAATTCTCAACTAACTTGACAAAACCTTTGACTGCAGATGACTTAGACCAATGGGCTCCTATGGTGTTACAAGATTATTATGTATATCAACAGATGAATAGTGAAGGCGACATTAGTGTTGAGGTCCAAGCAAAAGAACCTACGCTACAACCATATTCATCGAATGTTTTGAAATTCGGAGTCATACTGGTTATTTCACTAGCGTTCATCTATATTGTACAAAAGCAAAGAGAAGCGAATACTTCTAACCACCATGGTATCGAACACGTTTCATAATTTGCTCTAGTCTTTTGACTACTTCAATCGCTTTTGGAGGCATTCCTCCAGGGGCTGCTTCAGGGTTGCCAAGTTCCTCATCTAAAGCGAGGTATCCCTTGAGGACCAAATCCATTGCACCTTTGACACTTGGATGACTTGCTCTCAGGATTTCATGAAGAACATGTAAGTCGATTCCAAAACCTTCCAAGTCATATTCACGAGTTGCTAATCCTAAATCGATTAGAACTGCATCTCTATTACTGTTGATTAGGATATTGTTAGTAGATAAATCTCCATGATTTACTGCGTTACGATGTAATTCACGAATCGCTTTTCCTACTGAGATAAGCAATTCTTCATCGTGTTCATTCGAATGGAGAACTTCGATAAGCGGCCTTCCTTCGATTTTCTCCATGATTATACTGGCTTCCTCCATATCAACATCCCATATTGCTGGAACTGGAGCTCCTCGGCTGGCCAGCCAAATCGTCAATTTGATTTCATTCGTCATTCGTTTTCTGGTTAGACTCGCATCCAGATCTGGATGTCTCCACCCTCGAGGCCTTCGCTTTTTCAGAATTGCAGACCTTCCATGCCATGAGCCAGAAATCACCTCTGCTTCCGCTCCGAGGTGCAATCTTTCACCGCCTGTCCATGCCTGCATCGAATAAGCGAGGAAGTGTATGGTTGAAAAAGGGGTGCTACCACCGACAGTTGAGGCTCAACCATGACAGTGTCATTGCCGATGTGCGCCATTGACTTCACCAATGACGCGATGGGTCCTGAAGAAGCAGCAATTGCTGACAGAATAACCGAGTTGAAGGAGCAGATGGGAGACGATTTGCTAATTTTGGGACATCATTACCAAAGAGACCAGATTGTCATGCACGCAGATTTGCTAGGAGACTCTTTCCTACTTTCTGAACTAGCAGCACAGTCTGATGCAAAGAATATCGTATTCTGTGGTGTTCACTTCATGGCTGAATCTGCGGACATTCTTACATCAAACAATCAGAGAGTGATTCTTCCAAACATGCGTGCTGGTTGCTCAATGGCAGATATGGCTGCTCTGGATGAAGTTGAAATTGCTTGGGAAGAAATCCTCAGCAAATCAGGATTGAGTGACCCTGCAACTGCAAAGGAAGGAGAATCCTGTCTGATTCCTGTAACTTACATGAATAGTGCTGCGGAACTCAAGGACTTTTGTGGCCGCCACGGAGGAATCGTATGCACTTCATCAAACGCTGCAGGTATCCTAGAATGGGCATATGAGAGGGCTGGACCAAATGGAGCGGTTCTTTTCTTCCCCGACCAACACCTCGGCCGAAATACCGGTCTTTCCATGGGAATTCCTCTTGAAAGAATGTCAGTATGGACTCCAGGAGAAGAGAATGAAATCCCTAATGATGTGAAAATTGTCTTGTGGCATGGATTCTGTTCTGTGCACAAAAGATTCACAGTTCCTCAGATTGAAGCGTTTAGAGAAGAGCACCCAGATGGCTTAGTTGTCGTTCACCCTGAATGTCCGATGGAAGTTGTTCAAGCCGCCGATGCTAATGGCAGCACCGAGTTCATACGAAGATTTGTTGCACAACAAGAACCAGGAACTCACATCGCGGTTGGTACCGAAATCAACATGGTTGCGAGATTGGATTCACAACATGAAGATTTACACATTCAATGTTTAGAACCTACGATATGTCCCTGTTCTACAATGTATATGATTCATCCAGCTTACCTAATGGATGTATTGGAAAGATTGGCAGATGGCGAAGTTCCGAATCAGGTTATTGTCGCTCCAGAGGTTCAAGAAGGTGCGAAAATCGCCCTCGAAAGAATGCTTTCAATCAAGCAGTAGCCTCGAAAGCCTTCCATCCTGCAAGCGCTAATAGCGGGCATAAAATCATCGTAAGCAAAACATAACCAATCGCTTTCGAAGAGTCATCATTCCACATTTCAATGGTCTCTACAGAAAAGGTAGACATCGTAGTGAATGCTCCTAATATTCCAGTTCCGATGAACAAAGTTAGTTCCTTGGAAATCATCTCAGTGGCTAGCGCTGCCATGCATATCCCTAGAAGCAGAGATCCGACTGCATTCACAATTAATGTGCCCTGCGGATTACCAACCCATTCACTTACAGCGAAACGTAGTGTAGCGCCTATTGCCCCTCCTAATGCCACTGCAATATACGAATTCACAAACACCTCTTGTCGGGGCAACTCTATCAAACATGCTCAAGAGCCTTACATACAGAGGGCAAATTATGACCATATGGTTCATGACCACTAATTCTGGTAAGGTTGCTGAAGCAAGACACTATTTTGCCGAGTACGGAATGACGGTTGAGCAATTCGAATTCGAGGCAGTAGAGCCTCAGGCCGAAGATCTAGAAACCGTAGCTTTATCCAAAGTTGAACAAGCGATTCCACATCTTCCCAATCCAGATGATATGCTATTGGTAGAGGATGCAGGTTTGTTTGTAGATTCATTGAATGGTTTTCCCGGAGTATACTCGTCATATGTCCTGAATACCCTTGATGTCCATGGCATACTCAAATTGATGAATCACTTGAAGAGTGACGACCCCATTCAAGACGGGAATTTAAGGAAAGCAGAATTCAGAGCAGTAGCAGTTCTTTACAAAGATGGCCAAACCATTGTATCAGAAGGCGTCTGCCCTGGACGAATTGCTCACGAAGCAGTAACAGGAGATGGTTTTGGTTTTGACCCGATTTTCATTCCTGCTGATTTAGACGAGGATGGTGATGCATTACCAATTGGAACAATGGGGGCTAAAAGCACTCATGGAAAGCCATTTGGCGGAATTTCATTAGAAGAAAAGCAGCATTATTCTCACCGCCATAGAGCACTTCAAAGTTTACTCTCTAATCTCGACAGGCTTGGGTGATGTTCTTGAGTGTGAGCGTTTTGGGATGAGGTGAGCAGCATGAGAACCTCCAGACTTGTAGTTTTCATTCTACTAGTATCGGGTATTATCGCGTTCTTCATGCTTCAGGCGGAATTGGATGATAATAGCCGCTGGGCGCTGGTAGGTGTAATCCTGCTTCTGGCAATAATCTGGGTCTTTTTGGGAGATGCTCCAGAAAAAGGTAAATCTGTTGCTAAGGTAGCAGTTAGGCAAGTTTCTTCGGAAGAATCAGAAGAATCTTCAGTAGATATTCCAGAAGTAGTCACTGAGGACAGTTTGGATGGAGCATCACTTCGCGAAAGAAAAATGGCCAAGGTTGCTTCTAGTAAAGAAGAGGATGAATCCAATCAAATTACAGTCGAGCCCGATGACGATTTAGAAGAAATCGCAGTGACAGTGGAAGAATTTCACACGGCAGAAGAATTTGTTGTCGAAGTATCTCCTCAATCTATTGAGGATGCAAATATTGCTGCACACATCCAAGATAAGAGAGACCGCCACTCCCGAATCCGTGCAAGAATCAAAGAGAGACGTCGAGATCAGATGGCTGAAATCAGAGCATCTACTGCAAAAATGTGGGAAGAGCACAGTTCTGGTGAGGATTTAGTTGGCCTAGTACAAAGCGAAAATCACGGCCATAATATTCTGATTGAACCAGCCAATGCAGAGGCGGGGCACGTCTATGGTGCATCACTAGTAAGAATTGATGAGTCTACTATTTTGAAATTGAGAGTTCCTTTGGACACCGGTTTCGTAGCAGTTGAAGAGGAAAGGACGACTACCGCCACTTTACCACTACCTGCTGGCTTGCCTACCCCAGAAGATTTGGGTCTACCATTGCCTCCGCCGCCAGGAGCATCAGGAGCCTTAGCAGCATTGAAAGACGAGATGGCTAACGATTGAGGTTTTGATGCAAGCGATTGCTCATGCTATTGCAAGGCAAATAATCGTAAGATTCTGATTACTTGTGTACCCATTTAGGCTCGCTTCGATTTAGGAATGCTTGGACTCCGATTTCTTTGTCTTCGGTATCAAATAGATTAGCGAATGCAATCGCTTCGATTTCTACTCCATCCGTAATTCCGTTATCGAGAGATGCACGGATAGTTTGCTTTGCAATTCGAAGGGTATGCATTGACTTGGATGCGATCGTTTGTGCAATTTCCATTGTCTTCTCTTCCAAGTTTTCTGGGGTGCACAAGTGATTTACAATACCCATTCTGTAAGCATCTTCTGCGCTTACATTATTTCCAGTCATCATCATCTCCATAGCCCTTCCATATCCTACAAGATGGACCAATCTCTGAGAGCCACCGTAGCCTGGAATCAATCCCAGTTTAATTTCTGGAGTGCCGAAAATTGAGCGGTCACTAGCTATTCGAATATCGCATGAGCAAGCAACTTCGCACCCTCCGCCCAATGCAAAACCGTCTACCATAGCAATAGTTGGTTTTTTCAAGTTCCAAATTGCTTCGATTGCATTATCTCTGAACATTTCTCTAATTTCTTGTGAACCCTTGCCAACAAATTCTGTAATATCGGCGCCCGCAACGAAAGCGTTGGGTTTAGCCCTCTTACCTTCCGGAGGTGGATTTGGTTTTGCACCAGTTATTACCACACATCTGATGGAATCATTTTCGTCAGCCCATTTACACATTTCTTTGATGCTGGATGTTACATCTTGATTCAATGCATTGAGTTTGTCCGGGCGGTTTATTGTGACTTTTGCAATCATTCCGTCTCCATTTTCACAGGGGATTTCTTCGATGACTAGTACTTCGCTCATGATACTCCGAGAGAGTCATATCAAATCAATTGTAAGCACACATTCAAAATGTTGAGCGCCAACGATGAATTATGTCCGAAGGTGAAGAATCCTTAGTAGTCGCAAAAGACTTGGGCAAGAGATATGGCGATTTCATCGCACTTCATCCTTTGAATGTCAAAGTTAGTTCAGGTGAATTTTTTGGAGTATTTGGGCCTAATGGTGCTGGTAAATCTACATTCATTAAACTCCTAACCGGGCAATTGCGTCCTAGTATTGGCGCTGTAGAAGTTCTTGGAATCAATGCTGCAAAAGAGCCTCAGAAACTCAAAGCAAACATCGGAATTGTGCCAGAATCGGAATCACCACCCTCGTACTTAACCCCAAGTGAATTCTTGCAATTTGTCGGTAAACTTCGTGGGATAGACGACCTAGATTCAAAGGTCGAACATTGGATGGATTGGTTTGGTCTAGATGAAAAAAGAGATACTATGTGCAAAGATTTGTCAAAAGGACAGCGCCAAAAAGTGATGCTTGCTTCTGCATTCATCCATGAACCGAAACTGCTTTTCTTGGATGAACCATTCGCAAACTTGGACCCTATTTACCAACGCAAGTGTCGTCAATGGCTGCTGGATATGGTCGCTAACGGAGGTACTATTTTCCTTTGTTCTCACGTGTTGGAAATGGCTGAGAGAATGTGTAACAGAATGGCAATCATCAATCACGGCAAGGTATTGGCTGCAGGCACTGTAAAAGGTTTGAAAGAATCCGATGAAGAGACACTTGAGGATGTATTCATTCGATTAGTAGGTCATTCAATTGAAGAAGCAGAAAGAATGAGTGATGAAGGAATCAGCGAGGAGGAGTAAAACTGTCCGTTTCTATCTCCAGCCGAGATTGGTCTGAGTTGTCAGAAAAATCTCTACCAGATGCATTGGGCTCCACCGATGGAGGAATGCATCTTAACACGCCATTGGTAGGCTGGAGTGCATTTTCTGCTACATTCCAAGTTATGTTCGTTGAAGAATTTAGAGAAAATTTAGACTTCGCAAAGAAAAGACGAATTCTACTTTTCCCATTGCTTGTAGCCTTAGTCACCATGGTAGCAACAATTGGTTTGCAATTTTTGGTCGGCGAGGGGGCAGCTCAAGGACCAGATCCGAATGCCAACGCATTCACTTGGGAAGAGATGCGTTTTGCACTTCATTTGCCGTTGTTATTTTTCAGTTTAGGAATGGGTTCATTTGCATTCTTAGGGAGAGAAAAAGTGCTTGCTAGAACTGGAACTAAGAACTATCTTTTGGCCTCTCCTGCACTTCAACCATTGACAAACCCAACCGCCCATTTTGCATATTATGTCAAAGATCTTTCTTACTATGTAATGCTCATTTTGACACCGGTTATTTCAGGAATGGCTATTGGTATTTTATTGGAAAATTTCACGAGTGTAAGTACCCCATTGGAATATAGTAGCCTGCCTAGAACATGGATTGCAATGTCAGTGACATTGGCTCAGGGCTTGGCATTCTCATTCATCGCCTCTTCACTATGGCTATTGGGCGGTTGGTTCAGCCGACTAACACCTGTATTTGTGGTAGGAATAGGTACGATAATCGGCTTAGGATTGATTCCGCGTCAATACTTACTTTGGGGATTAGCAACGCAACAACCTGATGGAATTTTACTCGCAATTCCTGCACTGGCAGCCTCGATATTTTTGGCATGGGTTGCATCGCAATTGGTATTGGATGATTTCGAAGTAAAAGTCGTCTCCAAGAAGGAGATATTTTTGCCAGCATGGAATCGTTTGCGATTCCTAGGAAACGGGCCACTCAGGCTACTTGTTGCAAAGGAAGCAGTCGATTTGATTCGCTCAGGGTCTCTAAAGAAAATGATTGTATCGTATTCTGTACCTCTAATTGTGCTTCTAATGATGGCGTGGTTAGTTGATTTCGCCGAGGCTCCGATTCCGATAAATCTGTTATCATATGCGCCATTTTTGGGCTTCTTTGGATTCAATTTTTACTCATGGTTAACCGCCCTCGATTCGCCCGAACACATGAATGGATTGCCGCTCAGTGTTCCACAATTGATTCGGGCAAAGGTCACAGTTTACTTCTTGGCGACTACCTGGATTTCAGTTATTTTCCTGTGCTTAATGGCTTGGAGATTAGATGAATGGGCAGTTCTACCGGTCGGATTAATTGTTATGATAGCAAATAGCATCTACATCGTTTGCTTGACCGCATTCTTGATGGGTCTTGCTCCTAATAAAGCGATTTTCGATGCTAAAATAATGACCTGGTTTTGGATTGGAACAGTCATTCCATTACTCGCATTGTTCCTACTTTCATTCACGCAAGGAGATGTTTCATTTTACGAGAATTGGGCAGACCAAGTCCAAGACAAAGGATTGCAAGCCGAAGCTGTAGAATTTGATAATGAAGCAATGGCTACCGGATTTAAGGGAATATTGGCTGTTAGTGTTGGTTTGGTGGCAGCAGCAGTACTGTTGATGAAACTGCTTGACCGCAAATGGGGAAGGGCAGAGTTCAACAATTGAAACCGTACGCGACCAACCCATGGGACTCGTAATTGCAGTTAGCGGATTGCCTGCTGCTGGCAAGGGCGAGTTTGCTACAATTCTTGCTGCGGCAGGTATCCCCGTGCGTTCCATGGGCGATATGGTGAGGGCCGAAGTAAAGGCCAGAGGAATTCCAGAAGCACCACATGTTTTCGGAGAGGTTGCTTCTGATTTGAGAGCAGAATATGGCGACGATGTATTGGCGCACAGATTAGTTTCTGCTGTCGACGAATTACTTGCTAACAACCGCATCGTCTTAATCGAAGGCTTACGGGGTACTGCTGAGAGGGATGTTTTCGAGAAGCATTGGGGTGATTCTTTCAAGGTGGTTGCAATTATTGCATCAAAGCAATTGCGATTCGAAAGAGTTCAATCCCGTGCACGTTCTGAAGATGGAGATTTGTCCGATCTTGAAAAGAGAGACGAGAGAGAAACTGGATGGGGTCTTGATACAATAATCGAGCAAGCAGAAATTTCGTTTTCTAATGAGGGCGAACTTGAGCATTTACAATCTGAAGTATCGGCTTGGCTGAATACTCTGTGAGAGGGCCCGTAGGGCCTCTCACAATGGAGAAAGGTCATAACCGAGTGAGACCGTGTCCGAAGTGTCAGGGGTGTATGTATGGCTAGGAAAAGCGGTGGTGGCCAAAGAAGAAGTCGTAACCAACAGCGTGCAATGTATGATGAACTTGACAAGTATCCTGTCATGCCTCCACATGCATTTGCAAGAATTGTGCGTGACAAGAGAACCCTAAATATCATCTATCAAATCATTGAACCTCCTTTGAATAAGAAAGAGCAAGAGTGGCGTGATGAGCTTCTCGATATCTTCATCCGCTCACTAACCGCAAATATCGAAGAAATCGATGCTGATCCTACAGCATACCTTCGTACAGCGATGGACAAGGTCATCAAGGCCTATGGGATGAAAATTAACAAGAAATCCAAGTCAAAACTATTCTACTATCTCCGAAGAGATTTGGTAGGATATGGAAAGATGGATGTTCTGATGAATGATGCGAATGTGGAAGACGTTTCTTTGGACGGAACAAATGTTCCAATTTTCGCTTATCACAGGAAATTCGAGTCTGTAGAAACCACCTGTGTTTGGGAGACAGATGACGAATTAGAATCATATGTTATCAAGTTGGCACAGCGTTGTGGTAAGCACATTTCTGTTGCTGACCCGTTGCTGGATGCTACGCTGATGGATGGTTCAAGAATCGTTATGAAATTAGGTCGTGAAGTATCCACTCGTGGTTCAGCATTCTGTATTCGCAGATTCAAGGACGACCCGTTCTCACCGTGTGACATTATCGCTTTCCGTACACTCTCCTCGCTGATGGGTGCATATCTGTGGGTTGCTTTCCAGAATGAAGTGCCGATGCTATTCGTAGGTGGTACTGCTTCAGGAAAGACAACTACATTGAACGCTATGTGTATTTTCATTCCATGGCAGATGAAGATTGTAAGTATCGAATCCACTCGTGAAGTTAACATTCCACAGCCAAACTGGGTCCCTGGTCTGACAAGACAAGGATTCGGTGGTGAATCTAATGAAGGTGAAATCGGGGAATTCGAGTTGCTAAAGGCTGCTCTCCGTGAGCGACCAGAATACATCATCGTGGGTGAAATTCGTGGTGCTGAAGCATATGTTCTGTTCCAGGCGATGGCAACAGGACACTGTGCATATTCAACGGTGCACGCTGACTCTGTACCTTCGTTAGTACACAGGTTGGAGAACAAGCCGATCGATATTCCGCGTGTTTTGTTACCTGCTTTGGAAGCATGTGCGATTCAAATTCAGACTCGTATTAATGGACGACGTGTAAGAAGAACAAAACAGATTGTTGAAATCGTAGGTATAGACCCTAACTCTCTGGAAGTTATCACCAATGAAGTGTTTAGATGGAATGTAGCAAATGATGATTTCATATTCTCTGGAAAGTCATATGTTCTTGAGAAAATCATGGTCAAAATTAACTATAGTCAAGACGAGATGCGTAGAGAATTACGAACCCGTAAGCGTATTCTAGAATGGATGGTATTGAATGATATCCGTAAGTCTGACCAAGTTAGCCAAATTATTACCGAGTACTACGTAAGGCCGCATGAAATCTTAGCACGTGTTGACGGTCTACGTTGATCGATTAGATTGAATTGGAGGTGAGATGAATGGAGTTAACTGCATGGCAGAAAATTTGTCATCGAATCCTTGGTAAAGCTTTCAAGAAAAGGGCGCGTAATGATGTCAAACTTTCTGAAGACTTAGTCAAAGGAAACATGCCAATTATGCCTGAAGTGTATATGGCACAGTTGTTTGTTACAACCGTCGCAGTTACCATAATTTGTGGATTATTGCTCACTGCAGTATTCTTGCCAGATATAGGATTGATTGCATGGTATGAATCACGCCCAGATCTTGATTATGCTCTTGCTTGCTATGAGTGGGAATACTGGAATAGTGATTTGGTTGATGAGACTCTAGAGAGTAGAGGGTGTCCATACTTCCAATACATGGAATTCCCATTCTTCGCTAAGATTCTACTTCCTGTAGTGCTGGGTCTAGTTGTACCATTTGGAACTTTCAGATTCTTGAAAGGTTCAGCCGCAAGAGCTGCTAAAGCACGCGGTGTTGCACTTGAGAAATACCTTCCATATGCTGCATCCTACACTGCGGCAATGGCTGCAGCAAATGCAACACCTCACAAGATTTTCAAATCACTAGCTCTGAATGGAGATATCTATGGAGAGATTGCCTACGATTCGTCAATGATATATCGCGACGTCTCATTGTTAGGATATGATTTGTTGACAGCAATGAAGATGGCAGTAGATAGAGCAGCTTCGCCATGGATGACGGAATTCTTCCAAGGAATGGTCGGAACCCTAACTGCTGGAGGTTCTCTCAAACTGTATTTCCTGAATCGTGCTGAACACTACATGCGTGAAAACAGGACCCGATTGCAAGAGTTCCTTGAATCTCTTGCTATGCTAGCGGAATCATATGTTGTTGTTGCAGTTGCAATGCCACTGTTCCTAATCGTTATGCTAGTCATTATGTTCTGGGTTAGCGGTGCAGGTGCTCAGATGGAAGAAAGCACACTGTATGCTGTGGTTCTATTGGTCTTACCAATGATTCACGCTATGTTCGCTTTCATTGTATGGTCGTCAAGTGAAGAACAAAAAATGTGAGTAGGAGGTGAGATATTGGCACGAAAGAAGAAAGAGAAAATTATCGTAAAGTTGGACCTTCCAAAAGACGATACAACTCTGACCAAATTGTATGCCATTCTTGGTGTTAGCATTTTCCTAGGCCTAGCATCTTTCACATTCTGGGTCACCAACTCTCACTTCACTACTGCTCCTAACGGACAACCATTGTTCGTCAACATGGCTTGTGGCTATGACGCCAATTACGTACCTACATTCGATGACAATGAATCTTGTCAATTTGGATTGTTGAAAGACGAACCTGATGTTCTGGTTATGACTCCTGAAGATCCTTGGAAGGAGTTCATCGGGCTAGGGCAACTGTTTGATGTTCCGGGAATGGACGAGAATATCACTGCCAGTGTGCGGCCCCAACAAACATTGACGGGAACATGTAAAGTTGAAACAGCGATTCCTTCTGATTATTCGTTCATAATCAAAGATCCGAGTGGAGTAGAAATAACAAGGTATAGCGGTAACTCTCACGCTAACGGTGACAATTGTGAAGTATTCATTCAAAATATGGAGAAAGGTAATCTGTACCAACTGATTATGATTTCTGAAGTTGAAGTTCAGGAAGCTACATACCGCCTTGAGATGGATTACTACGACGGATTACCAGAAAACATGAACAACAAATCACAGTGGATTGGCCCTGAAGTAGATATGGGCGGTATTTCTCTGAGACCTACGATTTTCCTGAACTTCTTTGGAATAGGCTTCTTCATCATGTTTTGGCCAGCATCATTCTACTGGGATAGAGTCAAAGAAAAGACTAACCAAATGGAAGAGAAGTTCCCTGATTTCTTGAGAGACCTTGCAGAATACTGGAAAGGTGGTCTTTCAATGACGGTGGCGGTTCAAACGTTAGCGACGAGTGAATACGGTGCCCTGAATCACGAAGTTAAGAAAATGAGTGACCAATTGTCTTGGGGTGTTTCTTTCGGTGATGTTATCGAAATGTTCGCTGCTAGAGTCGGCACTCCGCTTGTTTTACGTGCTATCTCTCTGATTTCGGAAGCAAATAGAGCAGGTGGAAAGATTTCAGATATTCTTGTTACTGCAGCCAACGACAGTCGTGAATTGAAGTTCCTAGAAGGTGAAAGAAGACGTTCTATTGCCTCCTACATTTCGGTTATTTGGACTTCTTACGGTGTTTTCCTTGGTGTTATTGTTGTTCTAGCTAAGGTTTTCATTCCAGCGATTGCAGGTTCAAATTCTGATGGTGAGGATGGCGGCGGAGGCCAGCAATTGGGTAACATGGTTATTCGTAACATCGAGCCCCTGTTCTTCTTGACGATTTTCTATTATGGAGTGACGATGCAGGCACTTGGTAATGGTTCAATGGCTGGGTTGATGGCAACTGGCCGATTTACTAGCGGAATGAAGCATTCAGGGCTGATGATTTTACTTGCATTACTTTGTTTCAATGTTATCGTATTCTCGCCAGATTTGATAGGTGTCACAACATTACCGGCATTGAGCCCATCAGCGGGAACATTCTCGCCTTGAGGTGATGCTGTGCAGAATGATGAGAGCGCCCAAATTCACATCCTTGAGATGCTGACTTTGTTTTGGCTTTTTTTCATGACTGCCGCCTTCCTAATCACAATACATGTTCCTGATGAAGCGAGCATCTCCATCGATGCTGAAATGCAGTTTGCAGGAGAGGACGCCATTAATCTAGCACTGGCAACTCCTGCTATGGAGAGCGATCACGACTCACGCCTCGCTGAATTACTCGCTACAGGACGAAATGATGATGCCTGTGAATTAGTCCAAAATTACCTCGCTAGTGGGGTTGAAGCCAATTGCTGGCTGGCTAAAGATTCTGGTACTTCACAACCTAATGGGGAGGTAGCAACTCCTGGTGCTAGTACAGTCAATGCCCATGGATTGGTAGCTGTTGATGACCATTTGTGGACTATTAGTTTGGATTTGTGGGAGCGTGGTTCATGATGCGTTCAGCAAGTAAAGACGAGAGTGGACAAATGCTGTTGGCGACAGGAGTTGTACTGATGATGTCACTTCTTTCTATGGCGATTTTCGGTGTAAAGATGGCTGGAATTTCTATGCCATACGATACCGCAGGCGACGATACGATTCAAGCCTCCTCAGATATTGCAGAAAATCTTCCTCAACTTACAGAGGCTCGTGCTCAAATTTGGTATGATTCTGGTTTGTCTGAGATAGAGAGTGTTCAGAAGTCGATAGATTCTCTTCACGATGATGTATTACATCACGGCGAGATAAGAGGTGTCGAACTCAAATTATTGAATATTACAGTCAGCGAATCGGATGGTGTCGTAACTGTATACAGCGAATTAGGGGCAGCAGACAGAAACTCAATGTTGACAAGAGTGATTTCTTTTGAAATCGATTTAGATGCTTAATTCGACTTTCGCCACTCATTCCATGCAAGGTCTAGCCAATGATTGACTCTGTCCAGACTATCCTTGACCACGGTCGGGTCCAAAGTATTCCAATCAGCAATCCTAGCTTTTTCTTTTAGCGAATCTTGAATGGCTCTTATTCGAGGTAATGCAGAAATGTACCTCTCAGCATTCCTAAATGAATGACTTTCTCTTTGTTTCAAGAAACTAGTATGTTGTGATTCATCATCTACATGCATCACAATTCCGATTGCAATACCACCAGATGCTCTCCAGGAGCGTAGTAATCGGGAACTTGGTTCAAGGTGAACGCCTTCTAAAATTAGGTCAATACCTTCTCTGCGCGCTCTTTCAATAGTGGCTTGGACTCCTGATTCAACAGCCTTGCAAGTGTCTTGCCAATCAAGCACTGCATCTCCTGATTCTCCTCTTGAGAAGGATGAACGGTGTAATGCTAGGTTCTCAGTAGAACCCTGGACTCGCATAATTTCTCTAATCGCATCTGTTGATAGTAGCCTTGCAAAGGAATGCTCGTTAGCGATTTTTACAGCAGTAGTTGATTTCCCAACCCCGGTTGCACCGGCGATCAATACTAGGATAGGAGGGCGTCCAGTAACTTTGGTTGTCGTCGCTTCAGCGATACCTATCCGCTTCGCCATCAACTAATGCTGTGCCTGCTTGCTAATCAAGACAACCCCCAACGGGAGAGGCTTTGAGGCGGTTCCTCTTCGCATTGGTTATGGCGAGTGAACAAATGTTGATTGCTGGTGAATGGACTGACGCAGAAGATGGCTCTACATCCGATGTACTGAACCCTGCTTCAGGCGAAGTTATTGCAACAACTCCTAAGGCGACAATCGGAGATGTTGAGCGATGTGTTGCAGCCTCCAGAGCGGCTCTTAATTCCAAAGATTGGGCTGCTATGGATCCAGCACAAAGAGGAAGAATCTTGCAAAAGATGGCTGCTGCAACCTATGCTAATGCAAAGAGTCTAGCAGCAATTGAATCTTCTAACAATGGAAAGACATTCCGTGAAGCATTGAGTGAGATACGCTACGGAGCGTGGACTCTGGAATATTTCGCTGGACTTTCGGACAAGATAGAAGGCAGTACTATTCCCGTTCCAGGTAATCGACTAAACTACACATTGAGACAACCACTTGGAGTAACTGCACATATTGTTCCATGGAATTTCCCGCTACAATTAGCGATTCGTTCAATCGCTCCAGCTCTTGCTGCAGGATGTACTGTTATTGCAAAGCCTGCTTCATGGACTCCTCTTTCGCTAATCGCTTGGATGAAAGCTATGCAAGAATCCGAAGTTGGACTTCCTGCAGATGTATTGCAAATCATAACAGGTTCTGGTAGTCTAATCGGAGATGCTCTAGCAGGACATTCTGGAGTTGACGGAATTGTCCTCACCGGTGGTGTTCCTACTGGACAGGCTGTTATGGCAAAGGCGAGCCAGAATCTCACTCCAGTTACTCTAGAATTAGGTGGCAAAGGAGCAAACATCGTTTTCCCTGATGCTAATCTAAAGTACTGTGCTAAGGCAATATGCTTTGGGATTTTCATGAACGCTGGCCAAATGTGTTGGGCGGGTTCCCGTCTGATCGTTCATGAAGATGTTCACGACGAATTAGTAGATGCTATTGTTGCTGAGATTTCTAAGTGGCCGGTTGGCCCTGGAATGGAAGAAGGTGTTAGGATGGGCAGCATGGTTCACACTTCACACAGAGACGATGTTCTTGAAATGCTATCCAAGGGATTGGAACAAGGCGGAGAAGTTGTTTGTGGTGGGAATGCATTGGACCGAGATGGCGCATTCATGGAAGCGACGGTAGTTACCGGTGTTTCTTCTGATAATTTATTGTTCCAAGAGGAATTATTCGGACCAGTATTGGCAGTAACAAAATTCAGCGAAGATTCTGAAGCGCTTACTCTGGCAAATGATACGCCGTTTGGATTGCTTAATGGTGTCTGGACAAACGACCTTTCTCGTGCACACAAGTTTGCAAGAGATGTCGAATCTGGTATGGTTAGTATCAATGAATATCCGATTACATTCCCACAGACAGCATTTACTGGCTGGAAACATTCTGGTATCGGAATCGAGCAATCTAAGGATGCTCTAAACTTCTACACTAAGGTAAAGAACGTCAATGTAAAGTTGTGATTATATGGAAATTAGCGAGAGAGACGGAGTAACTCTCATCCAACTTACGGGTGGTTCAGCAACTCAGTCCTTCAGTCGAGAATTCCTCCCAAAAATTCGGGATGCAATAATGGATAATATCGGATGCAAAGCGATCGTCATTACAGGTGAAGGGAAATTTTTCTCTGCTGGAGCCGATATCAAGGCATTCCAGAAGTCTATTGATGACGGTGATAGTGTTGAACTGATTCGTGAACTAACCGATATCCTTCATCCAATGCTGGTCAAGATGCGCACCTCCAAGACTATATTCGTCGCAGCGCTAAATGGTGCGTCTGCAGGTGGTGGGCTCGGCCTTGCTCTTGCATGCGATGCAAGAATTGCAAGTCCAAATGGAAAGATGGCAGCCTCATATTCTGGAATCGGGCTCTCACCTGATGGGGGTACTACCTGGTTGCTTCCCCGTCTTGTCGGCGAACAAGTCGCCCGCCGCTTCTTCCTTGAGAATCAAGTTTGGAGTGCAGATGAAGCGTGCAAACTTGGAGCAATCGATGAAGTAGTATCTGAGGATAATCTAGTCGATAGGGCAATAGAAATTGCAAACAATTGGTCACAATGGGGTAGTCATACTAAAGAAGCGACTAAGCACCTATTGTTGACTCAGAATGTGAATGATTT
>CEVN01025927.1_pt1 | contig 30849 bp, 25 predicted proteins | sample 427041 | NCBI WGS metagenome assembly CEVN01 (sample SAMEA2623463, study PRJEB7988) | marine metagenome | biome: marine biome (ENVO:00000447); feature: surface water layer (ENVO:00002042); material: "saline water (ENVO:00002010), including plankton (ENVO:xxxxxxxx)" | depth 5 m
GAAAAACAAGGGGTCGGCAGTTCGATTCTGCCTCTGGCCACAATAAAAATAGGCTCCATTGGTCTTCACAAACAAACTATTTAAAACCGAGCACAAAACCGCACATAGTGTCTGGTTATTTAATCTAAATTGATAATTTTATATTTTAAAATTACAATTAAAAACATCGTGAGCACAGCTGATGAATTACAGAAATTAAAAAATCTTTTGGATAATGGCGTTTTAACCAAAGAAGAATTTGATACTGAGAAAAAAAAGGTATTAGGAACTCAAGATAATACTCAAAAATTAGAGTCTTCCCCACAACAAAATTTTCTAAATAATAATGAAAATATAGGAAAAGAAGAACAGGTAGTTAAGAAAGAAAAGATAATTACAACAATTGAACCATCAAAAAAAATTTATTACTATCTTTTAATTCTCTTACCGTTCATATTTATAGATTTCGTTATTTGGTTCTGGATTAACATTATCTTGGCTTTAATCTACACAATTATGATTTCATCTACCTATTATGAAATAACAAATCTCAATATTATTAAGTATTTTAAATTTATTTCTAAATCAAAGGTGGAGCTCGATAGAGATGCTATTGAGACTGTGAGTCTTAATCAGGGATTTATTCAAAGACTTTTACAAACGGGAACCATTCGAGTAACAGGTAGAGGTATTTCTGAGTTTTTAATAAGAGATATAGATGAGCCAGAGTACATACAACAATTATTAGATAAATAAAAACAGGGAACATTTTTAGGGATCACTGATAGCTGATTTATTCTACGAATAGTAAAATAATTTGATGGTTGATTATTTAATTGCAAATAAATCTATTATCGAGCTTCTTTTTGTTTCATCAATTGGTTTAACTTCATTTGTTTTTATTCTTATGGTGGCAATTAAAAAATAAATAGGAAATCTTTATTGTTTTTATAGTGATTTATTTACTGCTCGTTGCGTTTTAGAGGCTCTTAGAAATGAGCGATAAATGAAGATGAATAATGTAAAACTTCGACAAAACTCCAAAAAAAACTTGGAGTAAAGTTAACATATGTCTGTAATGAATAAATTAAAAAATATTATTTTTCAAAAAAACATTAATTTTTATATTTTTTTAAAGAAATATTTTCAAAAAAAAATAAATTTTCCGGTTGATATTCACAATTTTATACTAAAAAATTTATCAAATGAATCCATAATAATTGAAGCTGGTGCAGCTGATGGAAATGATACTGTTTTTTTTGGGAAGAACTTCCCAAACTCAAAAATTTATTCTCTTGAGCCTATGTCGAGCTTGTACAATATTACATTTAAGAAAATACAGAAATTTAATAACATAAATTTATTTAAGCTCGCCTTTTCCCACACTGATGGAAGGATGGAATTAAATCTTGCTGAAAATCAAAATCAACCTTGGGGATCTTCATCATTACTGAAACCTAAACTTCATCTTGAAATACATCCTGGTATAACATTTAATTCTAAAGAATCTGTTGAAACAATTAAGTTTGATTCTTTTTTAAGTATGAACAATATTGAATCAGTTGACTTATTGTGGCTAGACCTTCAAGGTGTTGAGCCTGATGTATTGATGGCAAGTAACCAACTCCGAAAAGTTAAATACATATATTCAGAGGTGTCAGTATTAGAAAATTATGAAAACCAAATTCTTTATGAAGATTTTAAAAAATTTATGATAGCTAGTGGCTATAAGGTACATTTTGAGGATATTAGATGGGAAGATGGAGGCAATGTATTATTTAAAAATAGACAATTCAAAAAATAATTTAAATCAAAAACTAATAATCAATATTTTTATCTTCGAAGTAATTTTTTAATTTTATTTTTTATCCTAGGAAAATAAAAATTTTTGTAAGATTTTAAATAGTTAATAGGATTAATGTGTTTCAAGTGAAACAGTATAGTTTTTTTGTAATACCACTCACTTCTCCACTCTTGTCCACCAGCAAAATGTCTTATATATACGTTATTGTAATTTATTTTATTTATGTTGTAAGTGCAAGTTGATTCACCAGGCAATTCAGTGACATTATAATTAGTAGGAAATATTTGAACATTTCTTTCTAGCTCATCTAACGAAAACTTTGTCCATTCATCTTTGGCAGAATGCCAGCCAAAATTAGGTAATTTCCAGAATGACTTGTCTGAGTGTCGCTTTATTCCTGCTAATGAATACCAAGATGCTTGATCATAAAATTCCTCCCAAAAACTACTATATGTATTTTTATGTTCATGCAAAGTATCTTTGTTTATTAAATTTTGATATCTGTTTTCATCGATAATTAACTCCATCAAGTCTCTACTCCAATCATTTATCCTTAATGAAAATGAGCCCATGCAATGTGTATTTCCACTATCAATCGAATATGCAAATGATTTATTTAAATCGGGCAAGAAAGATTTTTCTTTATTCACAATCAGCATATCTGCATCAAAATAAGTTAATGTATCTCCATTATTTAAATTTCTTATGATTTCGTTAACTTTAAAAGTTTTAAACCATCCTATTTTCCCCCTTATGGGTTTTATGTTGTCAGTAATTTCAATATATTCTAAATTATGATATGAGCAATATTCTTTATTCCTTTTTGAAGTATATGTATTAAAAAAATCTTGCCTATTATCTGGGTATGATGCAATAGCTAATAAATAATTTTTTTTCATAGTTTTATATTAATTAAATAAATTCTTAAGATTTTATCAATAAATATACATTTTAAATTATTTGTCAAAAATAAATATTTAGTAAACATAGAATCAAATTGATGTCTTTAAAACACAAAGGTATATTTTGATTTCTAATCTGTTAATACAAATTATTCATTATTCAAAGCTATCTGATAGAAAAGAGTTCATCGATAAGTTGTTTAAAGATGAAAATTTGGAAATTGATTACGTATTAGATTATGACAAAGAAGCTTTAAATACTGCACCTGAAGAATACAATTACGTAAAAAATGAAGACCAATTTTTAGGAAAAATTATTAAATTATGGAAAATTTACGATGAGAAATACAGAATTCTTTCTGATGCCGAACTTTCATGTTATTTTAAGCATCTTAAATCTCTATATAATATAGCTAATTCAGACAAAGAATATGGATTAATTCTTGAAGATGATGTTATAAATTTAAAACCAATAAAAAATAATTTACATAGTGTAATTAATAAATTTAGTAAAACAGATTGGGACATAGTGTTTTTAGGCAGAGGGGCTGGTAAAGATTTTATAAAATCTAAATCAAAAAAAGATCTTTTTAATTTAAAATATTTAAAACCAACTCACCCAGCAAGTAATTGTGCAGAGGCTTATATTATAAAAAAGAAATCTGCAGGTTTACTCTACGAGTCAATGAAAGAATTCACTCTTCCATATGATTGGGAAATGGCTTATAAAATGTTTGAGTTAGATTTTAAGGTTCGTTGGTATTATCCACCCCTTTTTAAACAAGGGTCTCAAGATAACACTTATAAATCTGAATTAAGATAACTTACTCATATTATAAAAAAAATAGTACTCAGTTTTCTAGACAAATATAATAGATGTATGCTGCTATCTTATTTGAAAGAAAATAAACTTTATATATTTTCTGTAACAATTTATATATTTTCACTTTTGTTTGTAAAAGAAATGAACTTTTTATTTTACAACACTACTGATAGCCCAGACTTTAATAGGTACTTTAAATATTTAGAATATAATGTTGGAATTACTGATTATACAGATAGTGAACAGGGATTCGCTTATTATGATATTCAATCTTTATATTTTTATCTGAAAAATTATGAAATAACTTCTAATAATTTTTTTGTTTTTTTAGGAAAAAGTATTCAGGAAGTAAATTTTATATTGTTTTTAATTGGTTCAGCTGGAGTTGCAAAACTTTTATCAATATTTAAATACAATAAAGTTCAAATTTTAGTTTCTTTGATATTTATTAATTTTTTACCTATAAGTATTTCGCAGAGAATTGTGTTTAAGCCAGAAATACTAGCTTTTGCTCTTTTTCCATGGGTGATTGTTTTTCTGGAAGAGTATTTCCAGAAACGAAATAATTTGTATATTTTTACAGCAGGATCATTGTCAATAATATTATTTAGCCAGAAGGGCTCAATATTTGCAATGACAGTTTCCGTGCTTATACTTTATTATTTTTTAAAATTTTTACGACTCAAAGATAAGAAGAATGTATTTTTTATTTTACTCCCACTAATAGCTCTTTTTGTTTTATTATTCCAAGAAAACAATCAATTAAATCAAAAGAACATTTTCGACATTGAAAGCATTTCACAAAGAGAATCACAATATGACAATAAAGGTAGTTTAAGTTTACTGTACAAAGTAAACCCAAAGACACTTATTTACACTCCTTATAAAGATCGCCACAATTATTCTGCAATTCATATAACGCTATTAGATTCATTTGGTGACTATTTTGATTTATATTGGGATGATGATTCTCAGAATTATTTTAAAGGAAGAAGAGACATTATAAAATACAGTGTCTCTCAAGAAATGAAAATACCAAAACTGAATTTACAAACAAAACAATTAACAATATATGTTCAAGAAATTACTGACAATAGTTATTTAAGAAAAACGACCTCATTGTTTATTTCACTTTTCTTTTATTTTTTACTTATAAAACATTTTTTTAGGTCAGAAAAAAGTAGAAGAAAATTTTTCACACTTCCTTTTATTGGCTTTTTTATTCTTACAACCCACATAATCACCGGATTCCCTGAAAACAATTTTGATCCAAATATTGGTGACACACTAAAGCCTTTGTATTATTCTTTTTTAATTGTCATTGGAATGAGCTTCTTAATAGCTGAAATTTCAAATAATAAAATTAAAGCAAGCGTCCTTTTGGCTGTGTCTTTATCTCTGTTCATGTTTTTATACGGTTTTCCAAAAAACTACACTGATAATTTAAATGTGGAAATTAATGAGTTAAATTCATATTCACTTTTTTGTAAGATAAATCCACAATATTTTAATTTTAAATATGATTATTCAAAAGATTATTGTTATGAAAAAGAGGACCTAAATCCATATTTAATAGAGTATGATAATTTTCAATATTTTGAAAAACAACCAAACTTTCACTTGTTTAATTATTTAATATTATTAACGAATATTTTATTAGGTGTCTTCTTATTTGCTAGAAAAAAAATTCTTAGAAAAGTAGTTGTCTTTGATCAAGTAAAAGACACTTAAGTACATTGCAAAGAACGAAATATAATTTATACCAGCACCTTCTAGAAAGCTAAAAACTAATAAACTGCCAAAAAATTTTTCGAAGAAATTATATTTTTTTGAGATTATAAAATAAATATAAATGATTAACAACATTAGACAACCCAAAGTTCCAAAAAATAATAATATACTGCTAAATGATGAAATTGGAATATTAATTATATCAAAAGTACTTTCAGATAAGAATTGATTAAGATTCAATGGCCCACTTCCAATAATAAATTCAGCAAATGTGGGGTTATAAGAAATAAGAAATTCCTTATAATTCTCAAGGCTGTTTTTTATTGCATTAAAGTACATAAGAATGTTTGAGAAAAAATAAATAAAAATTGCAAATGTTTTTATATTCAAACGTTTTTCAACTAAGTATTGATAAATAGAAAGAATTATAATTAGTAAAATTAAATCTTTATTTGAAATAAAGAACGAACTGAAGCTTAAATTATTTTCATTGAATTTGCCAAATATAAACTCAAATATAAACTTCACAACATTCGATTCATTTGAAAGAAAATTTATTAAAAATTTTGATATCAAAACGATGTATAAGCTATTTAAAAATTTTGAAAGTTCAAAATATTTAAGTTGATTTTTAACTAAAAATATTACTCCACAAAACACAACATATAAGCAGATTGAGTAAGCAATAATGCTGTAAAAATCATATGAAGTACTTGTAAAGCCTAAAAACAGAATTGGTGTTTTTATAAAAGTAGTACTTGCATTGATTGCCCAAAATAGTGTTAAGAAGAAATAAAAATTTACAGATAACAAACTTTTGTTTGTTTTTATGTAATGAAATCCAAAATAAATAAATATAACTAACCAAATATTTAAATTACTTTTAGAGACTAGTCCTGAAAGCAGAAATAAAAATGGTAAATAGTTTATGAGCACTCTTTTGTTGATTTCATATTTTTCAATCAAGATACCTAAAATCAACAAAATAAATATAGTTAAATAACTAAAAGTTATTGCTTCGTTTTGATTTAAGAAATAGAAAATTGATGAATTTTCATAATATTTGCCATCTGCAAGGATTAATCCGACTACTAATATTACCGTGAAGACATGAGAGCTAAAGTAAATATTTTTTACACCTAAAGGTTTCTCTAAAAGTGGTGTTTTGCTAATTAGAGTACTCAATAAAAAGAAGATAATTAATGTACTAATAGAAAAGTTGGTACCAATTTTTAAGGTCTCACCATCATTTCCTGAAGATATTCTTCCAAAGCAATAAATTGGGGAAGAAGTATCATTAACAAACTTAAATCTTGATAAGTTCTCTTCAAAATAGGCAAACTCAGCCAAAGAAATTTTACACGGATTTATCTCAAAGTAAGTACTACTAAATTCAGTATCTTTGTTGGGTGCTGTATCATCAAATAAATTTGAATTAAACCAAGGAGCAATAGTAATTAAAACGACCACTAATATATTTTTGATATTGTTTACATTCAATTTTTATAAAAGTACTTTCGTCTAAAAATTAATATTGATGACAGTAAAAAAATTATTACTAATTGAGAAAATTGTTCAATGTTAAGATTTTGAGTATAGCTCCAACCTCCTAAAACATAATGCTCGCATTCATCAAAAGAGTTGACCACAAGAGTTCTGTTAAATCTGTCCCAAAGTTGAATTGCTGCAAAGTTTGGATCATTTTCAAAAATAATATTTCCACTTATATCAATACTTTTAAAGCTCTGATTTGACCTTTTTACGCCACATAACCATTCGACAGAATACATACATTGATTATAAGTAAGAAAAAAAAATTACTATTAAAAAACCAATATAGATAAATTTAATCTTTATTAAATTAATAAACTGAATATAAAATGTTAATGAAGCTAAATGTTTTTATTTAATAATAAATTAAAGTACTCTGATGTAATTTTTTATTTATTAATTTTATCAACAATTTATGTTTTAATTTATAACATTTTACACTACAGTCCTGCACTTGGATATGATGCTGAAGCACACTTTTTGTATGTTGATCATCTTGCAAGATACTTACCTTATGAGCTTAATATTCCCAGTGTCAGTGAGACAAGGGAATTTTTTAATCCACCTTTGGCTTATTTATTTCCTTCAATAGTTCAGGTATTTTGTAGAAATATTATAGTAAGTAAGAATTATTTATCTGAATGTCAGCCTATATATGCAAACTTTACGCAAATATTTCAATCTTTTCTTTACCTTCTAACTATTTTTATAAACATTTATTCGCTCAAAAAACTTGTTAAAAAAAGCAATTTTCTTAATTCAAGTTACTTAATTCTAATTTCATTACTAGCTGTAAACTACAGAACAATTTCTATGATAAGGGGTGAGCCATATATAATATTTTTTCTAAGCTTGTTTATTTACTGGATTATAAAATTAGACAATTCAAATTATGAATTCAATTTTAAAAATATTATTGCTCTTGGCCTGATTATTGGCTGCTTAGCATTGAGCAGACAATGGGCTTTTCTATTATTCTTACCATTAACAGTTTTACTGTTTTCAAAAAGAAACAAATTTAAAAGACTTTATTTTAAAACATGGTCCCTAAGTGCATTGATAGGAGCAGGCCTATCAAGTTGGTTTTATTTTAATTTATATAATGAAAACGGTAGTTTTACTGCTTTTAATATGGAAGCTACAAAATTTTCAATCTATAACCAACCGTTAAACTTTTATGTACCAAATCTAGATCAATTAATATATATATTTACAAAACCCATAAGACCATATTTGGACAATCAATACATTTCTATCTTATACACTGATTTGTGGGGAGATTATTGGGGATATTTTTCTTTTACTTCAAGATTTTTAGATATAGGCAGAAATCAGGAATCAATTGGAAACTATTTGTCCAATGTAACTTCATTATCAATTATTACTACAATATTAATTCTTATTTACTATGTAAAAACATTAAGAATGAATAAAAAAAGTTTTTTAATTCAATATATTAATTATGCAGTTTTGTTTAGTTTCTTTGGGTTTCTAATTTTTGCAATTTCTTACCCTGTCAGCACTGGAGACACGATTAAATCAACTTATATAATTCAGATGTTTCATCTTATTGTTTTCACGGCTTCTATAGAATTAGAAAAATTAAAGTTTTATGATTTAAAAAAATACAACTTCTTATTAACTATTCTATTTGGAATTTACGTTTATAATTTTCAAACATTTCTATCTCATTTTCCAGTAAATTTTTTTAGTTTTTAATAGTTAACTAAAAATTAATTATTTCAGTTATATTTTTAAATTAAATGAATAAAATTTGAAAGGGAAATGATAAAAGAGAAAATAAAATTAGAAAATATTATTCTTATATTTTTAATTTCAGCCCTATTAGTGCAAATTTTCTTTTTAAAAAATATAAATTTTCAAGATAGAAGTTTTGAACCTGAATTTTGTTATAGTTCTGAAGATTCTATATTTAACAAAGATGATATCAATAATGAAGAACGTTTAATAATTAAAACATTAGATATACCCCTTATTCCTGAATTACAGAACTTTAAATGTCTCAATAAAGTTTATAAGGTTGATAAAACCCAAGACAACACAACAATATATTTTGCACAAAATGAAATCATATTTAATTATGCATACTATTTATTGGTTTTGCTTAACTTTTTAATATACTTGCGTTACAAATCAAAAAATTTTTTGTACATTTCATTTTTTTTAATTTTAAATTTATACGTATTGTTAAATGCTATTTTTACTTATGAAGAAATAGTTTATTTTGCGTTACTAATATTTTTAATTCCATTATTGACTCATGATAATGTAAAGAACTTGTTAGACAGTAAGTATATTTTTCCGTTAATACTATTTTTAGGGTTTGTTCTTCAAATAAAATATTTGTCAAAAGAAGTTGTTGATTGGGATATTTCAACTTTTTTGATTATGGGGCAAGATATCAACAGAGGCTATCTTCCATATGAAAATCAGTTTGAACTTAAGCCTGTAATGCTTTTTTATATATACAGTTTTGTAGATTTGATATCACAAGGAGATCTTAAAATAGTAAAAATTCTAAATGATATACCTTTATTAATTTCAACTTATTTAATGTATGAAACCCTTAGAGAGAAAACTAACAGAGTTTACGCAAATGCTGGGACTCTGTTTTTTTTAGTTCTTATGTCTATAAGCTACTTTGGGGTTCCAGGATACTCTGAGTTATATGCCTTAGTACCTCTTGCATATTTTTTCTATCAATTAGAAACTAGATCAGATAAAAATTTTTATGCATTGGGGGCTTTACTTGCTTTATCAACATTAATCAATTTAGGGACATCACCAATTTTTTTTGGAATATCAATATATCTATTTAGAAGCTACAAAAAGGATATTATTAAGTTTTTTGTCGGCTTTGCTTTTCCGCATCTTTTATTTTTATTTATTTATGGTGTAAATGACTTATTAACGATTTATATAGAGGCTAATTTATTGATTCCTGCAAATTATCAAAATAATTCAATATTTGAAAAGTTATTAATATCAATTTCAGGATTTTATGGTGCGATATTTGGTCTAATAAATATAAATTTAATACTATTTTTTGTCTCCATAAGCACATTAATATTTATTCTCTTTTACAGAATTTTTAAAAACAAGAAAAGCCAGTTTAATTCTTTACCATTTATTTTTATTTCTTGCATTCTTCATTTACTAGTTGCTGGAACGGCGCCACATCGTTTTATTTTCATTATTTATTTTTTAGTGTTTTATATTCATTTAATTAATTTTGAAAACTTCCTTAAATTATTTGTGCCGGCCTATGTGTTAATTTATTTAGTTATATTTAATACTTTTATTACTAGTATTTATTCAAACATTAAAAATTATGAATCTATTGACTCAACTTATGTTTTAATGGATGCCGCGAAGAGCTTAAAAAATTATGAATATAATTCAATTTTAGCTTTGGATCACCATTTAATTCTTTACTATCTTAATATAGAAAATGATTCATATGTGGTTCATCCTTCTTTAATTTGGCTAGAGCATATAAATAAATTTTCATATAAAAAAAATGACCAAACAACGTTTAAAAATCTATTAACAAATGATCCCGATATTATTTTATGCAACAGTTATTTGTATAACTTTTGCAAAAAAATTGATGGATACGAGTTGATTTATCTGAAAGATTATTATGGAATTGAAATATATAAAAAAACGTATGATTAGAGTAGTTGTTTAATTAGAGCTACTAATTGAAATTAGCAAACGATTAGAATTTGTTAATGGTTAAAAACTACATAAGAAATCTTAGAAGGTTTGAGCCGAGAATCTATTTTATGATTAATAGATATATACCTACATCAAACCACACAATTTCTCACTTTACTGGTGATTCCAATATGGTTGCCTTTGCCACGCATGTTCAGCAATTATCCCTAGGAGCACTTTATTGTAAATTTAATAAATATAACTTTTACTCAATTGAGCATCCGTATTTTCAAGACTTTCAAATTATCGAAGACAAGAACAGTTCAAAACTTTCTTTTTTAAAGAAAAAATACAGGTTTTTTTACTTTAATAGACCAGAAACAAATTTCTATAACAGAAATGATTACTTTAGTAATGAAGAAAACGATTTTCCTATTTTAGAAAATGAAAAGACGAGATACATAGAAGAAATTCATAATTTTAATAAAAACTATCTTTATAAAATGTTAACTATAAAGAAAGACATAAATATAGAAGACAACACTTTAGTTATTCACATAAGAACAGGTGATATTTTCAATGGAGATTGGCACAGTCTTTATACTCAAAATCCGCTTAGTTACTTCCTAAAAATATCTAACGAATTTGAAAAAGTCATTATTGTTTGCGGGAAGGTTCACAATAATCCTGTTCTAGAATATTTAAAAAAGGATAAAAGATTTTATATTCAGTCAGGAACTTTTGAAGAGGATTTTAATATACTATTAAATGCTAAAAATCTAGCAACTTCTGGTGTTAGTGGCTTTCCCATTTCAGCTGCACTTATGTCACAAAAGCTTGAAAATTTTTATCACTCAAATTTGTATTTGGAAGAACACCTAAACCCTGGAATGATAAACAAACAATATGTTGATGTCCATTCTTATAAAATAAATGACTACATACCTGTTGGTAAATTTTACAATAACAAAGAAAATTTAATGCAATTAGTATCCGAGGATCAATCAAAAGTTATTAAATGTTAAGAGAAAAATATACTTCTAATTATTTCTGTAATAAATAAAATATTCTCCAGCAGTATCAAAAAGAAAATCGTTATTAGATATAGATACCTTAGTTACGTAAAAATCACTTTTTTGTAGAGTATCATTTAAGTTTTTATATTCCCAGTGTTCTTTTATTTTGAAGCTTCCTATGTAAGTTACATTATTCCTTGCCATTCCATATTTTGGATCCCAGTAGACAATATTTAAACTGTTAGATTTTGATTTGTAGAGAGTATTTATTTTACTAATTACTAGTTCAATATCTTGAATATCAGTAGTGTCTTCAAGGTTTTTTGTAGAAAAAGAATCGTTTAAATTATAAATTCCAGTTGGAATAACAGTAAAAAATAAAAAGATTATAAGTAAATATTTTCTTTTAGACGTATTGGTTATAAAGTAAATCAACCCAATAAATATAAAAATAAATGAAAAATTTAAATACATTAACCACTGTCTTTCAACCGATAAGAAAATAAATAATAGATGGCTTATCCCAATTGTTATGACAGTTAAAATCAAATACTGTTTATTTTTAGCTAGTTGTAATGCAACATACAAAACAATAACCATTAGAAAAAATATAAAAAATGAATTTTTTAATAAATTAAATGAGAATTGTAAGCTTATACTGTCTGACCAAAGAGTTAAATAGTTGAAATTAAATCTTTCTTCTTGCCCGTATAAAGACTGTGAATTTATCCAGTTATAGTATATTTTATAAAAATTTGGCAGAGAACCAATATTTAAAGGTGGAATTAGAAGTATTGGATTTGCAAATATAAGACCAAGCCAAGGTAGTAGTAAAATTCTAAAAAAAGATGAAATTTTAACTTTAATTTTTTTAGTAAGTATTAGATATACTATAACTAAAGCTAATGCAAATATCCCTACTATTTTTACTCCGGTTGCTACACCTAATAAAAATAATGCCCAATTAAAATAATCTTTTTTTATTGCCAGAAAAGCAAAAGCAATGAACAATATTACAAAAGGATCTGGTTTTGGGACAATGTTAAAATAAAATGCTCCTGGTATGGTGTAAAACACTAATAAATAAAACCATTTTAAATTTTTATCTAAAAACAAATTTATAAGCAAATTTATAGAAATAAAATAAATAAAAATTGTAAAAATTCTAACAGCAGTAATAAGAACCTGGTCGTTTAATAGTGAAAAGGGTCCTAGTAAAAAAATAAAGATATTAGACCATATTCTTCCATACCTGAGATCACCTCCATATACAATCTCAGTAATTATCAATAAAACATTTTTCAAAGCTTGATTGTTTACATTACCGTATCTATCAAACTCATTATCTAAATTCCAGACGTTATAAATATCGTTAATAATTATTCTTTCGTCTGTAAACAATAGTTCGTAACTATTTTGAAAAAATGCAATGAACAATAACCTAAAAATTACGTAAATAAGTATTATTAGTGAAAAGTAATTTATATAAATTAAAAATTTTTCTAGATTTATACCTTTCAATTTTCTTAGTTTAAGAAAAGTTTCGTTCATATTGTAAAATTGTAGTGTGGAATATATAGTTCATAAGGTCAATACAGAAGAAAAGTTGAGCCAAATACCTACTAAATATGGAATAGAGCTCGATCTACGAATTAGGAACAACAAATTAGTCTTATGCCACGAATATTCTGACTGCAACACAGAATTTGAAAAATTTTTACAAAATTATAATCATAAAATTCTTGTGGCAAATATTAAGGATTCTGGAATTGAGGATATTGTAATAGAAACATTAAAAAGGAATAAAATTGAAAACTTTTTCTTGTTAGATGTTGAATTTCCCTATTTAATTAAAAACTATAAAAATAATGGACAGTATCTTTCCACAAGATTTTCAGAGTTTGAAGACATCAAGACATCATCAAACTTAGTAAACAAAGTTGACTGGATATGGATTGATACATTCAACAAACTTCCTATTGAGAAGCAAAATTTAGAAGTTATAAAGAATTTTAAATCCTGTTTAGTTTCACCATCAAGATGGGGCAGGATTGATGAAATCGATGAAATTGTTACAAAGTTGAAAGACTTAGATTATTTTCCTGACTATACAATGGTTGATTATGATGAAATAAATACTTGGGAAAACTCTATAGGGTAAATTTTAAAAATTTTTGTAAAAGAACATTTTATCTATAACATCAAAAATGCTTTGTTTTGCTTCCCAACCAATTGAATCTTTTATTTTTTTTGGATTACTTTGAACATGAATCGGCTCCCCGATTCTCATAGATTTAGGATTTATATCTATAAAATCTTCAAAATCCAAATCCACTTTTTCAAAAATATATTTACAAATGTCTTTAATATTTGTCGCAACACCTGATCCAACCACAAACGACCCCGAATAATTATTTTCAATTAATTGAAATATACCTTCACAAGTTTCTTGTGCATATGTCCAATCTCTTGAAATTTCTAAACTTGGAATAGAAAGTTTTAAATTATTATTATTTTTTATTTTGATAGCGGTTTCAACAAGATTCATAACTAAAAAATTTGAAGTTCTGAATTCAGATTCATGATTAAACATAATCCCAGAAATTATTTTCCAATCGTATTTTTCTATAAATTTTAAGGTTTCATTATGTATTTCTAACTTAGCTTTTGCATAAGGTGTATTTGGTTTAAACTCCGAAATTTCGTCAAAAGGGGTTTTGGAATCATACCCATACATTTCCGAGGAAGACGATTGATAAAAATTACAAAAATTATTTGTATTGATTAGAGCATTAGTTATATTTTTGAAACTATTGAGGGTTTCATCTGTCATTTTTATTGGATTTTCAATAAAACTTTTTACAGAACTAGGACCCATTAAGTTGTACAAAAAATTTGGCTTAGCATCTGCTAAAAAGTTGTAAATTTCGTCATAATTAAGATAATCTAATTCAACTATTTTTACTCTGGACATATCTTCTTGATTTTTTAGATATTGAAGTTTTTTAAAGTCAAAATTATTTTTTTTTCTTGTGCATGCATAAACTTCTGCATTTGTTTCTCTTAATATTTTATCTGTTAAAAATATACCATCTTGTCCAGATGCACCAGTTATGACAACTTTCAAAATATTTACCTTTGTATAACGTAATAATGTTAGTTGAGTATAAAGTTTTTATTTAAATTAAGTAGTACTTTTAGTTTTGTTATTCTCTAGGAAAAGGCTTATAGAATATAGTTTCCATAATCTTAATGCATTCATTCTCGAATTTATTAACTTTAATCTCTTTATGTTTTTTAAATTTATAAAATTTTCTATTGGAGAACACAATATAGTATCCAAAATTTCTTCCTGATTTGTTGTTACTATATTTTTGATATCTATAGAGAATCCCATTTTCTCTCGATCAATAAAGCTTTTATCAAAATCCTCTGACAAGTAATTTTTGATTATTTTTTTTGAAGAATAATTATCATCATTAACTAAATAATTATGACCAACTACATATTCTGCAAGTCTATGATCTAAAAACGGAGATCTAATTTCTAGTGAACACAGCATAGAAGATCTATCAATCTTTTTAAGCATCATTTCGTTTAGAAAAAAATTATAATCGGTAATCATTAGGGACTTCCAACTTTCATCCATTTCGTTTAAATATTTATTCCTAAAATCTGAAAAATTATTTATATTTAACAAATTCATTAATTTTTTATCTTCGTAATATGAAGAAAATGCTTTCTTCCAGTCATTAGAATTTTTAAGTATATTATTTCCGGAACCAAAAATTGAAGGATAGAAGTTAAACAGTAAATCTATAAATTTATCAGGATATTTATTTTTATTATGAAAATTACTGTAATGAGCGTAGCCTGACAGTAGTTCATCTCCACCATCCCCAGACAAGGCAACTTTGTAATCCTCTGAAATATTTTTGGATAGAATATACGTTGGTAAAAGTGAAGGGTCATATATTATGTCATCATATTTTGAAATAATTGTTTTTATATTTTCAAAGCTTAATTCGTCACTAATTTCTCTATATGTATGATTAGTATTATATTTTTTGACAACTTGATCAATGTATTCACTTTCATTAAATATTTTTGACTTTGTAATCATTGAAAATGTATTAATTTTTTTCTTTTTTTTGTTTAAAGCTTTAATTACAGCTGAAGAATCCAATCCTCCTGATAAAAAATTAGAAACAGGAACATCACTCTCTAATCGTTTTTCGACACTATTTTCAAATATGTCAATAAATTCCTCTTCGATAAATTCTTTGTCATCAAGAAAGCTTGGTAAATCCCAGTAACTATATTTGTTTATTTCAAAATTATTATTCATTAAAGAAATTTTTATAAATTCACCCGGGCTTACAGAAAAAACATTGCTAAAAAAAGAATTAGGCGTTATAGATGTTCCAAAATTAATAAAATTTTTGATTTGATCTTCATTAAATTTGTGATTATTTGATAAGCTTTTCACTGATATTAAATCAGAACCAAAATAAAATCCCTCAGAATTCTTTGCAAAATATAAAGGTTTTTGTCCAACCCTATCTCTTATTAAGTAGTATTCATTTTTATTTATATCGTGAAAGAAAATAGCAAATTGTCCATTTAGTTTTTTCAAGAAATCCATACCCATTGCAGACAAGCCAAGCAACAACGCTTCAGTGTCTGAATGAGATGATTTAAACATTACTCCTTTTTGTTCTAGAAAAGCCCTTAACTCTCTATGGTTATAAATTTCACCATTGAACATTATTAACGAATTAAATTCATCTGACTGCATTGGCTGAGATGCATTTTTACTTAAGTCAATAATCGAAAGTCTATTGAATGTATAGTTGTGGTATATATCTGGATTTACGAAATTTTTGTTGCAAATAACTACTTTTTCGTCTGGACCTCTGCATTCAATACGTTTATTGTATTTTTCAAAATTAACATTAGAAATTTCTTTAAAAGTAATTGAACCTAAAAATCCGCACATAGTTACATTACTGATTATATTGTAAAAAAATACTGAAAAGCATTTTATTTTTTTTAAATACTTTCTAAATATTTCTTAATTTATTAATTTGATAACTGATTTGTGAAACTACATTTTTATAAAACATTATTATTCTTAAATTGAATAAAAGTTTATAAATATAAAAATAAATTCTGAATTTTTTTGTTAATTGCTTCTCGTGCAGATTTTGAAATAGCTTGTAATATTCTGTGCACATGTTTTCTGAATTAAATGGGAATTTCTTGTTTTTTTCGAAGTAATGATCATAATTTTCGTAAATTTCCTTTAATTTTTCTTCTAAATTTGCGTAAGTAATTTCTGTACCAAAGCCACTTTGATAATCTGGAATTCCTCCACTGTCTAAATATAAAACTGGTAGCCCACATAACGAAGCTTCAATTTGATGGTTGCCAGATGGTTCGTTTAAAGATCCAGTAATATATAAGTCAAAATTTTTTAACTCTTCGGCTAATTCTGAACCGGATAGTGGATGTTTCAGTACTGAGTTTTTAAAATTGTAATTCTTTGGTAAGTTACCAATATATGTAAAACTAAATTTTTCTTTTAAGTCTTTTTTGCCTAATAAGTTATCAAGCAAAGTGTATAACTCAAATCCTTTATTCCAATTATTGCCCCAGTGATGAGTAGTTATTTTTAATTTTGAAGATTTATCCCAGGTTGTTTTGTTTAAATCATTAAAAATTGTTAAGTCAGATCCAGACATTATTACTTTAGAATTTATATTTGATAAACCAAAATCTTTATATAGACTCTCTAACCAGTAGCTCACAAAAACTGTGTAATCACTTGATCTACTTATATCAGTCATTTTTTTATTGACATATTTTGTACCTTTTCTCTCATCGCACTCGTTTATTCTGTGTACTATCTTTACATTTTTGTTTACAAATCGCTTATATAATTTTGCTTCTAATAAGGTTATGGTAGAAGTAGATGAATCGATTCTTGGTTCTGTTAATAAAATAATATCTATGTCTTTTTCAATTAAGTTGTGTGTTACCTTAATGTGTTTTTCTTGTAAATATTTTTTGAGACTAATTGTAAATAAATTACCACCACCCCAAGGGCCTTTTACAATTCTTGAACCTATGGCAATTTTCATACTTTAACTATTTCTCCTAAGAGTAGCAAGTAGTATAATTCTCCGGAAGATAAGATAAGTTTTTAAATTATCCAGATTTTTAACAAGCATAAAATACATTTTACATAACTTAATATAGGCTAAAATATTAGAAATGGAGATTCTTTATTTCCTCACATACGGTTACTCTCTTAAAACCTGGAGTGACTCCGGCCAATTAGCTAGAGAGATGAGACATTTCCAAGCCCTAAAAAGTGAAAATGAAAAAATCAAATTCAAAATATTTTCATATGGTGAAGATAACGATTTTGAATATATTGAAAAAGATTTTATTGAAGTAGTTTCTGTATACAAATATATTAAAAAATCAAATTACAAGATTGTAAATTTTATAAAATCTTTTTTTATTAAAAAAATTTTAAGAGAAGTTGATTTAGATAAATCAGAGTTGGTTATTCAAAATCAACTTTTAGGTTCATGGGTGTCATATTTATTTAAAAAAAATCTAAACATACCTTTAATAATTAGAACTGGCTATGACATGTTTGAATTTTCTATTAATGAAAATAAAAACATTTCAAAAAAATTATTTTTTAAATACCTGACCAAAAAAAGTTTAGATAAATGCGATTTATATACAGTGACTAGTTTATGTGATAAAGATTTTTTATTAAAAAATTTTTCAAATATGTATTCTTCAAAAATTAAGATTAGATCTAATTGGGTCGATTCAAAAGAAAATATTCAAATAAATAATAAAAATATATTAAATAATATTGTTTCAGTTGGAAGAATTGAAGAACAAAAAAATTACGAGCTAATTATTAGATCCCTTCAAGGAACAAACTTTGAATTAGATATTTTTGGTGAAGGATCATTAAAGGAAGACTTAGTAAATCTCGCTAAAGAATTAAATGTAAATATTAATTTCCTTGGAATAGTTAATAATGAAATATTAGTTCAGAAACTTCAACATTATAAATTCTATATATCTAGCTCTAAATTTGAGGGTAATCCAAAAAGTGTACTAGAAGCTATGTCTGCAGGCTGTATTGTCATAGCAAGTAAAATAAAAAACCATTTAGAGTTTTTAAACATCGATAACTCAATATTATTTGACCAAAATATAAAATCATTAAAAGAAACCATCATGAATTTAGATAAAATAAGTCAAAGACGTGAGGATGATTTGATTAGCAACTCACTTGAGACAATCAAAAATAGGTACAATTTAAACGATCTAGTTAAGAAAGAGATAAAAGATATAAATAATTTAGTTAAGTAATTAGATTAAGCTTGAAAGGATTCAGAGGGTAATTTAAATTTGAAAATATCAATAATCACATCGTATACAGATCCAGAAGCAAGAATGGACCCATGGAAAGAGTCTGTCGCTTGTTATGAAAAACTTGCAGATGAAGTAATAGTCCTTGGTGAAAATTTTAAAAAAGAATTTGCGTTTTCAGATTTTGGACCAATGTTTGATGATGGTTTTAACAAAGCCAGCGGCGACTGGGTAATAAAAATGGACATAGATACTATCATTCATGAGAAAGATTTTGATTCACTTTATGCATCAATGAAAACATATAAAGATTACCCGGCTCTATCTATGAGAAAATTTCAGTTTTTTACACCATTTAGATTCCACACAAAGTCTCGTATGGGTATGGTTTTGAATAAAAAAAGATTTAAAAATGTAAAGTTTAATGGTGGTGGTGACGGTTGTGACCCGACTGTTAATGGAATACATATAAATGAAAAAAATGTTCCAAGAGTAAAAATCCCATTTTGGAATTATGATTCCACTTTTAAAACTAAAGAAGTAATTTCTGAGGATAGGGCAAGATTTGCACGTGCATGGCACAGGACGTTTGGAGATTACGGGGATAGAGGTGGGCCAGATCCCGAGGTAGCTTTTGATGCATGGTATAAAATGGTAAATGAAAGATTCTCAAAACATGTGTTTAAATCATCAATTTCAGATCATCCTATATTTATTCAAAGTAAGTTAAAAAGTTTAAATGAAAATCATTTTGGATTTAACTTATTTGGGCTTAATGAAAAAGTTAAAAGATCACCATTAAATTATTTTGACGCAATAAAAGAAAGATATCTTTCGGAGTTTAAACTTATTCTAAATAGTCACACAAAAATAGACCAATTTAAAGTAGATTAGAATATAGTGTATAAAAATCAAGTATTATATATTTTTGGACCAGGCAGAAAAAGCAAAATAGAAGAAAATTCTGTAAAAGCTTCAGAGTTTTTTTATGGTTTTAATTTTTTTAAAAAAAAATATACCACAGAAATAATAGAAGTTAATAAAGATCATTCTAATAAAGAAGGACTTAGAAAATTTATTCATATTTATGACAGGATTATCGTTAAGCTAACGAATTTTCCCAGCTATTCAGTAGAACTAATCTCCAAAAAAAATATGAAATTATTGAATAGTTCTGAAAAAATAGTTTACACATCAGATGCGTTGTTCTTATCTTTACTTCCTGTACTGTTTTTAAATAAAGTTTTAAAGAGAAGAAATGAAAATTTCGTAATTACGATGGGCTTGTTTGGAAAGCAGCCTACAAATTTTTTAAAATCAATATTTAATTTTATATATCAGAGGGTATTTCTGTATTCGGCTGATAAATTTATTTTTCTTGGTTATGGAGAATATCAATTTGTAAAAAATAATTTCTCAAAGTATAAATCTAAATTCGAATATTTACCATTTTGTGTTGATACTAAATTTTGGTCTATGTCTAAAAATGAAAAAAAGGAAGGAATATTATTTGTTGGAAATGATGGTAAAAGAGATTACAACTTTTTAATTAAGCTATCACAGCATTTACCAGAACTTAACTTTACAGTTATTACTAATCAAGAGCTTAATTTTAATACAAGTAACGTAAGATATATAAAAGGAAACTGGTCTGACCAATTAATTTCAGATGAGTCACTTAGGGAAATTTATTCAAAGTCTAAATTAACTATTATTCCCATAAAAAATTCATATCAACCATCAGGACAAAGCGTAGCTTTACAATCTTTAAGTTGTAACACGCCTATATTGATAACAAAAACTAATGGCTTCTTCGGAGATGAAGATTTTATAAAAGAGTACAAAATTAATTTTGTACATTCAAATTTAGCTACTGAATGGGAAAATGAATTAAATAAAATACTAAATGATTATCAAAAAGCGCAACTTGATTCAAAAAGTTTCGATAATTTTATAGATAATTTTGACGTAGCAAAATTTAACTTAGGGTTAGAAAAAATATTATTTGGAAGTTAATAATATAAAATTATATTAAATTGGAATAATCTTGAAAAAAGTAGTTATTACTGGTGGCCTTGGATATGTGGGTATGGAGCTCGCAAAAATTTACTCGGGCAAAACTAATCACTACCATGTATTGGTTTTAGATAATGTTTTTTATTCTGAAAGAGTTAGCCAGCTTAAAAGATGGGGTATAAAGTTTAAGCAAATAGATATCACAGAAAAAAATAATTTACAAAATGCCATTAGTGATGCAGATATAATTTATCACTTAGCTGGAATTACTGATGTTGGAACTACTGTTAAAGATAAGAATCCACAAAGAGATCGTTTAATTAAAAAAGTTGGTATAGACGGAACAAAAAACATAATAGACCTATCTTCAAAAGAAACTAAAATAGTGTTTCCTTCAACACATGTCATTTTTGAAGGCTTGAAAACTGTAGAAAAAAATATTTCTGAAAATCGCAAACCTTTACCTGTTTTAGAGTATTCAAAAGGAAAGGTAAAATCTGAAATCGATTTAATTCAATCAAATAAAAATTATGTCATTTTAAGACTCGGATCTGTTTATGGAAAGTCTTATGATTCAACCAGATTAAATATAATGCCTAATCTTTTTTCAAAGATCTCATCCTATGATGGGGAAATTAAATTGTTTTCTAACGGGGATCAGTTTAAGAGCCTGGTCTCTGTATATGACGTAGCTAGATGTTTTGAATTTGTAGGTGAAAATGAAAAAATAACTAATGAAATATTTAATTGTGTAAATGAGAACCTCACAGTAAAACAAGTAGCTGCAATTTGTAAAAATATAAATAAAAAGCTTACTTTAATTAAAACTTCTGATCCAGTTCCAAATAAAGGTTATACATTATCAAATAAAAAACTTTTACAGACAGGTTTCACATTTCAACATGAAATAAAAGACTCAATTAAGTTAATGTACGACAGCTGGAAAGACGATATAACAGAAAAATACAACGAAGAATTAGAAGTGGGTAAAGATAATTTTGTTGATAGTAGGGGAATAATATCAAATTTCTATATAGATGACTATATAAACATGATTGGTTATGTGGAATCTGTTAAGGGGTCTATTAGAGGAAACCACTATCATCCAGTTCAAACGCAAAAATGTTTACTAATTACTGGAAAATATATAAGCGTAACTAAAGATTTGTTAGATCCTTCTTCAGTAGTTGAAACAAGGTTAGTTAAAGAAGGTGAATTATCAACGATACCACCTTATGTTGCTCATACAATGATATTTTTAGACGACTCTACTTTTCTTAATTTAGTTAATGGTGAGCGTAAGCACCAAAATTATGGCACTACACATACACTAAAATATGACTTAGTTGATGAACAATTAGGTAATCTATTATTGAATTCATATAAAACTTCCTGCAGAGTTTGCGGAGGAGGATTAAATCATTATCTATCTCTTGGCTTATCACCTTTGGCAAATAACCTCAATAATGCAAAAAATGATACAAACGATTTATATCCACTCGATCTTAATTTTTGTAAACAGTGCTCGAACTCGCAGTTAAGTGTAGCTGTTCCACCAGATAAAATGTTTAACAATTATGTATATCAATCTTCTACTTCCAAACAATTTAGGAACCACTTTGAAGAAATTGCTAAAGAAGTAAAAATTGAATTTAATCTTAATAAGAAATCCTTAGTAGTAGATATTGGAAGTAATGACGGAATTTTCCTTAAACCATTAAAAGATATGGATGTAAATGCAATTGGGGTTGAGCCTGCTAAGAATATTTCAAAGATTGCAAATGCTAAAGGACTTAAAACTTTAACAGAATATTTTAGCCAAAAAACAGTTAATAAAATTATCAGAAAATATGGTAAAGCAGATCTTGTAACTGCATTTAATGTATTTGCACATAGTGACGGATTAAAAGAGATTTTAAACAACACTGAAAAGGTACTGAAAAAAGATGGAGAGTTTATTTTTGAAATTCAATATTTATTAAGAACAATAAATGATTTAACTTTTGATAACATATACCACGAGCATTTCAATTATTGGTGTTTACTGTCTATTCTAAACTTTTTTGAGGGTTCAGAACTAAAGGTATACAAAGTCAAGGAAGTTGACACACATGGTGGGTCGCTGAGGGTTTATACAACTAAAAATAAAAATAAAAGACAACATAAAAGCATTAATCAATATATTGAATTAGAAAAGAAATTTAAGCTAGACAAAATTGAAACTTACTATAAATTTGCCAAAGATATTGAGAATATAAAACATAAATCTTTAAAAAAAATTAACTCAATAATATCTGAAAACAAAAAGATAATTGGTTACGGTGCTCCAGCAAAAGCAACAACAGTTCTTAATTATTTTGGCATAAATAGTGATCATTTTGAATATATTGTTGACGACAACCATCTCAAACATAATTTATATGTACCTGAAACAGGTATAAAAATTATTGAATCTGACACTATTAATCCGGATGACTATGACTTTGTATTAGTTTTAGCATGGAACTTTTTTGACAGTATAAAAAAACAGCAAAAAAAATTATTTAATAAAAGTAGCTTTATAAAGCTAAAATAAAAAATTAATTTAAATTTAACTATCAAAATACAAAGATTTATATATTACTATCTAAAACTATGACAGAAGAAAATTCTCTTAAGTTGTTTATAAATAAAGCAAATGAAAAGTGGATAATTGACAGACTTAGAGATGAATGGGTAAGAAATCATAATCCTTATACTCGATTTTACAAATCATCAAACATGCTTTGGATTATTGCCCCTTGGAAATGGGATAACACAAAATTAGAAAAAAACTCATCAAGGAAGGTTGTATGTTCGGTTTATCATATTGATGAAGAAAAATTTAATAAATCCGAAGTAGAAAAATTTAATTTCAGAGACCAATTTGTCGATGCATATCATGTAATTTCTAAAAAAACCCTTGATCAGGTTAGAAAATATACTGATAAAAAAATCTACTCTATACCTTTTTGGATAAATCCAGAAATTTGGTACCCAATTGAAAATAAAGATCAATTAAGAAAAAAATACAATATTCCTGTAGATTCATATCTTATAGGTTCTTTTCAGCGTGACACAGAAGGTTCAGATTTAAAATCACCTAAACTTTCAAAAGGACCAGATAGATTTATAGAAATTGTCAAAACATTAAAAGAAAAAAATGAAAAATTACACATTCTACTGTCTGGTAAAAGAAGACAGTATGTAATTTCAAAGTTACTAGAAAATGATATTAATTTTACTTATTTTGAAATGGTTACAAATAGCAAGTTAAATGAATTGTATAACTGTCTTGATCTTTATATTGTTACTTCAAGAGTTGAAGGTGGCCCTCAGGCAGTATTTGAGTCAGCATTGACTAAAACTCCAATTATATCTACCAATGTAGGTGTTGCACCAGAAATACTTAGTCCAAATTCATTATTTGATATGAATAATTTTGAATCTGCAAAACCAGATGTTGAATATGCTTTTGGTAAATTAAATGAATTCACTATACCTAATGGTTTTAAATCCTTTAATAAAATGTTCAATGAAGTTTTTGATGCTTAAATCTAAAATTCTTTATTTATATACCAATCATCAAATTTAGAAAATTCACTTGAAACTTGTTCAAACCCTTTACTAGTAAGTAAAGAATTAATCTTTTCTCTATTTGGGGTAAAGTTATGCTCAACGGTAATAATTGAAATATGGTATGAATTAAAATCTAGTGAATTCAATATTTCAAATTCGGACCCTTCTGTGTCGATTGATAAATAATTAATACTTTTTGGAACTTTATATTTTTCAAACAAATCATTTATGGAGATTGTTTCTAAATTGTAAATTTTATTATTTTTAATTCTTAAGTCTTCGTGATAATCAGGAGTATCTCCGTTGTAAAAGTTTATTTTAGAAAATTCTGGTTTTTCAGTTTCATTAAATTCAACTGATATACCTGACTTACTGTAAACACAATCGAACGAAACATCACATTTTCTATTTTTTACTATTTCCTGAGCCCACATTTTTGCTGGCTCTACTATTAAACCACTCCAATTAAAGTCTTTTTCCAGCATATAGGTATTGGATAAGTATTTACCATCTGCAGCTCCTATTTCAACAAAATAACCTTTATTTAAAAAATTGTGTTCATTCAAAACAAAAAGATCCTGAAAAATTTGAGATTTTGACTTTTCTGATAGTTCAAAAATTTTATGAGTGTTTTTAATTCTTTCGTTTAAAAAAATAAAGTTTAACTTATCCAATTGATGCTTGTAATGTTTTCTTTCCACATCTATTTTTGTTAATTTCTTTTTTTTAATAATTGAATAATCTAATAAATCAAATAATTTAACAATTATTTTTTTTAACATATATGTATATTACGAGGAAAAAATCATTAACTAATTATTTAAATATATATTGAGAGTTGCCTTAATAGTATCAAATAAAAATAATGTCTATTCTTAAGTTTTTTTTTGAAATTAATTTCAAAATTGCTTATTTCCCTAAATATAATCAACCTTGGTAATGAAAAAAAGAATTAATCAATTAAAAATTATTTTTAATGATGTGCTTTATGTTTCAAAACAAACTGGAACTACTAATAAAAAACTTACAATATTTTTAGCGATACTTACATCTAACTTAACCGTTTTCCTGGACATTGTCATTATTTTAACTTTTACATTGTTTTTGACAGGGGAGTATGAAACCTTTCAAACAATAGAGTTTGTCGTAGAATTTATCAATACAAATATTTACATATTACCGGTTGTCATAGTTGTTAGGTTTTCATCAAAACTATATCAAACTTATCTTCTCAAGACACTTGAAGTGACTGTAGAAAGAAACTTGAGAGTGTTAGTAATGTCTCAAATATTTAAAGAAAAAGATTTTTCTACTGCAGATGCATATTTTTATATAAACCAAATTACTGCGCATGTTGCTTTTTTTTACTCTTCTTTAACTAATTTTCTTAACTTTTTAATACAAGCAAGTGTATATTTTGTTTATCTTCTTTTGACAGACCCAACAATAATTGGTGCTTTTTTTGTTGGAGTTTTACTATTGATTGTCCCAATAAGAAGATTAATAATTAATTCTAAAAATTATATGCATAAAACTTTTCTATTTGAAAAAAAATCAAATGAAGAAATACAAAAAGTTATCGATAATATTTATTTAATAAAAATATTAAAAAAAGACGATGATGAGCTAAATAAATTTTTTAATACTTCAAGTGAAGTGGCAGACGGACAATTAAAAAATCATATATACAACATATTAAGTGCCGATTTTCCAAGCTTCATAACGATATTTTCTTTCTCAGTATTTATAATTTACTTTGGAAATTTTGACTTCATTACATTAGATTATATAGCAATAACACTCAGGCTTTTTCAATCATTAGGCGGTATTGCTGGGTCTTTTGGTAGAGTGCTAAATTCACAAATACATTTAAAAGAACTCAAATTTGTTTTGGCTAAAAATGAAAGTAAATTATTTCATGATTATAAATTTACAAAAATAAAGAATCTAGATATAGATATTGAGTCTGTTGATTTTAAATACAGAAATTCCGACGATTGGATATTTAATGATTTAAATCTTAAAATTGAAAAAAATTCTCATATCGTAATTACTGGCCAGAATGGTTCAGGAAAAAGTACTTTACTGGGACTAATTTCTGGAATGTTAGTTCATCAATCCGGATCAATTAGATTAGCCAGGGATAAATTAGGATATATTGGTCCCAACCCTTTAATTCTTACAACAACCCTTAGAGAAAACTTGCTTTATGGCAACAATAATGATATTGGTGATAAAGAGATTCTTAAAGTCTGTGAACTTTTTAAATTAGACAATTTAATTGATAATAAATTGCTTGATAAGATTGTTTCAAATACATCCTTATCTTCTGGACAAATGCAAAAAGTAGGCTTTATTAGAGCAATATTATCAAATGTTGAGATATTGTTGCTGGATGAGTCAACTTCTAATCTTGATCGAAATACCAAATCTTTAATTTTAGAAATACTTACTCAAAAAGATATTACAATCATAAACTCAACGCACGATCCTACAAGCTTCCAAAAAGTAGACAGGCATATACAGATAGATATTATTGAAGACAAAAGAAAAGTATATGATGTGTAGAACATATTTTTTTTGTGTAAAACAGTTATATTTTAAAAAATATTATTCATTACTCTGATATTGATGAAAAAAATTCTCTTAGTCCATACGCGTTATCGTATAACCGGTGGTGAAGATATAGCTGTAGATAATGAAATTCTCGCACTAAAAAAAGCCTATGATGTCGAGGCATTAATTTTTTCTAATAATGAAATTGATAACATTTTTAAACAAATTATTTATTTTTTAATTAATAAAAATAATCAATCTGATAAATTATTAGAAAATAAGTTAAATAGTTTTAAACCAGACCTGGTGTATATTCACAATACTTGGTTTAAAGCATCGCTTGGTATTTTTAGGTTATTAAAGAAACACAACACAAAATTCGTCATAAAACTCCACAATTATAGATTTGAATGCGGAAGATTTTTCTTTAAATCCTCACATTTAAAAGGAAATAGTTTTTGCAGTGCTTGTGGATATCACAAAACAGATACTTTTTTATTTAACAAATATTTTAAAGACTCGTACATAAAGTCATTGTTATTGATAATTTATTGCAAACAATATTATAAAATTTTAAAAAATTCTAATGTTTTAACTCTTTCTAGCTTTCAAAAGCAGTATCTAATAAATGATGGTTTTGATTCTAAAAATTTAAAAATCTTGCACAATCCGTTAAATATAAATGGTAATGATAATAACCAAAAAAGTATAAATTTATCTTCAAAAAGCTACATAATTTATGCAGGACTAATATCCGAAGAAAAGGGTATACGCTCATTAATAGATACATATAATCTTTTAAATAAATATGAAAAAAAGTTAGTAATTGTTGGTGAAGGCCCTCTCCTTGAAACTTTTAAAAAAGAAAACACGAACAATCAAATAATTTTTCTTGGAAAGCAATCAAATATACAAGTTTTAAATTTAATTAAAAATTCTTACTCTGTCATAACCAACACAAAGCTATATGAAGGACAACCAACGCTACTATCAGAAGCATCAATGCTTGGTATAAATTCTGTTTATCCAAGAAATGGTGGAATTGTAGAATTTTTTCCTAAAGACAACCCCTTTTCTTTTGAAGTAAATTCAACTAAAGATCTTTTGGATAAGTTTAGCTTGCTTCAAAATAGCGAACTTGTTGAAAGTCAGTCAAATGAAAATTTTCGTCATATTGAAAAAGCATTAAGTAAAGAAAATTACCTAAACAGTTTTAGAGAAATAGTGAAATGGTAGTCAAAACCATCAGTGTAATTATGAGTGTTTATAATGATGAAAATAATGTAGCCAATGCAATTCAAAGTATTTTAGATCAAACATTTGATGATTTTGAATTCTTAATAATTGATGATTGTTCGACTGATAATACTTATGAAGAAATGACTAAATTTTTAAATGATTCTAGAGTAAAGCTTTATGTAAATGAAGAAAATATTGGGTTAACCAAGTCTCTCAATAAATTAATTGAAGAATCTAGTGGAAAATATATTTTTAGACAAGATTCTGATGATATAAGTTTTAATAACAGACTTGATGAACAAATAAAAATACTTGAAACGAAGGATGTAAAAACTTGTACAACCAGAGCAATTGATATAAATAACAATAAAATCATTCCGGGCTTAAGTTCTTGGATTCCAAAAAAAATCACAATGAAATTTAAAAATCCTTATATTCACGGAACACTTGCTATAGAAAAGTTGCTGTTAAATTCTATAGGAAATTATTCAGAAGATTTTTATTATTCTCAAGATTTCAGGCTTTACTTAGATTTATTACAAAAAAATGAAAAAATTTATGAAATTAAGAAACCACTTTATAAACTTAATACTTCCAACAATATTTCAACACTAAATAAAGATGAACAGAAGTATTACTTTAAAAAAGCTTTAAATAAAAAATGATAAAAATTTTTAAGGAGTGTTTAAAACTCGTAAAATCTGTATTAAATTTGAACTAAATGCAAAAAATTAAAAATATCATATCTCCATTAATTTTGATTTCAATATTTTTGAGTATGGTTTTTACTCGATCGTTCGTAGGTCTTGAGATATTAGGATATAGACTAGGAGAATTTGTTGTTTTAACTGGATATTTATTGCTTATTTTTATTTGTTTGAAATTTTATCAAGAAGATTTCAACAACAATTATTTAATTTTTATTTTAATTTTTACATATTTTGTTCTTCAACTTATCTCTACTAAAGCAGATCTTCTAAATTCTTATACTTTTAAAGCAGGTTCATTTATAGCTATGACTTCATTTTATTTTCTGGGTCTTAATTTTCCTCAAAATAATAAATATGTTATAAAAATTCAAAAATTTTTACCAATTTTAATACCTATTACATATATATTTGGTTCTAGTAGGTATCCAAAATTTATTGGAGATTTTTTCTTAAATTATTCAGACAAATACGAATTCATTAAAGCTTCAGATATCTTGATGGTTGTTGTAGTTATAGTATTTTATTTTAATAATTTTCTAAATAAAAAATTGAATTTTATATTTATTTTTATAGTAATTCCTTTATTCTTGCCACAGCTTCTCTACCTAAGCAGAGGCTCTTTTATTGCGCTTGCATTATTTTTTATAATGGAATTATTTTCTAATAGAAAAATATTAATTGATAATATTCTCAAAACTTTTATATATGTAATATTTGGAGTATTTATTTTTGTTTTGTCCACATTGAATATATACGGGAATTTAAACTTTGAAAAGACAAATCCGCTTATGAATGCCGAATTAGAAATCTCACAAACACAAGTTTTACAAAACAATTTACAAGACCTAATTGAAAGAAGAAATTATGTAGGTGTACTTTTCTCACTTTACTTTGATGAGGGTGTTTTAAAGTCAACAGATGGAACATTAAATTGGAGATTAGATATTTGGCAAGACTTACTTGATGATATGAGTGATGAAAATAAAAATCTATTCGGTTATGGATATAACGAAATTTTACCTGTTATGACTGATCCCCAAGAGCCCGGAAGAATGGGTGTTGATGGAATGAATGAAAATATTCATAATTACTTTTTAAATATTTTTGCAAGAGGTGGAATATTACTTCTAGGACTATTTCTATATTTACACAGCTATTTTGTAATTATGTGGAAGAAAAAACACAATAACTTTAAAATTCTCAATTTTATTATCCCATTACTTATTGCATCGTTTTTTGATGTTTCCATGGAGGGTGTTCAATTTCCTTTAAATTATTATTTCTTTATTGGCACTTTCTTATCTATCAATAACTAAGCAATATTTTTAATAAACCAATCATACGTTTTATTTAAACCACTTTCTAGAGTTGTTGAAGATTTCCACCCTAAAGAATCCATTCTTTCTAAGTTCAATAATTTTCTTGGATTTCCATCAGGCTTGGAAGGATCAAATTTTATTTCACCATTAAACCCAGTGATATCTTTCATCAATTCTGCAAGATTTTTGATTGAAACTTCATCGCCGCTTCCAATATTAACTAACTCCTCACTCCATTTTTTATTAATCAAAAATTCAATTGCATTTGCAAGATCATCTACATACAAAAATTCACGCAACGGTTTTCCTGTCCCCCATATCTCTATATGACTATCCTTATTAGTTGTAGCATTGTGAAACCGTCGCATTAAACCTGGTATGACATGACTATTGTTTAGATCAAAATTATCATTGGGACCATATAAATTAGTTGGCATTAAATTAATTATTTCATGGCCGTATTGAACTTTTAATGCATTGCCCATTTCAATTGCAGCAATTTTAGCCATCGCATATGG
>CEVN01026028.1_pt1 | contig 30759 bp, 21 predicted proteins | sample 427041 | NCBI WGS metagenome assembly CEVN01 (sample SAMEA2623463, study PRJEB7988) | marine metagenome | biome: marine biome (ENVO:00000447); feature: surface water layer (ENVO:00002042); material: "saline water (ENVO:00002010), including plankton (ENVO:xxxxxxxx)" | depth 5 m
GAAAGTGAAGCACCATCAGCAGAGGAATCTCCTGAAAGTGAAGCACCTTCAGTAGATGAAGAATTAGAAGATAGTAACCCTGAAACAAAAGAAAAATAAGGAGAGTAGTTAAAAATACTTTCTTTTTATGATTTGATTAAAGGGTAAGACTTGGGTTTTATCCTTTTTTTTTAAAAAATAGTTATGAAATATATTAAAAAGAAATCAGCAGTATTATTATTACAAGATGGAACTATCTTTCACGGCAAAGCAAATGGTATTGAAGGTATTGCAACAGGAGAACTTTGTTTTAATACAGGAATGACTGGATATCAGGAAGTTTTTACAGATCCTTCTTATTATGGTCAATTAATGATTACTACTAATGCACATATTGGAAATTATGGTACTAAAGAAGATGAGGAAGAATCTAATGGAATGAAAATTGCAGGTTTAGTATGTAAAAATTTTAATAATGGTTTTTCTAGAGCTGCTGGAGATTGTGATTTGAACTCTTATTTTATTAAGCAAAAAAAAGTAGTAATTTCGGATGTAGATACTAGAGCGGTTGTTCGTCATATTCGTGACAAAGGAGCAATGAATGCAATTATATCAACAACATATACTGATACTGATAAACTTATGAAGTTATTAGAAGAAGTGCCAACAATGGAAGGATTAGAACTTTCATCATCAGTTTCTACTCCTAAAACCTATTTTTTTGGTGATGAGAATTCTAAAATAAGGATTGCAGTTTTAGATTTAGGGGTAAAAAGAAATATTTTAAAATGCATGACAGAAAGAGGTTGTTATTTAAAAGTTTTTCCAATGAATACTACATATGAACAGATGAAAGAATGGAATCCTGATGGTTTCTTTTTATCAAATGGACCTGGAGATCCAGCTGCTATGCCAAATGTTATTAAACAAGTTAAAAAGATTACCAGTGATGGAAAACCAGTCTTTGGAATTTGCTTAGGTCATCAAGCTTTAGCACTTTCTGAGGGAATTTCAACATATAAAATGCATAATGGTCATAGGGGTATTAATCATCCTGTTAAAAATTTATCTACTGGAAAAGCAGAGGTTACTTCACAGAATCATGGTTTTGGAATATCTCAAGAGGATATTAATAATAACTCTAATGTTGAGATAACACATATTAATTTAAATGATGGTACTATCGAAGGAATAAGGTTATTAGATAAAAATTGTTTTTCTGTTCAATATCATCCAGAGTCATCTCCTGGACCACATGATTCAAGATATTTATTTGATGATTTTATAAGTAATATTGAAAACAATTAATGAGTAGGATTAAAAATATTCATGCAAGACAAATTCTTGACTCAAGAGGTAATCCTACTGTAGAAGCAGATGTTTGCACAGTAGATGGTATTATGGGAAGAGCTGCAGTTCCATCAGGTGCTTCAACTGGTAAATATGAAGCTGTTGAACTTAGGGATTTAGACAGCCATGTGTTTTTGGGAAAAGGAGTTTTAAAGGCAGTTCGTAATGTTAACAGTATAATTAAAGAAAGTCTTAATGGTATTGATGTAAATAATCAAGAGCTTATTGATCAAATGATGATTGATTTAGATGGAACACCAAATAAAGCAAATTTAGGTGCTAATGCTATGTTGGCTGTTTCATTAGCATGCGCTAAAGCTGGTGCTCAATCGTCTAATCAATCACTTTTTAATTATATAGGAGGAGATAAGGTTCTAGAAATGCCAATTCCTATGATGAATATTTTAAATGGAGGATCTCATGCTGATAATAGTATAGATTTTCAGGAATTTATGATTATGCCAATTGGAGCTAAATCCTTTTCTGAATCTTTACAAATGGGTACTGAGGTATTTCATTCTCTAAAAGCTGAGTTGCAAAATCAAGGATATTCAACTAATGTTGGAGATGAAGGAGGGTTTGCACCAAATCTAGAATCTAATGAAAAGGCTATTGAAGTAGTATTAAAAGCTATAGAATCTGCTGGTTATAGGCCAGTAGAGGATATTTATATTGCAATAGATGCAGCTGCCTCTGAATTTTATAATAAAAAAGAAAATGTTTATCATTTACATCAATCCACAGGAGAAAAGTTAACTCCCACTGAAATGGTTGATTATTGGTCAGATTGGATAGCAAAATATCCAATTTTATCTATCGAAGATGGTTTAGATGAAGATGATTGGGGTACGTGGCGAGATTTGACGGCTAAAATTGGAGATAAAGTTCAACTTGTTGGAGATGACTTATTTGTTACTAATGTTGAGCGATTAGCTAAAGGAATTAACAATAATATTGCTAACTCTATTTTAGTAAAGGTAAACCAAATTGGTACACTTACTGAAACAATTAATGCTGTTAAAATGGCTCAAAGTAACGATTATACGTCTATTATGAGTCATCGATCTGGAGAAACTGAGGATACTACTATTGCTGATTTAGCAGTAGCACTTAATTGTGGGCAAATTAAAACCGGCTCTGCATCTCGTTCTGATCGAACAGCAAAGTATAATCAGCTTTTAAGAATTGAGGAAGCTCTAGGCAGTAAGGCAATTTACACGGGAAAGAATTTTAAGTTTATTAAAAAATAAATAACTATATTAACAATAAAATTATAGAATAAATGAGTAAGGAAGCAGAATTACATTATGATGGACATATTTATAAAGTTCCTGTTATAAAAGGAACAGAAAACGAGAATGCAATTGATATTAGTAAACTTAGAAGTGAATCTGGCTTAATAACTTTAGATAGAGGATTTAAAAATACTGGTTCTTGTAAAAGTTCAATTACTTTCTTAAATGGAGAACAAGGCATTTTAAGATATAGAGGTTATTCAATAGAAGATTTAGCAGAAAAATCAACTTTTTTAGAAGTAGCATATTTGCTGATTTATAGTGAATTACCTACACAAGACGAATTAAATATTTTTACTAAAGATATTTCTGAACATTCATTAGTGCATGAGGATGTAAGGTCAATTTTAGATGGTTTTCCCTCAAAGGCACATCCAATGGGAGTTTTATCATCATTAGTTTCATCTTTGACTGCATTTTATCCAAAATCTTTAGATCCAAATCGTTCAGTTGAGCAAATTAATGGAACTGTTATTAGAGCAATTGCTAAACTTCCTACTCTTGCTGCTTGGAGCTATAAAAATAGAGTTCGACAACCTATTGTATATCCAAAGAATAAATTAAGTTATGCTGCAAATTTTATGCAAATGATGTTTGCTTTACCAACAACAGATTATGAAATTAGTCCAGTTGTTTCTAAAGCTATTGATAAATTGTTAATTCTTCACGCTGATCATGAACAAAATTGTTCCACTTCAACAGTAAGAATTGTTGGGTCTTCGCATGCAAGTTTATATGCATCAGTATCTGCTGGAATTGCTGCACTTTGGGGACCACTTCATGGTGGAGCTAATCAAGCAGTTATTGAAATGTTGGAAACTATAAGAATTGATGGCGGTAATGTTGATAAATATGTTGCTAAAGCTAAGGACAAAGATGATGTGTTTCGTTTGATGGGCTTTGGTCATAGAGTTTATAAAAGTTTTGACCCAAGAGCAACTATTATTAAGAAAGCAGCGGATGACGTTTTAAAAGAACTAAATATTAATGATCCTGTATTAGAAATTGCCAAGCGATTAGAAGAAGTAGCATTAGAGGATGATTATTTTAAATCAAGAAATTTATATCCAAATGTTGACTTTTATTCTGGAATTATTTATAGAGCTCTTGGAATTCCTACCGATATGTTTACTGTTATGTTTGCATTAGGAAGACTTCCGGGATGGATTGCTCAATGGAAAGAGATGAGAGAGAATCATGAACCAATTGGTAGGCCTAGACAAATTTATACTGGTGCAATTTCTAGAAAATATGTTTCTATTGAAAATAGATAATTAAAACTATAATTATAAAATAAGGGGGTCATTTTGACTCCCTTTTTTTATTTTTGCATTATGAGCTACAAATCATTACAAGAGTGTCTTAATGATCTAGAAAAAAAAGGAGAACTAAAGGTTTTTGACGAGAAATTAAATCCTAATTTAGATTTGGCATCTATACATTTAGAAGAATTTGCTAACAGAGGGAAAGCTCTTTTGTTTAATAACGTCATGGGTACTAAATTCAGGGTAGCATCTAATTTATTTGGAACACTTGAGAGAAGTAAATATATGTTTCGTGATAGTTTAAATATTGTTAAGGATTTGATAGACATTAAAATTGATCCTACTAATATTTTTAAGCATCCTTTTCGTACATTTTTAACTGGATTAAATGCGATTTATGCTTTGCCAAAAAGAGTTAGTTTTAAAGGTTTTGATGAAATAAAAATAGAAGATTTACCACAATTAAAATGTTGGAAAGATGACGGTGGTGCTTTTATAACACTTCCTCAAGTATATACAGAGGACATTGAAAAACCTGGAATACTAAATTCTAACTTAGGTATGTACAGAATACAGTTGTCTGGAAATGATTATGAAGCTAATAAGGAAATTGGCATGCATTATCAGTTGCATAGAGGTATTGGTGTACATCAATCTAAGTCCAGTAAAAAAGGAAAACCTTTAAAAGTATCAATTTTTGTTGGTGGACCACCAGCGCATAGTTTTTCTGCAGTCATGCCATTACCTGAAGGAATAAGTGAGTTGTCTTTTGCTGGGGTATTAGCAAGAAGGAGATTTAGATACGCTAAAAAAGATGGATATACTATATCTGCAGATGCAGATTTTGTAATTTGTGGAGAAATTCACCCAAATGATTTAAAACCTGAAGGTCCTTTTGGAGATCACTTAGGATATTATAGTTTAAAACATGACTTCCCTGTTCTTAAAGTGCATAAAGTTTATGCAAAGAAAAATGGGATATGGCCATTTACTGTAGTCGGTCGACCTCCTCAAGAAGACTCTCAATTTGGTAAATTAATTCATGAAATTACAGGAAAGGCTATTGAAAACGAAATTCCTGGATTAATAGCAGTAAATGCTGTTGATGCTGCTGGTGTTCATCCCTTGCTTTTAGCAATAGGTTCTGAAAGGTATACCCCATACAATCCCGTTAAGTATCCTCAAGAAATATTGACAATAGCAAATCATATTTTAGGAACTGGACAAATGAGTTTAGCAAAGTATTTATTTATTTGTGATAATGATACGCAACTAAATGTTAATGATGAGAAAGCTTTTTTTACACATTTTTTACAAAAAGTTGATTGGAATAGAGATTTACATTTTCAAACAAAGACAACTATTGATACATTAGATTATAGTGGTGAAGGTTTAAATGAAGGGTCAAAACTAATTTTAGCTGCAGCAGGAGATTTTAAAAGAGAACTATCTAACAGTACTCCCTTAATAGATCTTACTGAAGGTTTTTCAACTCCTAAATTAGTTAGTAGTGGTAACCTTGTTATACAGGGAAATGGTAATATTAAAGATTTAATTACTTGTTTAGAATCACAAAATCTTGTAGGTATTGGTTTGATTACTTTAGTTGACGACTCTAATTTTGTGTGTGAAAAATTTACAAATTGGCTTTGGATTACTTTTACTCGTTCAAATCCTGCTAATGATGTTTATGGTTTGTTTGCAAAAACTAGGAATAAACATTTTTCATGTTCTATCCCAGTTATAGATGCTAGAATAAAAGTACATCATGCTCCTATTTTGGAGAGGTAGATTTTTTTTTTTGAAATTTTCTCCATTTTTTCTTTTTCTTATTAATAACTTTATATTCAGGGGCTTCTGAAAATCCATCTGGTAAATCTAATTTTAATACTTCTTTTTCAATCAATTTTTCTATATTCATAAAATTTCGAACTTGCTTAGGATTTATAAAAGTGATTGCTTCTCCTTTTCTATCTGCTCTTGCTGTTCTTCCAATTCTATGAACATAATCTTCTGCATCATTAGGTACTTCATAGTTTATTACAAGTTCAATCCCTTTTATGTCAATTCCTCTAGACAGAATATCGGTAGCTACTAATATTTTAATTTTTTTATTCTTAAAATCTATAATTGTTTTTTCTCGTTGTTCTTGGTCTAATCCTGAGTGCATTTCGGAAGCTTTCATTCCTGCTTTATTAAGAGTATTTTTAATCTCTCTTACACTTTTTATACTTGATGCAAAAATGAGGACATGACTTAAATTCTCTCCTTTTGTTTTTAGAATTTTTTTAGCTAGATTTACTTTTTGGCTATCATGGCATAAATATGCGGTTTGAGTAATTCCAGTTGCTGGCTTAGAAATTTCTAAGCTGATACTTCTAGGATTTTTTAATAATTTTTTTGCTAACTCTCTAATTCTATTTGGCATAGTAGCTGAGAACAGCAGAGTTTGTTTTTTATTAGGCAACTGCTTTGCTATAGTCATGATATCATCATGAAATCCCATATCAAGCATCCTATCTGCTTCATCAAGAATTAAATATTCTATTGCGGAAGTATCAAAATAATTAAAGTCTAGATGAGCAAGTAGTCTTCCTGGTGTACAAATAATTATATCAGCTCCTTTTTTTAAAGCTTTTTTTTGCTTGTCAAATTCTACTCCAGTTCCTCCTCCATATATTGGGTAAGATGACGCATTAGTAAAATAGGAAAATCCTTCAATCTGCATATCTATCTGCTTAGCTAACTCTCTAGTTGGCGCAATAATGATTGCCTTTACTTTATCGCTTTGATTTATCTTTGATAGATTATCTAGTATTGGTAAAACAAAAGCAGCTGTTTTCCCTGTTCCTGTTTGTGCACATGCTATTAGATCTCTTCCTTTTTGTATTAATGGTATTGCTTTTTCTTGTATTGGTGTAGCATTTTTAAACCCCATCATTTCAAGTCCTTCCTGCAATTCACTTCCAAATTTAAATGTTATGAAATTCATTTTGTAAATATACTAAAAGCAATATTGATTTTCTTTAATTAATTTTTCAGCTACTTTTCTTCTTAATTCTTTAGGGTTTATATCATATCCTTTTGTAAAACGTTTTAACCCCATTAATAACATCTTTTTTTCATCTCCCTCTGCAAAAGCAAGAATAACCTCTTCTCCTGATCGAGAACAGTTCTTTATGGCTTGATATAAGAATAATTTACTCATATTAATCTGTGATTTATTTTTTTCTTGTCCATTTTTATGGGTTAACTTTTCAGTTCTTAAGATAGCAGATTCGGCTCCATATACATCTATTACCATATCTGCCAAATTCATTAATAATTCTTGTTCTTTATCTATGTTTATTCCATAATGTTTAGCTGATTTTCCTGCTATCATTAAGATAGCTTTTTTTAAATTTTTAAGATGTTCTTTTTCTATTGTAAATAGCTTACTATCATCTTTCCTTTTAAAAGAAGGAATACTCATTAAATCAGAGGCTGCTTTCATGGCAACAGTTATAATGTCTAATTCTCCCTTCATTGCTTTTTTTAAGATCATTCCAACAAGAAGCATTCTATTTATTTCATTAGTTCCTTCATAGATTCTGGAAATTCTTGCATCTCTGTAGGCAGCTTCCATAGGAGCTTCTGCTGAATATCCCATTCCACCATAGATTTGAATTCCTTCATCTGAACAGAATTGTATAGTTTCCGATCCCATTATTTTTGTGATAGAACATTCAATAGCATATTCCTCAATTCCTTTAAGGTATGCTTTTTGTTTATCTTTTTCCTTAGACTGCAGACGTAATATATTTTTTTCAATATCATTTCCAGCTCGATAAGTAGCTGATTCTATAACATATGTTCTTACCGCCATATCAGCAAGTTTATGCTTTATAACACCAAATTTTGAAATAGGACCTCCAAATTGAATACGCTGATTAGAATATTTAGTTGAAAGATTAATCACTCTTCTACATGCGTCTAATATTGCTGCCGAGAGTTTAATCCTTCCCACATTAAGCGCATTCAAAGCAATTTTAAACCCATTACCTCTACCTCCCAACATTGCTTCTATTGGAATCTTCACTTCATTAAAAAAGATTTGACGAGTTGAGGAGGAGTGTAACCCTAATTTATGTTCTTCTTCTCCCATAGTCATTCCTTTTGCTCCTTTTTCTAAAATAAATGCTGTAATATTTTTATCTTCTTCTATTTTAGCAAATACAATAAATACATCTGCAAAACCTGCATTTGAGATCCACATCTTTTGTCCTGTAATAAGGTAGTTTTTTCTATCTTTACTGAGTACAGCTTTTGTTTTTCCTGAATTTGCATCCGAACCTGCCCCAGGTTCTGTTAAACAATAACAACCTATCCACTCCCCACTTGAAAGTTTAGGTAAATATCTTTCTTTTTGTTGTTGGTTTCCATAAAGTAGAATAGGTAAAGTTCCGATTCCAGTATGCGCTCCAAATGCAGTAGAAAAAGATCCATTTGCGCCAGAAATTCTATCACAAATAAGTACAGATGTGTTAAATGGCATACCCATTCCTCCATATTCGATTGGAATACTGATTCCTAGTAGTCCTAATTCCCCTGCTTTTTTCATGCATTCCTCAGTTAGCTTGTAATCTTTTTGTTCAAATCTTTCTCTATGTGGATCTAACTCTTTCTCAACAAATTCTTTTGTTGCCGATGCCATCATTAATTGATCATCTGAGAAATCTTCTGGAATAAAAACATCCTTTGAATCTTGATCTTTAATTAAAAACTCTCCACCTCTTATCATAATTTTATTTATATAATTTCTTATAGTATCTCAAAAATTCCAGCTGCACCTTGTCCTGCTCCGACACACATACTAACCATTCCATATTTCTGATTCCTTTTTTTTATTTCATTTATTAATTGTACAGTAAGTTTTCCTCCTGTACATCCAAGGGGGTGACCTAATGCAATTGCACCACCATTTACATTTACAATATCTTGATTTAGTTTTAGTTCACGTATAACTGCTAAAGATTGTGATGCAAATGCTTCATTTAGTTCTATAAGTTCTATATCGTCTAATTTTAACCCTGCTTTTTTTAGTGCTATTGGCACTGCTTCAATAGGGCCAATCCCCATATATTTTGGCTCCACTCCAGCAACAGAATAACTTATTAATTTAGCAATTGGAGTTATATTTAATTTGTTTACCATGTCTTCTGACATCAACAAAACAAATGCTGCTCCATCAGATGTTTGTGATGCATTTCCTGCGGTAACAGACCCTCCTTCAGTAAATACAGGTTTTAATTTCTGTAAAGCCTCAATTGATCCTCCTTTTCTTGGCCCTTCATCTGTATCTACAACATATTTTTTTATTTGTTTCTTTTCGTTTTGATCTAAGTATATTTCTTTTACGGTAATGGGTACAATTTCTCTTTTAAAATATCCTTTTTCAATTGCATTTAGTGCTTTTTGATGAGATTTAAAAGCAAATTTGTCTTGGTCAAGTCTACTGATATTCCATCTTTTTGCAACCTCCTCTGCAGTAAGACCCATATTCCAGTACCAATCGGCGTTATTTTTTGCCACATCATAGTTTGGTACAATTCTCCACCCACCAAATGGGATAGGGGACATGCATTCTACTCCACCTGCAATGATACACTCAGCCATGCCATTCTGTATTTTGGCATTTGCAATAGCAATAGTCTCTAACCCTGAAGAGCAGTATCTATTTACGGTCATTCCTGGAACTTTTATAGTATCTAAACCCATTAAGGAAATCATTCTACCAATATTTAATCCTTGTTCTGCTTCAGGAGTTGCATTACCACAAATTACATCATCAATTTTTTCTTTATCTAATTCTGGGATAGATGCTACTAGATGTTTAATTACATCTGCTGCCAAATCATCTGGGCGAGTAAATTTAAATACTCCTTTTCCTGATTTTCCTACTGCTGAGCGGTATCCTGCAACTATATATGCTGTTCTCATAATCTTAGTTTCTTAATGGTTTTCCTTTTTTTAGCATGTGTTCAATTCTTTCTAAGGTCTTTCTTTCTCCACAAAGTGATAAAAAAGCTTCTCTCTCAAGATCCAGTAAATATTGTTCAGATACTAGAGTAGGAGATGATAAATCTCCACCACAAATTGTATAGGCTAATTTTTCAGACATTAGTTTCTCATGTTGTGTTATATATCCTGCTGCATGCATAGAATGAGCTCCTACCATAAACATTCCTAATCCCTGCTTACCTAATACTTTTATTTTTTCTATTGTTGGCTTTGTGTATCCTTTGTTAGCTAAGTTAAGAGTAACTTCTTTTGCATCATTAATAAGATTATTAAATCCTATGGTTACTTTATCTCTATTTTTTAATAATAGATCTAATTCTATACCTTCTTGTGCGGATGTGGCTACCTTTGCCATTCCTATATTTAAATATCTTTTTTTAATAGTTGGTAATTGAATATCTCCAGAGAAGTAGGCATCAGATGCTCTTTTTGCCATTTCTTTAGTTCCTCCACCTCCTGGAATAACACCAACTCCCATTTCTACCAAGCCGATATAAGTTTCTGCGCATGCTTGTACATGATCTGCATGTAAGGCAATCTCACACCCCCCACCTAATGTCATTCCATGTGTTGCAACTACGACGGGTATAGAAGAGTTTCTAATTCTTCCAGTTGTTCTTTGGAAAGCACGAACAGCAAAATCAATTTCATCATATTCCTGCTCAATTGCCATCATAAATATCATAGCGATATTTGCACCTACGGAGAAATTAACTCCTTGATTGGCTATTACTAATCCTTTGTGATTTTTTTCTGCAATTTCAATAGATTGTTGGATGCCTTCTAATACTTCACCTCCGATAGAATTCATTTTTGTTCTCCATTCTAAATTCACAATGCCATCTCCAATATCGATAAGATTACATCCTGAGTTGCTCCAAATTTTATTCTTTTTACGGATATTATCCAAAACAATAAAGTTTTCTATTCCAGCAATTTTTTTCTGCTCTTTTGTTGAAACATTATAATAATTTAAAGTTCCATTTTTATTAGTGTAGAAAGATTTTTTTCCAGATTTAACCATGTTATACACCCAATTAGCAACTTTAAAATCTTCTTCTTCCATTTTAGATAATGTGTCCACAACGTCTAGTGCGTCCCACATTTGGAATGGACCAATTTCCCAACCAAAACCAGCACAAAGTGCTCTGTCAATTTTGTAAAGGTCATCTGTTATTTCTGGTATTCTATGAGACACATAGGCGAATGTAGAGTAGAATGATTTGCGATAAAACTCACCTGCTTTATCTTTTCCCTTTACAAGAACTTTTAATCTTTTTAACAAATTATCTTCTTGTTTTGCTGCTGCAATGGTTGCGAATTTTGCTCTTTTTTTTGGAGCATATTGCATAGTATTGATATTTAATACTTCAATGACTCTTTTCCCATTTTTATCTTTTGATTTTTTGTAGAATCCTTGTTTCGATTTATCCCCTAACCATTGATTTTTATTCATTTTCTTAATGAATTCAGGTAACTTAAAGTTGTCTTTTACTTCATCATTAGGGCAGTTTTGATATACACCGTTTGCTACATGAATAAGAGTGTCCAAACCTACTAAATCGCAAGTTCGGAAAGTTGCTGATTTTGGTCTGCCAATAATTGGTCCAGTTAAACTGTCAATTTCTTCAATACTTAGGTTTAGATCTTCAACTATATGGAAAAGAGACATAATGTTAGCAACACCAATTCTGTTAGCAATAAATGCAGGTGTATCTTTACATAACACCATATCTTTTCCAAGAAATCTGTTTCCATAATCCATTAAAAAATCAATTATCTCAGCTGAAGTTTTAGAGCTTGGAATTATTTCAAGAAGGTTTAAATATCTTGGAGGATTGAAAAAATGAGTTCCGCAAAAGTGTTTTTGGAAATCTTCAGATCTTTCATTTAACATACTTTCAATAGAAATTCCCGATGTGTTTGTAGAAATTATTGTGCCTTTTTTTCTGTGTTTTTCTATTTCTTTAAATACTTTTTTCTTTATGTCTATTTTTTCTACAACAACTTCAATAATCCAATCAACCTCTGAAATTTTACATAAATCATCTTCCAAATTTCCTGTTGAAATTCTACTTGTAAAAGATTTGCTATATATTGGTGAAGGCTTGCTTTCTAAAGTGTTTTGTAATGCTTTATTCACTATAGCATTTTTTTTGTTTTTATTTTTTTTCTCTTCTTTTGACAAATTAAAAGGGATAATATCTAATAAAAGAACTTCTACACCAATGTTTGCAAAATGGCACGCAATACGTGATCCCATTATTCCTGAGCCAATTATTGCTACTTTATTTATATGTCTATTTCTGTTCATCAATTATTTTATTAATTTTTTTTAAAATATTGAAAAATATATCCATTTCTTCTTTTGTAAAATGAGATTGTATTGTTTCATTAAAATCAATTACAACTTTTTTTGCGACTTCACGCCAATCCATGCCAAGTGGTGTAAGATGTATTACAGATTTTCTTTTATCATTTGGGTCATCTTTTCTTTCAATAACTCCTGCGTCTTCTAGTTTATTAAGAGAACGAGATAGGGAAGTAGCTTCCATTCCCATACTTGGGCCTAATTGAGTTGATGGAGTTCCTTGCATAATATCAATATTTAGAATTATCATTCCAAGAGCCATACTTGCCATATATTCTGTAGCAGTACGATTGTACATTTTAGTAATATTATACCATGTTTTCCTTATATTATAATCAATAGTATCTTCTTGTTCCATAATTTTTAATTCTTTAACGAAAATAGTGAAAAAATGTTATGCACGCATAACAAAATCTTTAAATTATGCATACATATAAAGATGATTAAAAAAGTTGTATTTTTATCATTATAAAATTAACTATTATGAGCTATTTATCTCCCTTAGAAATGTTCTACAAGTGGGAACAAGAAAAACCAAATGAAATTTATCTTTCACAACCAGTGAACCGAGTGTGGCATCATTGGACATGGCGAGAATTTGGTGTTGAAGTTAGAAAAATGGCATCTTATTTAAAATCATTATCATTACCAAAAGAAAGTAAAATTGCTCTTTTATCAAAAAATTGTGCTCACTGGATAATGGCAGATATGGCAATAATGATGAGTGGAAATGTATCTGTACCTCTGTATCCAAATTTAAATCCTGAGAGCCTAGAAAAAATCTTAAACCATTCAGATTCTAGATTGTTATTTGTTGGTAAGTTAGATAATTATAAAGATATGAAACCTGGCGTTCCATCAACTATAGATTGTATTTCTTTTCCTTTTTATTCTGAGGGTTACCCAGTTTGGGATGAGCTAACAAAAGATATAGTTCCAATTTCTGAAAATATAATACGTAGTGAAGAAGAATTAGCAACGATTATTTATACTTCAGGAACTACAGGAGAACCAAAAGGTGTAATGCACAAGTTTCATAATTTTTCATTTGCAACTACTAATGCAGTAAATGTTTTACCTTTAAAAGAAGAATCTTTTTTTTCTTATTTACCATTGTGTCATATTGCTGAAAGATTATTAATTCAAATGGGAAGTTTATATTGTGGTGGCAGAGTATCATTTGCTGAAAGCATAGAAACTTTTTCAGCTAATCTTTCAGAAGTATCTCCTACTGTTTTCTTAGGTGTTCCAAGAATATGGACAAAGTTTCAACAAGGCATTCTAGCAAAAATACCGCAGAAAAAATTAAGTATACTACTCAAAATTCCTTTAGTTTCTTATTTCTTAAGAAAGAAGATTCATAAAGGTTTAGGGCTCAGTAATGCAAGAAATATTTTTACTGGTGCTGCACCAACTCCTATTGCACTTATTAATTGGTTTGCAAGATTAGGAATTAATATTCAAGAGGCTTATGCTATGACAGAAAACACTTGTTATTCTCATGTAAGTTTTAAGGATACGATTAAGATTGGTTCTGTAGGTCAAGCTTTACCTCATTGTGATGTAAAAATATCAGCTGATAAGGAAATTTTAATAAAACATGATGCTTTAATGGATGGTTATTATAAAATGGATCATGAAACCAATAAAACAATAATTAACGGATGGTTACATACTGGTGATGAAGGGGCGATTGATAAAGATGGATTTTTAACTATTACTGGTAGAGTAAAGGATTTGTTTAAAACCAGTAAAGGGAAATATATCGCTCCATCCCCAATTGAAATGAAACTTTCTGTAAATAAGAATATTGCTCAGGTTTGTGTTGTTGGAACTGGATTGCCCCAGCCAATTGCTATTGTTGTGTTATCAGAAAGAGGAAAGAACAGATCAAAAAAAGATCTTAAACGCTCTTTAGTTAAAACTTTAGATATTGTAAATCATAAATTAGATACTCATCAGCGGTTACATAATTTAATCATTGTTAATGATGATTGGACAGTAGAAAATAGATTTCTTACTCCTACAATGAAAATCAAACGTAACTTGATAGAAAAGTCTTACAACAAACATTATGAAGATTGGTATAATGCAGAGCAAGTTCTTATCATTGAGTAGTTGACTTGAAATTTAAAAAAAAATATGCTAGATGATATTTTAAAATTTGTAGAATCTTTGGATTGTTTTTTGTTTTTAATCATCTAATTCATAAAATTAGGTTTTAAGTTTCTTTTTCTTGGCAGCAGGAAAAAGTATATTATTTAAGATTAATCGATATCCAGGAGAGTTAGGATGTAGAGATAAATCTGTTTTTGGGTCACCAACTCTATGTTGGTAATCTTCTGGGTCATGGCCCCCATAAAAAGTCCATGTTCCATTGCCTAATTTACCATGTATATATCTAGCTTCGTTTGTTGCTTTTGTTTCTCCCATAATTAGCACATCTGTTTTTATATATTCTTTTTTAAAAGAAGTTGTTTGTCCCATAAATCCTGCAATAACTTGTACATGATTTTGACATAGCATAGTTGGCACTGGATCCCATTTTGCTGAGAAATCAAATAATGTAAAGAAATCAACCTTTGCATTTAATCGTCTTTTTTCAGTGGCATCAATAGAAGAGAATTCATAATGATTTGGGTTTTTGATTAAGGAAAAATCCTTAAAAGCTAATGTTTTTGAAAAATCTAATTTACTGTTAATATCACTATCCATTGGATCTCCATCAAACATTTCTCTACAAATATCAATTCCTTCTGCAGCGAGAGCGATGTCATAACTATCTGTGGCTGAGCACATAGCAAATAGAAATCCTCCACCTAATATAAACTCTTTTATTTTTTTGGCTACAGCTAATTTTGCCTCAGAGACTTTTTTATAACCCAATTTATTAGCTAATTCTTCAGCATCTCTTTTTCCTTCCTTATACCAAGTTGCATTTTTAAATGCAAAATAAAATTTACCATATTGCCCTGTAAAATCTTCATGATGTAAATGTAACCAATCGTAAATTGGAAGTAGATTGGATAGAACTTCTTCATCATAAATTACATCATAAGGGATTTCTGCATATGTCAAAGCCATGGTTACAGCATCATCCCAGGGTTGCTTACTTTTAGGTGAGTAAATTGCAATTTTTGGAGCTTTTTCAAGTCTAACAATATCTTGGTTAACAGAAGGGCTAGCAATTGATTGTAATATCTGGTTAGATTGAATATCTGCAATAACGTTAAAGAAAACTCCTCTATAATTGCATTCATCCTCAATTGTTTTATGATATTTAATCATAAAGCTACCACCTTTATAATTTAGAAGCCAGTCTACTTTTAATTTATTGTTAATAGCATAGTATGCAATGCCGTATGCTTTAAGATGATTGCTTTGACTTTCATCCATAGGAATTAGTATGTAAGACGCTTTTAAAGAAATAAAAAAGCTACAAAAAAATAATAATAAAATTTTTTTTTTGAATTTAAAATGGATCATCACTTTTTTCTTGATTCATACTTGATGACATTGATATCATCGAAGAATTATGTGCTTCATCTTCAAAGTAACCTTCATCATAATAATCAAGGTCAGAAAATTTAGCAAATTCATCAATAAATTTTAAACGAACATTTTTAAGAGATCCATTTCTGTGTTTTGCAATAATTAGTTCTGCTTGCCCCCTTGAATCATCACCATTGTCCCATTCATATATTTTATAATATTCAGGACGATATATAAAAGTTACAATATCTGCATCTTGCTCAATTGCTCCAGATTCTCTAAGATCAGATAACATAGGTCTTTTGCTACCAACACCTGTTCTGCTTTCAACACCTCTATTAACTTGTGACAAAGCAATGACAGGAATGTTTAATTCTTTAGCAATACCTTTTAATGATCTAGAAATAGTAGATATTTCTTGTTCTCTATTTCCAGCATTTCCTCCTGCATTCATCAACTGAAGATAATCAATCATAATGATTTTTACTGAATGGTTTTTAACCAGTCTTCTTGCTTTTGCTCTAAGCTCAAAAATAGTTAAAGCGGGTGTGTCATCAATAAAGATTGGAGCTTCTGAAAGCTGTTTAATTTTTTCATGTAATTGAACCATCTCATGGTCAGCTAAGTCCCCTTTTCTTAGTTTGGAAGCACTTAGTTCAGCTTCACTAGCAATTAATCTATTTACTAATTGTTCTGATGACATTTCTAGTGAAAAGAACCCAATTGGATGATCGTGATTAATAGCAATATTTCTAGCCATTGTTAAAGCAAGTGCAGTTTTACCCATTCCAGGGCGCGCTGCACAAATAATCAAATCAGATTTTTGCCAGCCTGAAGTTACTCTATCTAAATTTGTAAAACCACTTGCAATACCACTTAAACCATCTTCTTTATTTCTTAGTATTTCAATATTTTCAAGAGCTCCCTTAATTAATGAGCTCATTTTGTCATAACTTTTTCTTAATGTTCCTTCAGTTACTGTAAATAGTTCTGATTCTGCATTGTTTAGTAAATCAAAAATATCAACAGAATCATCAAAAGCATCGGCACTTATCTTTCTTGAGATATTAATTAGAGATCTTTTTATAAATTTTTCTGCTATTATTCTTGCATGAAATTCAGTGTTAGATGCTGAAGCTACATTGTTTGTGAGTTCAGAAATATAGGATAAACCTCCTATCTCATCAAAAGATTCTAATCTTTTAAGTTCTTCAGAGACAGTAAGAATGTCAATTGGTTGAGTATTGTTGAATAAATTTGTAATTGCTTCGAAAATCTTTTGATGTTTAGGAGCATAGAAATACTCTGTTTTTAGTGAATCAATAGCATCAGATAATGATTCATTATCAATCATTAAAGCTCCAAGTATTGCTTTTTCTAATTCAAGAGCTTGGGGTTGTAATTTTCCTTCAATTTGATTAGTTGGCGTTGCTTTTAATATTCTTTTTCCTATTTTCTTTACCATATTTTATTCATTTACCATTCCCATTTTTGAAAATTTTTCCATTCTATTTTTTACTAGAGTATTCTTGTCAATATTAATTAGTTCTTTAATTTTTTTTGTAATAGTTCTTTTTACAATTTTAAAGGTTTCATGAGGAAATGTATGTGCACCTCCTAAAGGCTCTTTAATTATCTCATCGACTAATCCTATTTTTTTCATGTCTTTTGCAGTAAGTTTGAGTGCATCAGCAGCTGTTTCTTTATGTTCCCAGTTGCCCCAAAGAATAGTTGAACAGTTTTCTGGAGAGATTACAGAATACCAAGCATTATTAAGCATTAGAATTTTATCTCCAACTCCTATTCCTAATGCACCACCTGAAGCTCCTTCACCAATTATGACAACAATAATAGGAACTTCTAATTTTGTCATTTCGAATATGTTTCTTGCTATTGCTTCTCCTTGCCCTCTTTCTTCTGCATCTAATCCTGGATAGGCTCCAGGAGTATCAACAAAGCATACAACTGGTTTGCCAAATTTTTCTGCCATCTTCATTAATCTTAAGGCTTTTCGGTATCCCTCTGGGTTAGCCATGCCAAAATTACGAAATTGCCTATCCTTAGTATTTCTTCCTTTTTGTTGTCCAATAAACATAACGGATTGTTTGTCTATTGATGCCCATCCTCCTACCATTGCTTTATCGTCTTTAACTCCTCTATCACCATGTATTTCTATAAAATTATTATCTGATAGTGCATTTATATAATCAAGAGAATAAGGTCTTTTTGGGTGACGTGAAAGTTGTACTCTTTGCCAGGAAGATAGGTTCTCATAAATTTCCTTTCTAGTAGCTTCTATTTTTTTTTCAATATCATGTACAGTTTTACTTACATCAATTGAACTTTCTTCCCCAAGCTCTTTAGCTTTATCAAGTTTGATAAGTAGCTCCTCAATTGGTTTTTCAAATGATAAATATTCCATTAATAAAATTTTAAAAAAACAAATTTAAATAAAATCATTTATGAAGCTGTATAATTTCTTAGTTCATTATTTTTGTTGTTGAAAACTTGATTAGTATAAATATTAAAAATGATTGTTTATCCAAATGCAAAGATAAATCTCGGGCTTAATGTTATTAAAAAAAGGGTAGATGGATATCATGAGATCGCTTCTGTTTTTTATCCAGTAGACACTCTTTTTGATATCTTAGAAGTAATTCCAAGTGATGTTTTTTTATTTAGTAGTTCAGGACTTTCTATTAATGCAGATCGGAATATTTGTGTTAAAGCTTATGATTTGTTACGTGATGATTTTAGTATTGATCCCGTTAAGATTCATTTGCATAAACAGATTCCTATAGGAGCTGGATTAGGAGGAGGGTCAGCTGATGGTACGTATACTTTAATTATATTAAATAAACTTTTTGATTTAGGACTTTCTATTGAACAGTTACATAATTACGCTTTAAAATTAGGGGCAGATTGTCCTTTTTTTATCGAAAATACACCAAAATATGTTAGAGGAATTGGTGATAAAATGATACCTGTTGATATTGACTTATCAAAATTTAAGTTGAAATTTAATATTCCTAAATTTCAAATTTCTACAACTGAGGCGTATACTGAGATATCACCAAAACTTTCTTCTATAGATTTGTTTCATTTTATTTCTAAACCAATAAGCCAATGGAAAGATAATGTTATTAATGATTTTGAACTTAATGCTTTTTTAAAATATCCTGAACTTAGAATTATAAAAGAAAATTTTTATAAGGATGGTGCAATTTATTCTAGTATGACAGGAAGTGGAAGCGTAATGTATGGTATATTTAATAAATAATTTTCTTAACCATTCATTGTTATTAAAAACTCAGTATTATCTTTAGTTTTTTGCAGTCTGTCTTTCATAAATTCAATAGCTTCAATTGGATTCATATCTGCTAAATAATTTCTTAATACCCAGATTCTTTGTATATGTTCTTTATCTAATAATAAATCTTCTCTTCTTGTAGAAGAGGCAACTAGATCAACTGCAGGATAGATTCTTCTATTCGCAATCTTTCTATCTAATTGAAGTTCCATATTACCGGTTCCTTTAAATTCTTCAAAAATTACTTCATCCATCTTACTTCCAGTATCTGTAAGTGCAGTTGCTAAAATAGTAAGAGATCCTCCATTTTCAATTTTACGTGCAGCACCAAAGAACCTTTTAGGTTTGTGCAGAGCATTTGCATCTACACCACCACTTAATATTTTACCTGATGCAGGTTGCACTGTATTATAAGCTCTTGCTAGTCTAGTAATTGAATCTAGTAAAACAACAACATCATGACCACATTCAACCATTCTTTTAGCTTTTTCAAGTACCATATCAGCAACCTTTACATGTCGGCTTGCTGGTTCATCAAAAGTTGAAGCAATTACTTCTGCATTTACACTTCTTTCCATATCAGTCACTTCCTCAGGGCGTTCATCAATTAATAATATAATCATATAAACTTCTGGATTATTATCTGCAATTGCATTTGCAATATCTTTTAATAATACAGTCTTACCTGTCTTCGGCTGGGCAACAATTAAACCTCTTTGTCCCTTTCCTATAGGAGTAAATATATCTAACATTCTTATGGATACATTATTATGTCCATTATCTAAAAGGTTAAATTTTTCATAAGGGAAAAGCGGTGTAAGATGATGAAAAGGAATTCTGTCTCTAACAATTCCAGGATCACGACCATTTATATTTTTCACTTCTATTAATGGGTAGTATTTTTCTCCTGTTTTTGGAGGTCGAACCATTCCGTTAATTGTATCACCTGTTTTTAAACCGAATAGTTTAATTTGTGAATGAGAAACATAAACATCATCTGGAGATGTTAAATAATGATAATCACTTGATCTCATAAATCCATATCCATCTGGCATAATCTCAATAACTCCTTCTGTTGGAATTATACCATCAAAATTATAATCGTATTTTGATGGTAAATTATTAGATTGTTTGTTATTTTGTTTTGGCTTAGGGTGTGTGTTTATTTCCTCCTTAGTATTATTATTTGGATGCTTTTTGACTTCTTGCTTTTTATTGTGTGGATCTTGCTCTAATTTTTGTTTTTTTACTTCATCAGATTTTTCTTTTTCTATTTTATTATTTTTTTGAGAGTTTTCAGAATCAGATTTTGTAATATGATTTTTCTTTGTACTAGTTCTTGGTCTTTTTTTCTTTGTTATTTCATTAGCTGGTTTAGTGTTTTCAGCTTGATAATCTAAAATAGCGTAAGTTAGTTCTTCTTTATTTAATTTATCTAACTTTTTAATATTTAGTTTTTTTGCTATTAATTGTAAATCAGAGACTTTTTTTGTGTTTAATTCATCTAGTTTATACATAGATCTTTTTTTAATAATTTTAATATCGGAATGTTGAAAGGTGAGTTTTAAGATGCTTTAAAGAAAATTTTTCTTTAAAGATAAGTATGCAATTATACAATTTTTAAAAGAAATGAGCAAATTATACAATTTTAATTAATTTTGCACCAAATATTTTAAACAATGATTCAAAGAGTTCAAAGCCTTTTTCTTTTTTTTTCTGCTATTTTTTCAATTACTATTATTTATAATTTTCCAGTTTTATATGATGAAACAGCAGAGTATTTTTTAAGAGATAATTTTTCATATCCAAGATTATGTATGTTTTTATCAGCTGGTTTATCTATTTTTTCAGTTTTTCAGTTTAGAAATAGAAAACGCCAACATTTAATTGTGTCATTTGCTAGATTAATGCTAACTCTTGCTTTCTTTTTAATTATTATTTTGCATCTTGAGGAAAAATCATTTGGATTAGGAATCTTCTTATTAATCATTCCTTTTTTATCCTTGATAGCTGCTAATTATTTTATTAATAGAGATGAAAAGTTAATTAATTCAGCAGATAGGATTCGTTAGATTTTTAGTAAATTCAATTACATTTAAATCTTTAATTTCATCATTATTAATTTTAAAACTAAGTAAAGTTTTGACTCTATGTATTCCAAAATTGCCTATTGCTCCAGGATTCATATGAAGTAGCTTATTTTTTTTATCGTACATTACTTTTAAAATATGAGAGTGTCCAGAAATAAATAAATTTGGTTTATTTTTTTTTATCATTGGTAGAATTCTTTTATTATATTTATCTGGGTAGCCACCAATGTGTGTCATCATTACCTTTACATCTTCACATTTAAAATAGATCTCTTTTTTAAACTCGCTACGAATTTTTTGATTATCAATATTTCCCCAAACAGCTCTTAATTTTGAGAATTCTTTTAGTTTATCTGTAATAGTTAAATCGCCTATATCACCAGCATGCCAAATCTCATCAGCTTTTTTAAAATAAGGAAAGAAACGTTCATCTAATGAGCCATGAGAATCTGATAGCAAAATAATATGCTTCATTTATCTAAGGACAAGATTTTTGATAATTATATTTTTTAACTAATAAATACTACCTAATAAGATTAATTATACCTTGATATGACCTTTTTTTACCACCTTGATCAATAATTTCAATAGAATAAACATAAGTGCCTGTAACTCCATATTCTCCGGAGTTGTTAATAGTTCCATCCCAGGCTTCGTCACATCCATAGACCATACAATCGTTATACTTTGAATTATAATCTTGTTCTGATAATAATGCTGCATCAAGATATTTATCTGTTTCAAATACTCTGTTGCCAGATCTATCATAAACAGAAAGCTTATATTCTTTAATACTTCTTACTACTGGCATAAAGTGGTCATTATATAAATCATTATTAGGGGTAAATGCATCAGGTATAAAATAACTAAATTTATCACTAATAATTATTGGCTGTGTAATCTCAGCGGTACATCCACTATCTGATACAACTTGTAGAGTTACAAAATGAGTGTCTGCTTGGGCATCAAATTTCCATGCAAAAGTATCAATTGGTGATGTAATTGTATCATTTATTGGATTATTAAAAATCCATTCTGAATATATATATCCTTCTGATTCATTAACAAAATTTATAATAGGATTATCAGTGTAAGCAGGCTGAGGGTAAACCATAAAATTTGGTTGAGGTATTGGATTAACTTGTATAAAGACATCATCTCCTAAATCTTTTCCTTTACAATTATTTCCGTCTACTATCTGTGTTATTTTCCATTCACCATGTTCGTTAGTAGGTATTGTTGGTGGATTTGGAGTAAGAAATTCAAGATACCTATTATCTCCATTAACTGAATAGTTCACTTTATAGTTAGGAATACCGTCTAAGAAGTTAAATTCTATATTTGTAAGGCTTCCATCATTACAAATAAATCTGCTTCCATCTACTGTAAGTTCAGCAATAGGTAAATTATTAGCAATGATATCAAATGGAGTTCCTGTCAAAATAGGTGTCTTAATACATCCTTTAATATCATTTACAGATACAAAGTCAAAAGTTGTTGAATTTGTAAAGATTGTTTGTGGTATTGTAATTGAGTTATTATATGCAGGTGTTGTAATTAAAGATCCATTTTTTAGAAAATTAACTGTCCAAGGAGCAGTTCCATTAGTAAATTCAAAATTTATGAATGCTTCTTCACCCATACAAATTTCTCCTGTATCAGCTGTGCTAGTTATTATCATATCTGCAGTCTCATTTACTATCAATTCTACCATATTATTTATAGTATCAATTAAACCACAACCATTATTATCAGTAAATGCTGTAATTATATAAGGATATATTCCAGCAGAAATTGGTGTGTATTCAATTAGGCTACCCGCATTTAATCCTGAAGTTTGCGTCCCATTATTATTTAAAACATAGTTAGGTGACATTCCATTAATTGTTATAGTGTATGGAGGTGCAGCAAGAGGAGATAGACTTATAGGTGTTTGTAAATTTAAAGGTATAGTATTCCCTTCACAAATCTCAGATGGCATAAAGTTGTTTAATGAGATAATAGGAGTTTCATTAACTTGTAAATTAAAGGGAGAAGGAATCAATCCTATACAACCATTAGCATCAGAAAATGAAGTGATTGTAAACGTGTAATCAATAGCATTTGCAGTTAATGATAAAATTTCTTGATGATTAATTGTACTTGTTGAAAAAGACGTATTTGCAGAGCCAGTATAAATATAATCAATATTAAACGGTTCTTGTCCAACACCAGAGTTAAAATTAAATTGAATAACTGCGTCCTCATTTTCACATATAGGAGTTTTCATTGGGGAAAATGCATCTATTACTGGAGTGCTAAATACTTCAATTATAATTGGTTCTGGCAATGTGTCTGATGGACTTATACTTCCTCCGTTAGCCTCAATTTTAGTAAACACAATTGTATTCATTCCAATATTGAGCTCACTAGAAATGTCAAACAAGAAAGGTGTATTTAATGCATTAATATATGGTATTATAGTTCCATCGCATAGAACATCTCCAGATGAAAAAGATAGTGGAGATGCTGCTGGGGGAATTGTTCCTGGGCAGTTACTTCCACCACCATCTATTGTGAAAGTAATACTTATTGGAGGAGTTCCTTGTGAAGCTGTAGCTATTAAGTTTAGAGGATTTGTATTTTCTCTACAGATACTCGTTGCACTTGAGACAACTGTAGCAAGAGGAAAAGGTATTACTGTAACGTTTGTAGTGGATGAGGGATAAGTTACACAATCATTAATATCTCTAATAGAATCTATAAAAACTGTAACTGGATCAGCTCCTGGATCATAGTTTGGAGTAACACTTCCACTACCATTCATTCCAGAAGTTATTGAAAATGTGGCATAAGTACCCATTGGGTTTTCGTCACCATGTAAATAAACCGTAAATGGAGGTGTTCCAGACAACATTCCTACAGATATGTTTGTTGATAGACCTTGTGAAACAGGATTAGGATTAGCAGTTACTGAAGCAAGATCAATTTGAGGTTCTGGATTAATAATTAGGTCTGATATAGTTGTATATGGTAATGAGCCATTATTACTACAACTACTGCCAATAGGAGGATTTAACTCGTATTGAAAAGTATGTGTTGTTGGTAGACTTGAGTAGCCCGATAAATCAATTGGATTTGAAACAGCTAATCCATTATATGTCCAAATTCCTCCTGGGTCTTCTCCATTAATTAATTGATTTAAGTCATAATTTGTAATAAAGATATTGTTATCACAAATATCTTTTATTGGTATCACAGGATTTCCTGTGTTAGGTGGACTTTCTGCTGTAATTGTAATATTAGTAAAATCATTAGGACAGGTGCCACTTGGGTCGTTAACTGTATATGTATAAATTCCAAAAGGATCTACGCTATTTCCAAAATTATCTGCAGCTCGGAATGTTCCAATAATAGGGTTTCCTCCAAAACTCCAGATCCCTCCAGCGTCACCTCCAGTAGGAAAGAAAGCAGGATCGTTATTAAGATCATATAAAGTAAAATCATCTTCACAAATAGTATTTGCAGTTGTTATTCCTGCATATGGAGATTGAAAAACAGTAAGTGTTACCGAAGAAGGAGTAGCATCAATACATCCTGTGCTTATTTCTTCAATTTGTGCTATAGTGTATGTTAGTGTTCCTGCAGATAAAGTTGAAATTATTACAGGTGTGCCACTACTAACCAAATTGCTATTTTGATCAACAGTGACATTTTGCAAAGTATTATTAGGATCAAGATAACTGATGTTATAATTACCAACTCCTCCAATTATACCAAAATCTAAATTTACTAAATCATTTGTGCAGACTTGATTGTTTGGATCACTAGTACTGAGAGTTGAGGTAGGTGGATTAGAGATAATTATTGTAATTTCCTCAATATCCTGATTAGGACATGAAGCAGAAGGATTTGCAATACACCTTAAAAGATAGGTTCCAACAGAGGCATTCCAAGTATTTGGATTTAGAATTGGAATACCACTTCCAATTGGAGTTGCAGAGCCACTACTAGTAATGTTTTCCCAGCTTATTCCAGAAAATGGAACAGGTAGTGTATTAAAAAGAGTATTAAGGTCTAATGGTAAATTGTACGAACAAATAGAAAAAGATGTAGGAAGTGATCCTGCGGTAGGTGCGGCGTCAATTATTACAGTAGTTTGAACAAAAGCTGGTGATGGACACCCTGGAAGTGGGGGTACTGTATATTGATATAGATAGTTTCCTACAGGAAGAATAGCAGGGTCAAGTGAGTAATTAAAGCTGTTGAATGGAAGAGTTGGATCTGGATTACCTCCTCCAGCATCACTCCATACTCCGTTAAAATCAGGAGGTCCTCCTATAGCATTAGGTAAATAAAAGTTTGGACCTTCATTTTGACATAGGTTAATAGGATCAGTTATAACAAATCCAGCATTTGGAGGATCATTAATAACAAGAGTTTGTAAGCTTGGTGTTGTTGTTGGATATATTTGGCATAAGTTTCCTGTATTTGTAATTGTTAAGATATCAAAATCATAGCTTCCAGAGATTAAAGGTATTGTTATAAAACCAGCATATGGAAATCCGGTACAAGTAATTGGTACGGGGTTTATAATAGTACCACTACCATCAACAATATCAAATGAATAATTACCACTACCAGGTGTTAAAGTTCCGCTTGTTTCTGTAATTAAAAAGTTTAAAATGTTTGACCCATTACTACATAAAGGATTATTTGATGTAATGCTAAAGTCAAATGTAGTAATGCTTGGATTTCCAGGTACTGTAATTGTACTACATCCTACACATCCAGGATTTGATTGATCTGTTATACATACTTCATAATCTTGAGGTCCAGGATATACGCTTACTGTTGTAGTGGAATTTAGAGGAGAAGTTATACCAGTAGTAAGTCCTCCTGGTGAAGTAAGCCATGAATAATTATATGAGTTTGTTGTAGGGCATACAGATGCTACTGGTCCAAAACTTATAGGTGTAACGTTAAATGCTGGCGAAGCAGCATATCCTAAAGCAGGAGGAAAAGGAATTGCTGGGTAATTAGGTTGACCTGTAATTCCCATTGATGAAATAATATTTCCTGTAGCATTAGTTATAAGATTACCTTGATTATCCGTAACAAAATATGCACATTCATTTGGGTTAGGCCCTCCACTTAAGAAGTCAACTTGAAATGTTCCTCCAGCAGTTACAGGAAAAGTGTATATAACAGGTCCATACTGATCAGAGTTAGGTCCATATGGATCTGCACCTGCACCCGGAGGACTCATCGTGAATGTGCCTTGAGAAACACCATCTATAAATACTTCTAATCTATTGTCAATTGAAGTAGGAGTTTGCGGAATAGTTGCCCAGCCATCACCTCCTTGATCATATAAATATATAGAGTAATTACAAGTATTGAAACTTACATCTGCAGATAAATCTAATATATTTGGACATGGGCTTGCAGAGCTAGTAATTGAAGGAGTAACTACTGGTGGAGCAACATTTATAGCTGCTGTAGTACTACATGAAACACCACCATTTGTATATGTAAATTCATAATTAGTAGAAACTGTAGGGTTTACTGTCAATGTTTGGCTAGCAGTAATTAAGCCCGTAGAAAGATTTTCCCAAGTATAAGTTGTACCACCAGGTGGAGTAGTTTGAATATTAACATTTTCTAATCCCCATAAATCAAAAGTTGGTCCTGAAGTTGAGGTTTGACTCCATCTAAAGCTTGTATTTGGCCCCCACGCTGCAACTGGAATAGGCACTGAGTATTGTGCCCAAGTAGTAAAACTTTGTAGAGCAGGATTAGTCGGACCAAAATAAGCAACATTTGTGTAAGGCATTGGATTAAGATTAAATGGCCAGCTTGTTGCAGGCATATCTACCCATGTGATCCCATTTGTTGAATATTGTAACATTATCCCTTCATTAAGTAAATCGGGACCATCACAACCTGCTGCTGATTGAGCTTCCATCTTAAATTCAAAAATAACATTTCCACCAAGTGGTACTGGTATTGGAACAGTAGACGCTTGTCTAGGTGTTGCTGAACCAACATTGAACCAAAGATGGTTACCTGCAGGTACTACTCCAGTTCCTGCACAACTTACAGTTGTAGTCGCTGAACCAGTACAGGTCGAGGTTGCTCCTCCTCCAAGTGTAATATCTGCCCAAAGATTTGATTGATTCCATGGTGAATTAAAATTATCTGAGTATATAGATGATAAGTAACCATCTCCCGTTAATGTAGCTGTTTCACCACAAGTTATAAGTGTAGGTGCATCAACACAAACAACGCACTGACCAAATATAAATTTACTATTTAAGAAAAATACTAGTAATACTATGCTTAATAATAAAGATTTCTTATTCATAGACAATAGTAATTTTGTTCAGTTCAAACTTTGTTAGAGATTTATAATTTGTTTTTTCTTTAATTGATACAAAACCAGAAAAAATTACTTCATCATTCCATTTGTCATGACAATCAAATAGAACAACTTCATTGCTAGCAATTTGTATTGTATAAAAACCCTCCTCATTTTGATCACAATTGATACATATATCATTATGCCAAACATTGGCTTTATATTTAACAGAAATATTTTTATTGGTAAGATTGGTAAATTTAAAAATAACCACTTCTTGATCTGCAGTAGAAGAAAAATCGCATAGCTGATAAGTATATTCAATTTTCACAGTATCATTTTCAAAATATATATTCCATTCATCTTGGTTAGACCCTATTAGATTTGTACTAAAAAAGCAGAAAAAAAATATATTTATAAGAGAAAGGTATTTTTTCATTGAAATGGGTTTAACAACTGCCAAATATACGAAAAAAAAAAAAGTTTGTTCCTTAGATTGTAATTAAATTAGTCTAAAATCTTACACTCAGATTCTTTTATCCATCCACTATTTCCGTTTACAAGTTGAATATTAATCCAATTTCCTATTTGATCAATTATCTCTACTTTACTTCCTGAATGAAGAGTAAATAGATTAGTACTGTTGTTTGAAGGAGCACTATTAACAACTACTGATGACGAAAAAATAATTGCTTCATTGATACTTTGCTTTTCTTTAAATGAAAATAGTGCTATGCAAAAAAGCACAATAGAAAGTAAGCTTAAAAATCTTACAGGATTTGTTGTTTTTTTGCCTCTTAATCTATTTACTATTTGAACAATTAACACAATCCAGATACAAATTATTGCAAGTATTTGCCAAGTTTTTGTATTAAGGAAAGTAATAATTTTGTTCCACCATATTTGGTAAAAAAGTTTAGGTAATGATTCGATTTGATCAACTATTTTTAGCTGTGTTATTTCTAAATTATCTTTAGCTTTTTTGTTTTTTGAATCTAATTTTAGAGCTTTTTCATAATGCCAAATAGCATTTGCCCAATGTTGTTTCTTGTAATAACAATTACCTAAATTATAAAAAATCTCACTGCTTGCATATCCACTTGATAAAATACTATCATATAAATTAATAGCAGCTAAATAATTTTTTTTTGAATATTCATTATTTGCTATTATAAAAAGAGAGTCTTTACCAAATGTTGTTAAGCAACAAAATATTGATAATATAAAAATTATTTTTTTCATTTTAATGCAGTTTCAACTTCAATAATGATTTTTTTTGCTTTTTGCAATATAGTATCCATTTGAGAATCTTTTTTTGTTCTTGGAGCATATCGAGCCAATTCACACTCATTTAACAACGCTACAAATTGATCTTTCATCTTATTATCAATTTTTGATGAGTTAAAATACTTAGCTATAGTTTCTTTTGATAATTTTGCTGAACTTACTTTAAATTTGTCAGCAAAATATCCCCAAAGTGATTTTTCAATTTCTTCGTAAAAACCTTCAAAATTAGAGTTAGAGATACATTTATTGGCATTTTTAAGTCTTTTTTGCGCAATTTTATTTGCTTTTCTTTTTTTCAAATCAGAAATGTTGTTATTTGTTTTAGAAATCATCAAATAATATATATTTAAGATTAATAATAATAATAACGGGAGCAAGAATATTAAATAAAATATTTTTTGAGGTATGCTACTTCTATTTATTCTTTTTAATTTTGTTGTTGATGCTATATAATGTATATCTTTTTGTTCAGTCTTGAATATTTGTTGAATATTAGCGGTATTTTCATTATTTATACTTGCATTTATTGAAAGTTTATGAATATTTGATGTTTTGGTTTCATATTTTTTGATTTTAGGATTATAGACAATCAGATTTGTTCCTGGAATGATATATTCTCCTTTGTATCTTGGAATTAGTAAATATTCAAATATTTTCATACTTCTTTTTAAACCTCCTTCAAAAATTTTTTCAGATATTTCAGGTTCATATACCTCAAAGTCCTCTGGGAATGGAATGTTTAAGGGTTCAATTAATTCAAGATTTCCTGTTCCAGTAATTGTTATCTTGTAATTGATAGCCTCATTAGCATTAATTGTTGTCTTGTCTACTGATGATGTTATTTTCATGTCGCCTACAGCACCATTAAAATTAGCAGGAGGAACTGGTAGCTCAGATACATTAATAGTTATGGGTTTTGAACTAATTAATTCTTCTTGTAAACTATAATGTCTTCCAAAGAAGTTAGCAAATGGATCACGATTATTATTGGTATTTTGAATAACAATATTGCATTTTAATTGTAAAGGATCTATACTTAACTTTCCAGATTTTTGAGCAGTTAGTACTGATTTTTTGATTACTGCTACATTATAAGCTATTCCATCAATTACATCACGTTTAAATTGACTAGACACTTTTAAGTCTTTAGTCCAAAATCCATTTAAAGAAGGTAATGATGCAATTTCAGGGTTTTGTAATTCAAAACGAGTAAACAATTTGTATGTAACTAATATTTGCTCTCCCACAGTAATTTTTCTTTTACTTACATCAACTTTTATAAATAAGTTGTCAGAAATTGATTTCTGTTGAGCTTGATTTTTTTGTTTGCCTTTTACTACTTTAAGAGTAAAAGGTTCACTTTTAATAGTTTGTTTATTCGCTGTTATTGTAGCTGGAGTTATATTATATGTTCCTTCTTTTATTGCTTTGAGGTAAAAAGAATAAGTAGTTGATATATTGCTTTGACTCTTTCCATTCACAAAAGTATAACTGCTTTGTGTTGAGGGGTTAGGACCACTCAATATTTGTAATCCATTAAAATTTGGTGATTTGAAATTTTTTGCTTTTTGATCAATGCTGTATTGAAGCAAAATTTGTTCTCCCACTATTGCTGGATTTTTATCAGCTGACACTTTTAATGTTTGCGCATTTATTATTGCACTGTATAATAAAAATATTATTAAGAGTATTTTTTTCAAATTACCAATCTTTTACAATTTTTCTTTTTGTTCCTTTTATTTTCTTTTTCTGTAGTTTTTCTTGTAAATCCTTTTCTTGTTGCTGTACTGCTTCAAGCATTTTTTCAGCAGTTTTTTTGCTCATCTCTTCTTTATCTTTGTTTTGACTGTTTTTTTCCTGCTGTTTGTTGTCTTTATTGTCTTTACTTTCTTTATTGTCTTTATTGTCTTTATTGTCTTT
>CEVN01023015.1_pt1 | contig 30288 bp, 28 predicted proteins | sample 427041 | NCBI WGS metagenome assembly CEVN01 (sample SAMEA2623463, study PRJEB7988) | marine metagenome | biome: marine biome (ENVO:00000447); feature: surface water layer (ENVO:00002042); material: "saline water (ENVO:00002010), including plankton (ENVO:xxxxxxxx)" | depth 5 m
TGTAAGGAGTCTCAGATATCCTGGTCTTATTGGCTGGAAGGGCACTCCTGGTGGAGGAACAACAGATTATGCAGTGGATATTTTTCATCATGCTATAAAAAACAAAAAATATGAGTGCTTCTTGTCTGAAAACTCAAGACTTCCTATGATGTATATGACTGATGCGATCCGAGCCACAATTCAATTAATGGAAGCCCCTTCAAAGAAGGTTAAGATTAGATCTTCATATAATTTAGCTGGAGTAAGTTTCACACCAAAAGAAATTAGCAAGGAAATTTCAAAACATATTCCTAACTTTGAAATCTCTTACAATAGTGATTTCAGGCAAAAAATTGCTGACTCCTGGCCACATTCGATTAATGATGAACAGGCAAAAAATGATTGGGGATGGGTATTAGAATATGATCTAGAAAAAATGACTAACGATATGATAATTAATTTAAAAAAATGTAACGTTCCAATTTAATGAGTCGAAAAATACAGATATACAATACACTTACAAAACAAAAAGAAAACTTTAACCCCATAGTGCAAAATCATGTTGGGATGTATGTTTGTGGCCCTACTGTTTACGGTGATCCTCATTTGGGACATGCTCGTCCTGGAATTACTTTTGATATTGTCTTTAGATACTTTAATCATTGTAAATATAATGTTAGATATGTACGCAACATTACTGATGCCGGTCATCTAGAAAATGATGCTGATGAAGGAGAAGATAAAATCTCAAAAAAAGCAAGATTAGAACAATTAGAGCCAATGGAAATTGTTCAATTCTATACTTTGAGATACCATAAAGCCATGCAAGCTCTAAACTGTTTAGCCCCATCAATTGAGCCAAGAGCAACAGGACATATCATTGAGCAAATTGAAATGGTAAAGCAAATACTGAAAAATGGCTTTGCCTATGAAATAAATGGATCCGTTTATTTAGATGTAAATAAATACAATGAAACATACCCTTATGGAATTTTATCTGGAAGAAATATAGAGGACACTTTAGAGGGGACAAGAGAATTAGATGGGCAGTCTGAGAAAAAAAGTCCAGTTGATTTTGCTATTTGGAAAAAAGCAAGCCCCGAGCATATTATGAGATGGCCATCTCCTTGGGGCGAAGGATTCCCAGGATGGCATATGGAATGTTCTGCCATGAGTGAAAAATATTTAGGAAAAACATTTGACATACATGGTGGTGGACTAGACTTAGTATTTCCTCATCATGAAGCTGAAATCGCACAATCAAATGCTTGTAATAATTGTAGCCCAGTTAATTATTGGATGCATAATAATATGATTACCGTTGATGGTAAAAAAATGGGGAAATCTCTTGGTAATTTTATAACTTTAGAAGAGTTTTTTACAGGAAATCATTCGAAGTTGGAGAAATCATATTCTCCTATGACTATCCGTTTTTTCATATTGCAAGCGCACTATAGAAGCACCATTGATTTTGGAAATGAAGCGCTTCAAGGGGCAGAAAAAGGAGTTTCAAAACTTATGAGTGCAATGGAAACATTGCAAAAAATAGTCCCATCAAAAAGCTCAACTTATAATGTAAGTGAGTTAGAAAGCAAATGCTATAGTGCAATGGATGATGATTTTAATACTCCTATTTTAATCGCCCACTTATTTGATGGTGTAAGAATAATCAACTCTGTGAAAGATGGCAAAGAAAGTCTTTCTTCTAGTGATTTAGAAAAATTAAAAACCCTATTCAATACTTTTGTTACAGATATTTTGGGCCTTATTTCTGCAAAAAACAATACTAGCAATGATCTAACCAATGAAGTCATGGATTTAGTTTTAAAACTAAGAGATAATGCAAAATCAAGTAAGGATTTTACAACTGCTGATTTGATAAGAGAAGAACTAAACAAACTAAATATTCAAGTTAACGATAGTAGAGATGGTAGTAATTGGAAACTTAATACTTAAACCTATGTTGCGTTATTGTGTGTTTTCTTTTTTTTGTGGTCTTCTTTTGGCCTGTTCAAATGTGCCTGAAGCTAAGAAGAATCCCGATCCAAAAGTAAAAATTGAAGTCCCAAAGTTTAATGCTGATTCAGCTTATTATTTTATAGAAAAACAAGTAAGTTTTGGGCCTAGGGTAATAAGTAGCAATGCCTGGAAAAATTGTGCTTTATGGCTAGAAAAAAAGTTGAAAACTTATACGCCTCATGTAATAGTTCAAGAGGCTCCAATTACAACTTATGACAGGAAAAATCATACCTTAAAAAATATTATCGCAACTTTTTCTCCAAAAAAGAATAATCGAATCGCACTTTTTGCGCACTGGGATAGTAGGCATGTTGCTGATTATGATACTATAAACCAAGACTCCCCTATTCTAGGCGCTAATGATGGTGGAAGTGGGGTAGGCGTTCTGTTAGAACTAGCGCGTCATTTTAACACTAAAAATCCAAACATCGGTGTAGATATCATCCTTTTTGATGCAGAAGATTATGGTCAGCCTGAAAATTCTGGATTTCCGATTATGCAAAATTCGTGGTGTTTAGGATCACAATATTGGAGTAAAAACCCTCATCAACCAAACTATTTTGCTCGATACGGAATTTTATTAGATATGGTTGGGGCAAAAAATGCAACTTTTAGGCATGAAGAATTTTCATCTTTTTTTGCACCTAATATTTTACAAAAAGTCTGGAAGAAGGCTAGTCAATTAGGATTTAGAAATTATTTTGTTTTTGAAAATTCTAAACAAATTATTGACGATCACTATTATGTAAATACAATTATTGGTATTCCAACTATTGATATTATTGAATTTGACCCCGCTACAGAAACTAATTTTAATAAACATTGGCACACTCATAGAGATGACATGAACAATATCGATAGGAACACCTTAAATGCCGTTGGACAAACTTTATTAGAAGTTATTTATAATGAATGAGTTTTTAAAAAACTAAAAATAGTTAAACGACTTTAACTTTAATAGAACAGTATTATTCGTCACATCCTTGAACATAAAGAATCTCAAAATCCGAAACTAAAAAAATATTTTGTTTTGCAAAAATCTTTTTCTTTATCTGTCCTTTCATAGAGCACTCCATCGGATAATATTCCATTTCACAAACTGCTAAATACAAATCTCTTAATTCCGCCATGTTTTCATTTGGGAATTCCAAATAGTATTCAACAAGCGTTTTTTCATCTTTAAAAATATGCAGCCCTTCACCATAAATCCACCAGCCTTGGTGGGTGGTAATTTTTTTATTTTCAATTATCACCTCCATCTTGTTTTTTCGACCATTAACATCTTCTAAAAAATCAACTCTAGTTTGAATTCCACAGCAATAAAAAAACATTACTCCGAATAAAAAAAATATTTTATTTTTAAAATTCATTTTTTATAAAAATTCATTTCATCTATATATTTCCAAGCTTTTTCTGGCATTAAATAAGATACATCTTTTCCAGACTTTATACAGCTTCTAATAAAAGATGCTGAGATTTGCATGTAAGGAACATCTTTTACTACGTGTATATTTTTATGAAATTTATTTAATTCAAATCCAGGTCTTTGGAAGACATATATAGAATAGTCCTCTAAAATTTGCTGATAATTTTTCCATTTGTGAAAATTTTGCAAATTATCTGATCCCATGATAAGCGAGTATTTATTTTTAGGATATCTTTCTTTAAGTCGAATCAACGTATCAATAGTATAAGAAGGTTGTGGCATACTAAATTCAATATCTGAAACTTGTAATTTTGGATTGTCTTCTATTTCCATTCTTATTATCATCAGTCTGTGATGTTGTTCTAGTAAAGATTGTTTGTTTTTTAGCGGGTTTTGTGGAGAAACAACAAACATAACTTTATCAAGTTTTGAAAATTCTACCATATATGAAGCTATGATTTTGTGCCCAACATGCAAAGGATTAAAACTACCAAAAAACAATCCAATTTTCATTTTAAAAATTTATAAAGTTTATGATTGCTTGTTTTGCTTCTTGACAAGCAATGGAAAAGTCATCATTTAATACCACTATATCAAATTCTTTATGTCTTGCAATCTCATTTTCTGCTTTATCTATTCTAGTGTGCAGGCTTTCTTCAGATTCTGATCCTCTAGTACTTAATCTTTCTCTTAAAATATCAACTGATGGAGGCATAATAAAAATTGCTAGACATTCTTTCTGATATTGTTTTTTTATATTCAACCCTCCCTCGACATCTACATCAAAAATTATGGTCTTCTTTTCATTTGAAATTCGTTCTATTTCCGACTTTAAGGTACCATAAAAGTGATCTTCATACACTTCTTCCCATTCAATAAATGCATTTTCTTGTATTTTATTTTTAAAGCCCTCAATCCCCAAAAAATAATAATCTTTACCATTTACCTCATTGTCTCTTTTATTTCTACTGCATGCAGAAATAGAAAAAGAAAGTTCAGAAATGTTCTTTAACAAATAATGTACAATAGTAGTTTTGCCTGCTCCTGATGGGGCTGATATAACAATAAGTTTTTTCACTACAAAATATTTAAAAGCTGCTCCTTAATCTTTTCCAATTCATCCTTCATTTGGACAACAATTTTTTGCATATTAACATCTGATGATTTAGAACCAATAGTATTGATTTCTCTTCCAATTTCTTGACTTATAAATCCTAGCTTCTTTCCATTTGGAGTCTCCGCACTAATGGTTTCTATAAAATAATTTAGGTGCGCATCTAATCTTATCTGCTCTTCAGAGATATCCTGCTTTTCTAAATAATAAATTAGCTCTTGCTCAAATCTAACTTCATCAATATTTTTAGAATCTATCTCTGCTAATTTTTTGTGTAAACTTTTTTTTACTTTTTCAATTCTTGCTTTTGAAAAAGGAGCAATTTTGCTTAATAACGTCATAAGGTTATCTATTCTGAATTTAATATCTTCTTCTAATTTTTTACCCTCATCTATTCTAAAATTTAATAACTCCGTGATTGCACTATTTATTCCTTTCTGTATTTCGTTCCACTCATTTTTATTTGTTTTTTCTTCTACTTTTCGAATTGCCTCTGGCATATTTAAAAGGCTCGGAAAAATATCTTTACTGCTGACTTCTAGTGTTTCTGTGATTTCTTTAATTTGATTAAAATAATCAGTAATTAATTCATTATTTAGAGTATAATTTACATTGGATTCTAAATTTTCTTTCCAAATTGAAAGCTCAACTTTTCCCCTTTGGAGTTTTTCTGATATTAAATTTCTAAGTCCGATTTCTTTATCTTTGTAAATAGAAGACATCTTTATATGAGTATCTATTTGTTTTGAATTTAGCGACTTGATCTCAATAGTAAAATTTCTATTCAATATATTAACTTCGGCTTTTCCATAGCCCGTCATAGATTTTATCATATTAAAAAATTTTTACAAATTTAGGAAAGTTTAGCTTTCTTATTATTTAACGAACGAACACTTACTAAATATACGCCTAAAAAAATTAGTAAGGCTGCCATTATCTTTTGATTATCTATGCTGTCTACACCCCTAAAAACAGCAAATAATGAAGCTAAAAAAGGCTGTAAATAAATATAAATACTAACAGTAGTTGGACTTAACTTCTTTAGAGCTGATGAATTTAATAAATACGCTATAAATGTTGTACATATCACTACAAAAGCAATTTCCAAATAGATATGATTTGGAATAATTGCCCATTTCACTTCTAATAAGCTATTAAATCCAAACGGAATGACATACAAAAAGCCAAATCCAAAAACATAAAACAAAATTGTAATTGGATGATATTTCTTAAGTAGTGGCTTTACAAGTACTAAATACAATCCATAACTTGACGCGTTAATAAATACAAGCAAATTTCCTGTTTGGTGTAAGGAAGAAAAATCAAATTCTCCTCTTTTAAAAATCAATGTTGCTGCTCCAAGTAAACCTAAAAATATGCCTATTGCTTTTCTAAAAGTTATAGTCTCGCCGATAATTAGAAACGAAAACAAAATTACTAGAATCGGGTTAATTGTCATCACAATTGCTGCATTTATAGGAGTAGTTAAATTCAATCCTTCAAAAAACAACAATTGATTTATTGCAACTCCAAAAATTGCACATGTTGCTAATAGCAAAATATCTTTTCTGTCTACTTTTTCATTAATAAATAAAAAATAGGAAAACGAAAATAATAATAGTGCTCCAATTACTCTTAGTAAAATAAAACCTGACGGCATAATAAAATCAGGCATTACATCCTTAGCAAAAGTAAAATTGATTGCGTAAATTAAATTTGCAAAAAATAATGATATGTGAGCTAAAATAGTTTTGTTCAAGAAAAGTATTTTTAAGCAAAAGTAAAATTTAATGCCGCAACTTTTAATACTTTTGCTTAAAGAAAAATAAAATTACACAAAATGAAATTCGGAACCAAAACAATACATGCTGGGCAAAAGGCAGAAGCAACAACAGGAGCAATAATGACGCCAATATACCAAACTTCAACATACATTCAAACTACTCCCGGAGATCATAAAGGGTATGAATATTCAAGAACAGGAAATCCAACAAGAAGTGCTTTAGAAAAAAATCTAGCCGCATTAGAAAATGGCAAATATGGGCTATGTTTTGGCAGTGGTCTTGGAGCTATTGATGCTATTATTAAATTACTCTCTCCTGGTGACGAGATAATTTCTACTAACGATTTATATGGAGGGACATATCGCATTTTTACCAAAATATTTGAAAATTATGGAATCAAGTTTCATTTTGTTGGAATGGATAACACTAAAAATATTGAAGCTTTTATAAATAAAAACACAAAAATGCTTTGGGCAGAAACGCCCACAAATCCAATGCTGAACATTATTGATATTTCAGCACTAAGTAAGATCTCTAAAAAATATAGCCTTATTTTTGTTGTTGATAATACTTTTGCAACTCCTTACTTACAAAAGCCATTAGATCTAGGAGCCGATATTGTTATGCATTCTCTTACAAAATATATGGGGGGGCATTCAGATGTCGTGATGGGCGCAGCTATCTGCAAAAATGATTACTTAGCCGAAAAATTATACTTTATTCAGAACTCATGCGGGGCTGTTCCCGGGCCTATGGATTCATTTCTAGTATTAAGGGGCATAAAAACTCTTCATATTAGAATGCAGAGGCACTCTGAGAACGGGAAAAAAATTGCCCTTTTTTTAAAAGATCACTCAAAAGTGGGCGATGTATATTGGCCAGGTTTAAAATCCCACATAAATCACGACATAGCTAAAAAACAAATGACTGATTTTGGCGGTATGGTTTCATTTAATATTAAAGGCAATAAATTATCAGATGCAATAACAGTAGTCTCAAATATGCATTATTTTTCTCTAGCTGAAAGTTTAGGGGGAGTAGAATCATTATGTGGGCATCCTGCCAGCATGACTCATGCTGCAATTCCTAAAGAGGAAAGAGAAAAAACTGGAGTGGTTGATTCTCTAATTAGATTAAGTGTAGGAATTGAAGATGTCACTGATTTAATAGGGGATTTAAAACAAGCTCTTGAAAAATTATAATTGCAAAAAGTAGCATTCATAACAGGAACTAGTAAAGGAATAGGAAAAGCTGTTGCAGAGCTTTTACTAACTAAAAATTATATTGTATTTGGATATTCAAGAACAAATACTATTAAACATCAAAATTTTAAATTTACAAGAATAGATTTATCTAATTTAAAAGACGTTCTGGAATTATCCTTTCCTAAATTGAATAATACCGAAGTGTTACTTATAAATAATGCAGCTATAATTGGAGAAATTCTGCCTTTAGATTGTAAAAAAGAATATGAAATTATAGATGAGTACAATATTAATATTATAGCACCAACTATACTGTCTGCGCGCTTCATTAAAGCGTTTAAAGAGAATAAAAAAATCATACTTAATGTCAGTTCAGGAGCTAGTGAAAAGGCAATTTCTTCATGGAGTACTTACTGTTCAGCTAAATCTGCCTTAGATAGATTAACTCATGTTGTTGCTGAAGAAAACCATAAAAATTTAACCATTTTCTCTGTAAATCCAGGTGTAGTTGATACGAAAATGCAAGAAAAAATTAGAAATGCAAATCCAAATTTATTTCCTCTTTTAAGCAAATTTTCCAACTATTATTACAATAATGAGTTAGAAAAGACAAAAACTGTAGCTCAAAAATTTCTTTATATCATCCAAAATCACACGAAATTCACTAAAAATATACTCTCAATTAGAGATATTACGCTAAACTCATTGTTTTTCACTGTTTTATATTAAAAAAACACTTAACTAGCTGGTTATCAAGCAATTAAAATGACTCGTAATTTTTAACAAGTTTCTGTTTAAAAACCCAACAATTTTTATGATTTGATTATCTGCAAAACAATCATAAACAACTGATTATCATATGTTTAAAAAAAAATTGAAGATCAAAAACATGAAGAAATGAGAAAATGACATTTAAAAAGATTTTTCCGAAACTATTTTAACATGATAGAAATTATGTTCTAAGTTTGGCATCAGTATTAACCAAATTAATTTTAAATTATGGACGGAGTATTTAAGTACATGAACGGGTTCTTTAAAGGACTAACAGGTTTAATCATGACGGTTTTAGGTCTTGGTGTTGCAGTAGAAATCCTTTACGGAGGAGGCGCACTAATGGGAATTTCTGTTATTGACAATGTAATGGGAGTTATCAATGGTCTTGGAAGTGCAGGATTTGCAGGATTAGTTGGTCTATGTGTTTTATGGAATCTATTGACTGCTAAGTAATAAATAGATGTTTTTGTAATAAAATAGCCCTGCGATTGTAGGGCTATTTTATTTAATATATTTACCAAAATAATTTTTAAATAAAAATAAATGGACAATATATTCTCTGGCCTTAAGAAGCTATTAACCTCATTAATATCTATTGGCCTACAATTTTTATGTTTAGGTGTTATTGTACAACTGTTAATTGATGAAAAAATACTAGGGTGGGATCCAATTGGAAATATTCAAGATGCTGGACCTGCTTTTATAGGCGTTATTGCTTTTATAGTTTTATATCTTCTTTTTAACAAAAAATAAAAATTAGTGAGCCTGTAACCAGTTCGCCCCCTCTCCTATATCAACAATTAATGGAACCTTAAGACTAATAGCATTTTCCATTTTACTTTTTACAAGAGATTTTAATTCTTCCTTTTCTGAGTAGTACATATCAAAAACTAATTCATCATGAACTTGTAACAGCATTTTGGATTTCATTTTTCTTGCTTCTATTTCCTTGTCAATCTGAATCATGGCCATCTTTATAATATCTGCAGCTGATCCCTGTATTGGTGCATTTATGGCATTTCTTTCTGCCATTGCTCTTACAACGCTATTTTTAGCATTAATATCTTTCAAATACCGTCTTCTTCCCATAATTGTTTCAACATACTCATTTTTTTTAGCCTGATCAATTGACCAATGCATATATTCTCTAACTTTAGGAAATTGTTCAAAATAATTATTAATAATTTCTTTTGCTTCTTTTCTGCTAACACCGATGTTCTGAGATAGACCGAATGGAGAAATACCATAAATAATTCCAAAATTTACTGATTTTGCATTTGAACGCATAATTCTATCAACTTGCTCTAAAGGAACTTTATATACTTTTGCTGCTGTTGCAGAATGAATATCAATCCCATTGTTAAAAGCGTTAAGCAATCCCTCATCAAGACTTAAAGAAGCCATTATTCTAAGTTCTATTTGAGAATAATCAGCTGCCATTAGAGTGAAATCCGTGTTTCTTGGAATAAAAGCTTCTCGCACTCTCATTCCCAGCTCTGTTCTAATAGGTATATTTTGTATGTTGGGTTTAGCGGATGAAAGGCGACCAGTTGAGGCCACAGATTGATTAAAGGTACTGTGAATTCTTTTCGTCCTAACATTAACTAAATCAGGCAGTGTGTTTACATATGTAGAAAGCAGTTTTTTGATTCCTCTAAAAGCTAATATCTCATCAATTATTGGATGTGCTTGCTTCAGCTTTAATAGCTCTTCTTCTGATGTTGAATATTGACCTGACTTAGTTTTTTTAGGTTTTGTACTAACTTTCAGTTTCTCAAAAAGAATCTCTCCCAATTGCTTAGGTGAAGCTATATTAAACTCTTTTCCGGCAAAATTATAAACTCTTGAACTAATAATCGCTATCCTTTTTGTAAGTTCAACACTAAAATCCTCTAGCATTTCCACATTTAGCGCAATCCCTTCAAGCTCCATTTTTGCAAGAACCCTTAACAAAGGAAGCTCTATTTTTTCAAATAGTTCAAACATTCCTGTTTTTTTCATTTCTTCATTTAAAATGTTATAAAGATTAAAAATAGTATTAGACCTTTCGCAGGCATAATCTTTTAACAATGAATTACTTAACTCTGAAAACAGCACCTTGTTTTTCCCTTTTACTAAAACTTCATCTTTTGTTTGTAAACTAATAGCTAAATAATTTTCAGAAACCAAATCCAAGGAATTTCTCAAATCAGGATGTAGTAAATAATGTGCTATTCGCACATCAAAAATTTTTGCTTTTATCTGAATGTTATGAGCAAGTAAAATCTTAATTATAAATTTTAAATCAAAGCCAATTATTGTAAGGCTTTCATCCTCAAAAAGTTCTTTAATAATTGATGTGTTTACATTTTTAAATAAACAGTATTGCCCCTCTTCTGAAATATATGTTACTGCAAAACCTAATATGTTAGAGTCCAATGCGTCATCCTTGTCAGCAATTAAATAAATTGCAAATTTTTTATACACCTTAATTTGTCTAACAATTTCTTCTAATGACTTTACATCTTTAGCAAAAACAAAATTTTTGTTAGCTATTGCTAGCTGGGCCCCCGATTCATGTTGAGCAAATAAATCATACTGAGAAGGCTTTCCTAAATTTTCCTTTGAAAGTGTTGCTTGTTTAGACTCTTTTTTCGATTTAAAATTACGATCAACAATTCGCTTTAAAAGTGTTCGAAATTCTAGTTCTTCAAAAAGCTCGGTTATTTTATCTACATTTAATGGTGTATATTTTAATACATCCTCATCAAAATCTATAGGAACATCTGTAATAATTGTAACTAATTTTTTACATAAAAGCCCTATTTCTTCAGACGACTCTATCCTCTCCTTCATTTTTCCTTTTAACTGATGTGTATTTGCGAACAAGCCCTCCATACTATCATATTTGTTTAAAAACTTTTGCGCCGTTTTTTCGCCAACACCAGGAATTCCAGGAATATTATCTGCAGAATCTCCCATCATTCCTAAAAAATCAATCACCTGATCAACTCTTTTTATGTTAAATTTTTCAAGCACTTCAGAAACGCCCCAAATAGTAGTAGGTCTCCATTTGTTTCCAGGCCTATACATAAAAGTGTTCTCAGTAACTAATTGGGCAAAATCTTTATCAGAAGTCATCATATAGGTTGTATACCCCTTTTGCTCTGCTTTTTTTGCCAATGTGCCAATTACATCATCTGCTTCGAAACCATCTTGATATAATTTAGGGATATTAAAAGCATCCAATAATTTATCTATATATGGTAGGGCGTCTCTAATCCCCTCAGGCATTTCCTGCCTATTAGCTTTATATTCTGGGTATTCAATATGTCGTTTAGTTGGAGTGCTTCTATCAAAAACTACTGCAATATGTGATGGGTTTTCCTTATGGATAACTTCATTTAGAGTATTTGTAAATCCAAAAATTGCAGAAGTGTCGAGCCCCCTTGAATTTACTCTTGGATTTTGAGCAAAAGCAAAATATGCTCTATAAATAAGGGCAAAACCATCTAATAGAAATAACTTTTTTACATTGTTCATATAAATGTAAAAATACAATATATACACAATATTACTTACTTTTGCCATTTAATATTTATAGTGAAAAAATCAGATAAAAAAGAACTAACCAGAGTTTTGTCAATCCCATTTTTGTTTCTTTTAGCTATGTGGTTAATAAAGCTGATTGAAGTACAATTTGATTTTTCATTTGTTAAATTTGGAGTATTACCACAAAAAGCAACAGGTTTAAAAGGAATTTTATTTTCTCCCTTTATTCATAAAGATCTAACCCATTTGTTTAACAACTCATATCCAATATTGATCCTTGGAGGATTGTTGTTTTCTATGTATAGAAAAATAGCTTTGCAAATTTTTTTATTGTTATTTTTTATTTCTGGATGTTTACTATGGATTATTGGAAGGCCATCATTTCATATTGGGGCTAGCGGAATAATTTATGCTCTTGCTGGTTTTTTATGCATTAGCGGTATGGTACGTAAAGATCCAAGGTTAGCAGCGATAAGCCTTATAGTTGTTTTTTTGTATGGATCCATGATTTGGGGCGTTCTTCCTACGAAAGAGCCTGTTTCTTGGGAAGGTCATTTGTCAGGTTTTATTGCGGGAATATTAGTAGCCTTTTTTTATAAAAATGAGGGTCCTAAACGTAAAAAATATCAGTGGGAGATAGATGAAGAATTAGAAAGCCAAAATGATAATGCAAATAATATTAAAATCAACTACATCCTTAAAAAAGAAAACCCTCGCTCTTAATTTTTTTTAAGTTTAACAATTCCCCAATTAGATGCATACCAGGCTCTTTCATGTAAATAATATAATACCATTTTAGTAATTAATTCTGCTGTAATTATTTTTACGCCAGTTAAAGCATCTCCTGTAAATATCCAGGCTAATATCAAAGTATCCAAAGTACCTATAATCCTCCAAGTTACTGTTTTTATAATATGTCTTTTCTTATTTCCTGTTTTTTTGTGCTTTTCTGTTTTAAAATTCCATCTGTAAGCGTACCACGTTCTTTCATGAAGATAATATAATAGTGTTTTGGTTACAATCTCCGTAAAAGCAATCCATCCACCGATTTTAAAAGACGATGTAAAAAAAACAGCTAATAATAATGTGTCAAGAGAGCCTAAAACTCTCCAAGTTACTGTTTTCGCAATATGTCGCTTTCTGCTTATTTTAACTTCATTCATATATCAACCATATAATACACAAATGTAAAAAAGATATCTGTAAAAAAGAAAAGAAATGATTACATGAAAAAATGTATTTTTGCTTTAAATGAAAAACATAAGGAATTTTTGCATCATTGCTCATATTGATCATGGTAAATCGACACTAGCAGACAGATTATTGGAATATACTGGAGCCATTACTGCAAGGGAGGCAGAAGATCAAGTACTTGACAATATGGATCTTGAAAAAGAAAGAGGTATTACTATCAAAAGTCATGCGATACAAATGGAATATTGCTACAATGAGATAGAATATGTTTTAAACTTGATTGATACTCCCGGTCATGTTGATTTTTCTTATGAAGTTTCAAGGTCAATTGCAGCTTGTGAAGGAGCTTTATTAATTGTAGATGCTGCACAAGGCATACAAGCCCAAACCATTTCTAATCTTTATTTGGCTCTTGAGCACGATTTAGAAATTATTCCTGTTTTAAATAAAATTGATTTACCCTCTGCTGAGCCTGAAGTAGTAAAGGATCAGATTACAAATTTAATCTTATGTGAAAAAGAAGATATTATACCTGCTAGCGCTAAAACAGGAGTTGGAATTGATGCTATTTTATCCGCGATTGTAGAAAAAATCCCACCACCAAAAGGAAGCCCTGCCGCGCCTTTGCAAGCTATGATTTTTGATTCTGTATATAACACATTTAGAGGGGTAGAGGCCTATTTTAAAGTTGTAAATGGTGAAATTAAAAAAGGTCAAAAAGTAAAATTTATGGCAACGAATATGCATTACTACGCAGATGAAATTGGCGCATTAAGACTTAATCAATTTCCCAAAAAATCATTAAAAGCAGGCGAGGTTGGTTATATAATATCAGGAATTAAATCAGCAACTGAAGTAAAGGTTGGTGATACTATTACTACTTTTGACAACCCAGCTACAGAAGCTATAAAAGGATTTGAAGAAGTAAAGCCAATGGTTTTTGCAGGCATATATCCTGTCGATACAGAAGATTTTGAGGAGCTTAGGAATTCTATGGAAAAGTTACAATTAAATGATGCCTCGTTAACTTTTGGTCCAGAATCATCTGCAGCACTTGGATTTGGGTTTAGGTGTGGCTTCCTAGGGATGCTACACATGGAAATTATTCAAGAAAGATTAGAAAGAGAATTTGAGATGACAGTAATTACTACAGTCCCTAATGTTTCTTACTATGCATACACAAAAGCAGGTAAAAAAATAGAAATTCACAATCCATCAGAATACCCTGACCCTAGCGTTTTAGAAAGTGTAGAAGAACCTTATATTCGTGCTCAAATTATTACAAAATCTGACTTTATTGGACCAGTAATGAATCTTTGTATTGCGAAAAGAGGAGTGTTAATTAATCAGGTTTACCTTACAACTGATAGGGTTGAGCTAACTTTTGAAATGCCTTTAGGTGAAATTGTATTTGATTTTTATGATAAATTAAAATCTATTTCAAAAGGATATGCCTCATTTGATTATTCTCCAATTGAATATAGAGAATCCGTATTGTCTAAATTAGACATCCTATTAAATGGCGACCCTGTTGATGCATTATCTGCATTAGTGCATAAAACGAACTCATACACTTTAGGTAAAAAATTATGTGAGAAATTAAAAGAGCTTATTCCTAGACAACAATTTGATATTGCTATCCAATCAGCTATTGGAAGTAAAATTATCTCTAGAGAAACGGTTAAAGCACTAAGAAAAGATGTAACTGCAAAGTGTTATGGAGGAGATATTACAAGAAAAAGAAAACTACTAGAAAAGCAGAAAAAAGGCAAAAAAAGAATGCGACAAGTAGGCAATGTTGAAATCCCTCAAGAAGCATTTTTATCTGTACTAAAATTAGATGATTAAATTATAAATATGGGCAGAGCATTTGAATTTAGAAAGGCTAGAAAAATGAAGCGATGGTCAAAAATGGCTAAAACTTTTACTAGAATTGGTAAGGATATTGTAATTGCTGTTAAGCAAGGAGGTCCTCATCCTGACTCTAATGCCAGACTAAGACAAGTAATGCAAAATGCAAAATCAGCAAATATGCCTAAAGACAATGTATTGCGAGCCATCAAAAAGGCAAGCGATAAGGATACTGCAAACTATGAGGAAATCTCTTTGGAGGGGTATGCTGTTCATGGAATAGCTATATTTATTGATTGTGCAACTAACAATAATAATAGAACTGTTGCAGATGTTCGTTCTTATTTTAGTAAATGTGATGGCGCTTTAGGAGTGAATGGCTCGCTAGAATTCCTTTTTGACAGAAAAGGTGTTTTTAATATAGCATTGAGCAATATAAGCATAGACATTGAAGAATTAGAAATGGAACTTATAGACGCTGGACTCGAAGAATTAGAAGTTGATAGAGACAACGTTACAGTTTATTGTGATTTCACTGATTTTAACAATCTGCAAACTAAATTAGAAGATCTAGGAGTTAAAATTGAAAACTCAGAATTACAAAGAATACCAAACAGTTTTAAAAAAATCACATGTAAACAAGCCCAAAAGGTGTTAAAACTTTTAGACTTGTTAGAAGAAAACGATGATGTCCAACAGGTTTTTCATAACATGGAGTTGACAGACGAAATTTTAAACGCTATAGAAAACAAATAAAAATATGAATGTATTAATTATAGGTAGTGGTGGTCGAGAACACGCATTTGCTTGGAAAATTGCACAAAGCAGTAGCTGTAATAAGCTTTTTATTGCTCCTGGAAACGCAGGCACTGAAAAAGTTGGAACAAATGTGAATATTGATATTAATGATTTTGAAAAAATTAAAGACTTTGTGCTTACTAAAGAAATAGAGTTAGTTTTAGTAGGGCCAGAAGACCCTCTTGTTAATGGCATTTATGACTTTTTTAATGAAGACGAACTGTTAAAAAAAGTCTCATTAATTGGTCCTTCAAAAAAAGGGGCCCAACTAGAGGGAAGCAAAAAATTTGCAAAAGAATTTATGATTCGGCATAACATACCTACTGCAAAATATCAAGCTTTCAATAAAAAAACACTTCAAGAAGGATATTTATTTCTAGAAAGTCTAAAGCCTCCATATGTTCTAAAAGCAGATGGTCTTGCGGCAGGAAAAGGTGTTTTAATAATAGATTCTCTAAAAAAAGCAAAAAGAGAATTAAAAGCCATGCTTGTTAATTCTAAATTTGGTGAAGCGTCTTCTATAGTTGTGGTTGAGGAGTTTCTGAAAGGAATTGAGCTTTCTGTTTTTGTTTTAACAGATGGAAACACATACAAGATTTTACCTTCAGCAAAAGACTATAAAAGAATTGGCGAAGGAGAAACAGGTCTGAACACCGGGGGTATGGGAGCTATATCACCAGTGCCCTTTGCTGATAGATTTTTCATAGAAAAAATAGACAACGAAATCATAAAACCAACTATTGAAGGGCTTAAAAAAGATAATATTCTTTATAAAGGGTTCATCTTTATTGGGCTTATAAATGTCAACGGAGAAGCAAAAGTAATTGAATACAATGTAAGAATGGGAGATCCTGAAACAGAGGTTGTAATTCCAAGAATATCGTCCGATCTTTTAAATCTTCTTAAGGGCATTAATGATGGTACTTTTAGCGAAAAAGATTTAGCGATTAGCAATAACGTCGCCTCTACAATAATGCTTGTCTCTGATGGTTATCCACAAGCTTATGAAAAGGGGAAACCTATTACAGGTATTGAATCTGTAAACAATAGCATTGTTTTTCATGCTGGAACAAAGAATGATGGAGTTATTAAAACAAATGGAGGAAGAGTAATTTCATTAACTTCTTTTGGAAAAAACATAAAAGAAGCATTAGAAAAATCTTATGAAAGTGCAGATAAAATTTTCTTTGAAGGGAAATATTTTCGAAAAGATATAGGCTTTGATTTATAACGGAGCGTGCTCTTCATTGTTTTTTCTATGTTGCACCATTTTGGCGGTCCATAATACCAGAAACATAAAAATAACAACGATGTAAAAATAATTAGGGATATTTCCAAGCGCTTCAATCGCGCTAAATATCAAACCAAAAAAATCAGCAATTGCACAAAAGAAATCTTTCATATATTTTATTTTTATTTACCGTCGCAAATTTAACTATTTTTTACAAGTAGCATGTTTTTAAAGCCCCTTATCAATCCAAAGCCATCTATTATATTTTTTTTTATTGTCTTTTGTGTGCTATTTTCTCTTTTGCCTTTAATAAAATTTGAAGCTGGTGTTGTGTTTTACCACACATATTTACATCATTTCGTTGTAATTATACTTGCTGTAATAGCCCCCTTCTTTTTAAGTACAGGCCTAAACAATATGGTTTATGAGAAAAGTATTATACAAAAAGAAAACTTAGTGATAGGGGTGGTGTTTATTTTAGCTAGCAGTCCATTTATTAACACTGTAGAGGCATGGCTAGCTTCTTTTCTTTTATTATTTTTATTTAACTTTTTAATGCAAAGCTATCAAAAAGAACTTCCCTTTGCTCAGTTTTATAATGCCTCCATGATATTAGCTGGCTTAACATTTATTTATCCCAACTTAATTTTATTATCCTTTCTTTTAATTATAAGTGGAATTAATTTCAACAACTTAAGTTGGCGAATTATATTCACAATTTTACTAGGTTTTATTACTCCTTATGTCTTTTATTTTGTTTTTTCAGTTTTGTTAGATGTTGATTTTTTATTGCCAAAATTTTTTACTTTTTCAAAAATTAACTTTAGCTTTTTCCAAAAAGCAAGTTTATCAATAATCTTGTGGGGCTCAATACTTATGACAACTATTTTATTTTCATTTATTGAACTCTTTTTATGGTTATATAAAAAAAGTATAAAATCTAGAAGAGCATTTATGACAATTATTTGGTTTTTTATTATCTGTTTCTTAATTGCTATTTACTCTGGGGGGCATTATTTTTATTTTTCAATTATACCACTAGCAATAATTATTGGAAACTATTTTGTTTATACTAAAAAAAGAACCATTGCAAATATTTTATTCGCTTTGTTATTAATTTCTTCTATATATATTAAATGTATGATTGTTTTTAATGTGTAGATTTGCAATATTAAAATAAATACTTATGAAATTTGGTGTTGTTGTTTTTCCCGGATCTAATTGCGATATGGACATGATATATGTATTAGAAAAAATTATGAAACAAGACGTGGTGAAACTATGGCACAAAGACACTAATTTAAAAAAAGTGGATTTTATTATCCTCCCTGGGGGTTTTTCATATGGTGATTATTTAAGATCTGGTGCTATTGCAAAATTCTCTCCAATTATGAATGAAATAATTGGATTTGCAAACTCAGGAGGATACGTAATGGGGATATGCAATGGGTTTCAGATTTTAACTGAAAGCGGACTGCTTCCTGGCGCGCTTTTACACAATACATCTCATAAATTTATTTGCAAGAATACATTTCTAAAAGTAGTCTCTACAAACACAGTCGTAACAAACAAATATAATGAAAATCCCATAAAAATTCCAGTCGCGCATGCAGAAGGAAGATTCTTTGCAAACAAAGAAACCTTAAACTCATTAATAAAAAATGATCAAATCCTTTTCAAGTATTGTGAAAAAAATGGTAAGATTACTGATCAAGCAAACCCCAACGGATCGGAAATGAATATTGCAGGTATATGTAATAAAGATAGAAATGTATTTGGAATGATGCCTCATCCAGAAAGAGCCGCTGATGATAGCCTAAAAAATCAAGACGGAAAATTACTATTTAATAGTATTTTAAACCACATAGTTTAGAGCTTAACTTTCTAATTAAAAAAACTCACATTTTCGCTTTTTCAAATTACTGTTTAATAACATTGCTGTGTCATATTAAACATTCTATAAATATAATTTTCGAATCAATAATTGGTTTTAAAAAACTTTTTTTAACAATTAAGGTTGATAAATAATTTAGGTTTTTTATAAATCAATATTGGTCTTTTAAATTTTAAATTAAATATTTGTCGTGTCTGTCGATATCCTTTTTTTTGGATCATAGGTGTTGTTAATCATAAGTTCTAAAAAAAGAAAGGTCCGATTTATATTTGTTAGCAAGTAATTGTTGAAAAAGATTTAGTCTGTATCAATTATAAATCTTGTTTAATTGTAAATTAGTTTTTGAAAAAAAGATTTAAAAATTTTACTATGCATATTGAAACTATTTTTAAAAGAAGTCATGTTAAAATGCCATTTAAAATTGAAAAGATTACAGGTGCTATATTAAAAGCAATGGATTCTGTTGAAAATGGAACTTCAAAAGACGCTGAGCATATTGCAAATCAAGTTTATCAAAACCTGTTGGAAAGAAAAAAAAGTATTCCAAAATACACTCCCAATGTTGAAGAAATTCAAGATTTGGTTGAGCAAAAACTAATGCAAAGCAAATTTTTAGATGTTGCAAAATCCTATATTTTATATAGGAACATCCAAACAAAAAAAAGAGAGCGAAATATTTTTGCAAGAAGAATGACTTTAAAACCTTTTGAATACCCTGAGTTGTATGAGTATGTGCCTGCAATTAGACATTCTTATTGGATACACACTGAGTTCAATTTCACAAGTGATATTCAAGACTTTAAAACTCATTTGTCAGAAGTTGAAAAAAATGCAATTAAAAATGCGATGCTGGCTATTTCACAAATAGAAATCGCTGTAAAAAATTTTTGGGGCGATATATATCACAAAATCCCCAAACCAGAAGTAGGAGCTGTTGGCTCCACTTTTGCAGAAAGTGAAGTTAGGCATACTGATGCATATTCGCATCTATTAGAAATTTTAGGCTTAAACACTGAGTTTAAACAACTGAAAAAAAACCCTGTTATAATGAAAAGGGTTAGGTATCTCGATGCTGCTCTTGCTAGTGCCAAAAGTGAAAACGACAAAGAATACTCCGAGTCTATTTTATTGTTTTCATTATTTATTGAACATGTCTCTTTGTTTTCTCAGTTTTTAATCATTATGGCTTTTAACAAGCATAAAAATATGTTAAAAGGAATCTCCAACGTTGTAGAAGCGACGTCAAAAGAAGAACAAATTCATGGTGACTTTGGAATTGACTTAATAAAAATAATAAGGCATGAAAACCCTCAATGGTTTGATGATGAATATGAATATAGAATTCAAAATATGTGCAAGACTGCATATGAATCTGAAAGCGCCATCATAGATTGGATTTTTGAAAAGGGGGAATTGGATTTTCTACCAAAAAATCAAATTAAAGAGTTTATAAAAGATCGATTTAACAAATCACTAGAAAGTATTGGCGTCAAAAAGATTTTTGCGACAAACCAGAATCTGATTAATGAAACAGAATGGTTTAATGATGAAATTATTGGTACTAAACACGTAGACTTCTTTGTTAAACGCTCTATAAATTATAGTAAAAAAACGCAAAGTATAACTGCAGACGATTTATTTTAAAATATGCAAGAAACAACAAAAAACCCAAAAAAAAAGACAGGCGGAGCTCAAAAAAGCTCACATTATAATAACCTTTTAAATACAAGGGAAAATGATGTCAACATGCAAAAAGCCAGACTAAAAAACCAGAAAAAAGCGAAGACAGACACCCCAAATAATGCTAATACCTTTCAATGGTTGACAGAACACAGTAGAAACTTTCTTGATGCTGGATATGTTGCTGAAGGCGTTAAAGCTGAAACTAGAATAAAAGAGATAGCTAATAGAGCGGAAGAAATTTTAGGAATTAAAGGTTTTAGTGATAAGTTCTATGGATACATGGAAAAAGGTTTTTTTTCATTATCCTCACCTGTTTGGTCAAATTTTGGAAAAAAAAGAGGGCTTCCTATTAGTTGTTTTGGTTCAAATGTTTCTGATGACATGGGGAATATTTTATATACTCAATCAGAAGTAGGTATGATGTCAAAATTAGGCGGAGGCACATCAGGTTATTTTGGTCATATTAGACACCGTGGAGCAAGTGTGAAAAATAATGGAGAAGCGTCTGGATCAGTACACATTATGCAATTATTTGAAACAATGGTAGATGTTGTAAGTCAAGGGTCAGTCCGCAGGGGAAGGTTTTCTCCATATTTGCCAATCGAACACAAAGATATTTCCGAATTTTTAGATATTGGAACTGAAGGAAACCCAATACAAGAGCTAACACACGGGGTCAGTGTAACAGACAAATGGCTACAAGAAATGATTGACGGAGACAAAGATAAGCGCACTATATGGGCTAAAGTTTTACAAAGAAGAGGGGAAATTGGATATCCATATATCTTTTTTAAAGATAATGCCAATAATGGTGCTCCTGAAGTGTACAAAAAAAATAACTTCAGCATAAACGCTAGTAATTTGTGTACAGAAATTATGCTTCCATCAAATGATAAATGGTCCTTTGTTTGCTGTTTATCATCATTAAACATTTTATATTATGATGAGTGGAAAGATACCGATGCAGTAGAGACTATGATCTATTTTCTAGATGCTGTAATTAGTGAATTTGTTGAAAAATTAAATGTCTATAAAGAATCAAAAAATCTAGACGACCAACAAACTTTTTTATTTATGAAAAGGGCTTATGACTTTGCAAAAGACCATAGAGCCTTAGGCCTAGGAGTGTTAGGCTGGCACTCGTTTTTACAATCTAAAATGTTATCCTTTAATAGTCAAGAAGCATACAGCCTAAATAGTGAGGTTTTTAAATTAATAAAGCAAAAGTCATATGCCGCATCTAAACAGCTAGCAAAATTGTTTGGTGAGCCAAAAGTTCTTAAAGGAGCCGGAAGAAGAAACACGACATTAAACGCAATAGCTCCAACAACTTCATCGGCCTTTATATTGGGGCAGGTTTCTCAAGGAGTTGAGCCAATCTGGTCGAATATTTATGTGAAAGACATTGCAAAAACAAAATCAACAATTAAAAACCCATTTCTTATTAAGCTTTTAGAAGAAAAAAATAAAAACACTTCTGAAGTTTGGAATAGCATTAGAGATAAAGACGGGTCTGTTCAGCATTTAACTTTTTTATCTGACAATGAGAAGGATATTTTTAAAACCTATGCAGAAATTGACCAAATGGATATAATATACCAGGCTGCAAACAGACAAAATCATATAGATCAAGGACAATCTATTAATCTTATGATTCATCCAGACATGTCAACAAAAGAAATTAATAAGATTTATCTTTCTGCTTGGCAATTAGGTCTAAAATCTCTCTACTATCAGCACAGTATGAATGCGGCGCAACAATTTAAACAAAAGAAAGAGTGTGCATCATGCGAAGCTTAATTTTTAATTAATAAAATATTAGTTTTGTTAAGCTTGCTTTAGGTTTTAGCATAATATTGTGATTTGTGCATAAAAACGACAATAAATAAATTTGCCACAATTCTCTTATTATTTGTTTCTTTGTAACGATGAAAATTGTTATAAACATATTTTTAATTTTTCTTTTTACTAGTTGTGCTAATATAATCCCTCCAACAGGTGGAGATAAAGACGTTGACCCCCCTAGCATACTTAACATAACAGTGCTGAAAAATGCAAACAATCAAGTCTTTAAATTTGAATTTGATGAATATATTCAACTAAATAAGTGGGAAGAATATTTTTATATCTCCCCTCCTATTAAAAAAAGACCTCAAAAAAAAATAAATGGAAAAGTTCTTTTGTTAACTGTTGAAGACACGTTAAATGAAAATATCACATATAATTTTGCTTTAAATTCATGCATCAAAGATAACAATGAAGGAAATGTATTAGACTCTTTATACTACCTATTTAAGCAACAAAAAACTTTAGATACTCTTTCAATTAGCGGTAATTTACAAGACTCCTATACTTTAAACAATGAAGAAAATGCCTGGATAATGCTTTTTAATGAAGACTTTCACGACTCTCTTATTTTTAAATCCAAGCCTATATACATTGCAAAAACAAATAAAAATGGATTATTTAACTTTCCGAACTTAAAAAATATAAATTATAAAATTGTAGCCCTTACAGGCTTTGATTATGTGTACAACAAGGGAGAAAAAATTGCTTTTTCAAATGATGTTATAAATGCTACACAGGACAGCTTTATCTCTCTTTTCGCCTTTAATCCAATTTTTGAAATTGACAGTACGATTTCCAATATAACACAGATAAAATCTGATTCAATTATTAGTTATGATTTAGATTCTATTCAAAAAGGAAAATCACAAACTGGCTCGCTAAAAATTAACACTAAAAATGCGAGCTGTATATTTCAACTTATACAAGAAGGCAAAGTGATAACTGAAGCTTATTTTAATGAAAAACCATATTTAATTAGAAACATTATTCCTGGTAATTATAACATAAAATATATTGCTGATAGTAACTGTGATAGTATTTGGAGCACGGGGAATTGGGAAAAAAGAATTCAACCTGAGACCGTTATAAACTACCCTTCAGAAGTGACAATTCGGGCCAATTGGGATTTAGAATTAGAGTGGTTTATTGAATAAGAAAACCGTCTCCATCTTTTAAAAAGTTAGTTTTATCTCTTTTTGCTTTTAAATCCTCTAATGAAGTTTCAATCTGTAAAACCACATCTTGATTTTCTGTATTTCCCAATAATTTTGTTCCAAAAAGATCAAAAACTTGAGACTGGCCATTAAATGCAACGCCATTTCCATCAATTCCAATTCTGTTAACTCCTACAGTATAGCATTGATTTTCTATTGCACGTGCTTTTAACAGTGTATTCCAAGCATCAATTCTTACCTCCGGCCAGTTAGCCACATAAATTAACATGTCATATTCCACATTGTTTCTAGAAAAAACTGGAAAGCGTAAGTCATAACATATTAGCGGACAAATTTTATAGCCTTCTAACTCTACTATTAACCTTTCATTTCCTCTTGAGATAAACTCTTCTTCTTTAACCAAAGAAAACAAATGTCTTTTATCATAATGCGAGATACGACCATTTTTTGTTACCCAAATCAATCTATTATAATATTTTTTTTCTTCTACTATCATTAGACTTCCTGCAATAGCACATTTTTTTGTTTTTGCTCTTTCTTTCATCCATGCTACTGTAGGGCCATTCATACTTTCTGCTAAAAGAACAGAACTAGGGGAAAAACCTGTATTAAACATTTCAGGTAAAATAATCAGGTCTGTTTTAATAATATTATCTATTTTTTTATCTAGATTAAACAAGTTTTGGCGTTTGTCCTGCCAAAATAAATCTGTTTGAATTATAGAAATTTGCATGTTCTTTTAAAAACAAAAAAATGAGCTTTTTTAGCTTTTTATTACTCTGATTTAATGGAAGCCGAAAGATATTCTTTGTTCATTTTTGAAATATATTCAACTGAAATTTCTTTTGGACACTCAATTTCACATGCCCCTGTGTTTGTACAATTTCCAAAACCTTCTTTATCCATCTGCTTCACCATACTTATAACTCTTTCCTTTCTTTCTACTTGACCTTGAGGAAGGTATGCATACTGAGAAACCTTTGCCGCAACAAATAACATAGCTGATGCATTCTTACACGTAGCAACGCAAGCTGCACAACCTATGCATGATGCGGCATCAAACGCTCTGTCAGCATCGTTTTTTTCAATTGGTATTGAATTTGCATCTTGGGAGTTACCCGAAGTATTTACAGAAATAAATCCTCCAGCGTGCTGTATTCTATCAAATGCAGATCTATCGACAACAAGATCTTTAACTACTGGTAATGCTTTTGATCTCCATGGCTCTATATAAATTGTATCACCATCATTAAACATGCGCATATGAAGCTGACAAGTTGTTGTCCCTCTGTCAGGGCCATGAGCTCTTCCGTTAATATACAAAGAACACATTCCACAAATACCCTCTCTACAGTCGTGATCAAAAGCAACGGGTTCTTTTCCTTCATGAATAAGGTTTTCATTTAAAACATCCAACATTTCTAGAAATGATGAATCTTTAGATATTCCTGTCACTTTATAATCTTCTAAACCTCCTTTATCTTGTCTATTTTTCTGTCTCCAAATTTTAAGTAATAAATCCATAATAAATATTATTTATAACTTCTTTGTTTTAGTTCAACATCTTTAAAGTTAAGCTTTTCTTTATGAAGAATTGCTTCTGATGGTTCGCCATTATACTCCCAAGCGGAAACATGACTATAATTCTCATCATCTCTCTTAGCTTCACCTTTTTGCTCTCCATCAGGCTCTACTGATTCTTCTCTAAAATGTCCCCCGCAAGACTCAGCCCTTTCCAAAGCATCTTTTGCAAACAATTCTCCTAACTCAATTAAATCAGCAACACGACCAGCTTTTGCTAATTCAGAATTTAAACTGTATCTATCTCCTGGTATTCTAACATCTTCCCAAAATTCATTTCTTAAAAGTTTTATCTCTTTAATAGCTTTTTGTAATCCAATCTTATTTCTTGACATTCCGGCCTTTTCCCACATAATTTTTCCTAGTTTTTTATGAAAATAATCTACCGATTTTTTTCCTTTAATTGACATAAGAGCATCAATCCTTTTACTTACCCTTTCTTCTGCATCAACAAACTCATCAGAATCAACAGGTATAGGGCCTGTGCTAATTTCATCTGCCAAATAATTTCCAATTGTATATGGAAGTATAAAATACCCATCAGCCAGCCCTTGCATTAATGCAGAGGCCCCTAATCTATTTGCCCCGTGATCTGAAAAATTTGCTTCTCCAATACAATAACATCCCGGAATTGTTGTCATTAAATTATAATCAACCCAAATACCCCCCATTGTATAATGAACTGCAGGATAAATCATCATTGGTGTTTTGTAAGGGTTGTCCGCCACTATTTTCTCATACATTTGAAACAGATTTCCATATTTCGCTTCAATTTTTTTTTCACCTAACTCTATTATTTTTTCTTTTTTAGGGTTTTTAATTCTTTCTATAGCGGCCTGCTCCTTGCCATAGCGTTCAATAGCAGAAGTAAAATCTAAATAAACAGCCTCTCCTGTACTATTTACGCCAAAACCGCTATCTATTCTCTCCTTAGCCGCTCTTGAAGCTACATCTCTAGGCACTAAATTCCCAAAAGCCGGATACCTTCTTTCCAAATAATAATCTCTGTCTTGCTCTTTTATGTCTGTTGGTTTTAAAATTCCATTTTTAATTTTTTCAACATCTTCTTTGTTCTTCGGAACCCATATTCTTCCATCATTTCTTAAAGACTCTGACATTAAAGTAAGTTTAGATTGATGATCACCACTTCTAGGAATACAAGTTGGGTGGATTTGAGTATAGCAAGGATTTGCAAAAAAAGCACCCTTTTTGTGTATCTTCCATGCAGCTGTAACATTTGACCCCATCGCATTAGTTGATAAAAAGAAAACATTACCATAACCACCACTAGCAATAACCACCGCATGCGCCGAATGTCGCTCTAACTTTCCAGTTTCAAGATTGCGAGCAATAATTCCTCTTGCTTTTCCATCAATTTTAACTAACTCTACCATTTCATGTCTATTGAATGGTGTTATCCGGCCTTTTCCAATTTGCCTATTCATTGCAGAATAAGCTCCAAGTAATAACTGCTGTCCTGTCTGGCCTTTAGCATAAAACGTTCTAGAAACAAGCACTCCGCCGAAAGAACGATTATCTAATAATCCTCCATATTCTCTTCCAAAAGGAACTCCCTGAGCAACACATTGGTCGATAATATTAGATGACACTTCAGCCAATCTATAAACATTAGCCTCTCTTGAACGATAATCTCCTCCTTTAATAGTATCATAAAATAATCTATAAACAGAATCCCCATCGTTTTGGTAGTTTTTTGCAGCATTTATACCTCCTTGCGCTGCAATTGAGTGGGCTCTTCTTGGGGAGTCCTGATAACAAAAAGTTTTTACATTATAACCTAGCTCTGCCAAAGTTGCTGATGCTGATCCTCCCGCTAATCCTGTTCCTACTACAATAATGTCAATGTTACGCTTATTTGCAGGGTTAACCAATTTTATAGTGTTTTTGTGATTATTCCATTTATCTTTAAGTGGGCCGTCTGGAACATTAGAATTTAACTTATATTTTGATGGATCCATGTTTATATTCTTAATTAAAAATGTGTTTTAAATGATGAAATACTGCAATAAATATAAACCCAAAAGGAACAACAATTGCATAAACAACACTAATAAATCTAATTTTTTGAGCATGCTTTTTAGACTTAAAGCCAACAGATTGAAATGAAGATTGAAATCCATGTAATAAATGTAATGATAAGAAGACAAAAGAAACACAATAAATAACTACCCTCCATAAATCATTAAACTTATGAATTAATTCTTCATAATATCTATTAGGGACACCCTCTTTAAAATCAATATATTTATACTTAATTTCAGGAAGCCAAAAATCATAAAAATGCAGGCCTAAAAAAAGCATTATCATAACTCCAGTTATTATCATATTTCTACTAATCCATGTTGAGTTTTTTGACGGGTTATTAAAAATGTAATTAACTGGTCTTGAATTTCTGTTTTTATAATCCAAATACATTCCCATAATCAAATGAAAAACTACTCCGGCTATCAAAACTGGCTGCAATAAAAACTGTACTATAAAGTTTGTCCCCATAAAATGAGAGGCCTTGTTGAAAAGGTCAGGATTTAATACTGAAAACAAATTTATTGTAAGATGTTGTATTAAAAAAACCATCAAAAAAAAGCCTGATAGTGCCATTAAGACTTTTCTTGAAATAGATGTCATTATAACTTGATTACTCATCTTTAAAATTTTAGGGCAAAGATAATGTAGAATTAACAAACCTGCATACAATTTATTCTTTAAAATTGTAATTCAGAATAAATATAGATTAATAAGTTTTATTTATTTTTGAATAAAACAAATATAAAATGAAATATCTTCCTATTGAATCTCAACTTTTTACTGACAACAGAACCAAGTTCAAGTCAAGATTAGAAACAAATGCAATTGCTATTTTTAACTCAAATGATGTTATGCCTACAAATGCAGATGGCACAATGCCTTTTAGACAAAACAATGATTTACTCTGGCTATGTGGAGTTGATCAAGAAGAGAGTGTTCTAATTATCTTCCCTGATCACCCTGATAAAAGTATGAGAGAGGTTTTATTTCTAAAAGAAACTAATCAGCATATTGCAGTTTGGGAAGGAGCAAAACTCACAAAAGAAAATGCATATAAAAATTCAGGTATAAGAACTGTTTTTTGGCTAAGTGAATTAAAAAACAAACTAGAAGCACTGATACCACAAGCTGATTTTATTTATTTAAATAAAAATATTCATAGCCGAGCTACATTAAATGTGCAAACAAGGGACGATAGATTTAGATTAATGATTAAAAAAAGATTTCCCAACAAGCGTATCAAAGAAGCAGCGCCTATTATGCACGAATTAAGAATAATAAAATCAAAAAATGAAATAAGCCTATTACAGAATGCGTGTAATATTACTGAAAAAGGGTTTAGAAGAATTCTACCATTCATTAAGCCTGGAGTAATGGAATATGAAATTGAAGCTGAGTTAATGCATGAGTTTTTAAGAAATAGGTCTAGCGGCTTCGCTTATCAGCCAATAATTGGATCTGGAATTGACTCTTGTGTATTGCATTATATTAAAAACAATAAAAAATGTTTAGATGGAGATATTTTATTAATGGACTTTGGTGCTGAATATGCAAATTATGCTTCTGACTTAACAAGAACTGTTCCTGTTAATGGACGATTTAATAGTCGTCAAAAAGCAGTGTATAGCTCTGTGCTATATGTTATGAAAGAAGCAACTAAAATGCTAGCCCCTGGAACGATGTATAAAGATTATAATCAAGAAGTAGGAAGAATCATGGAACTAGAACTTATAAAACTTGGGCTTTTAGATAAACATGATGTTCAAAAACAAGACCCTAAACAACCTCCTCTTTATAAAAAATATTTCATGCATGGTACATCACATTTTTTAGGCCTAGATGTACATGACGTAGGAAATATAGACTCTTCAATGAGAGAAGGAATGGTGTTTACATGTGAGCCCGGTATTTACATCACCGAAGAAAAATTGGGTGTTAGATTAGAAAATGATGTGTTGGTCGCGCCAGATGGCCCTTATGATTTAATGAAAACAACACCTATTGAAATTGAAGAAATTGAAGAGCTAATGAATCCTTTATAAATAAATTTGTTTGTAAATTTGCAAAATGAAGAAATTCAATTTTGCTAGTTTATTAATTTTAACCATTTTGAGCGTTCATATGATGTCTGCACAGAGCAGAAACTGTGGCACTATGCTTTATTTAGAGCAACAAACACAAAACAACCCTAATTTAAAGCAAGCTCATATTGCTAATGAAATAAAAATCCAAAACTGGATTCTTTCAAAAAGAAACAATTCTCTTAACAGTGTCATTACAATTCCAACAGTTGTTCATATCGTTTATAATAATAACAATGAGAATATTACTGATTTGCAAATACAATCCCAAATCGATATTTTAAATGAAGATTTTAGACGTTTAAATGCTGACACCACAAACACTCCGTTAGCATTCCAGTCTTTAGCAGCTGATTGCGGCATTGAGTTTTGTTTAGCTAACACTGATCCAAACGGGAATACTACAACAGGAATTACTCGAACTTCTACATCTCAATCTTCATTCAGTACTAATGATGATGTTAAATACACGTCATCAGGAGGAATAGACTCATGGAATACTTCAGAATATTTAAATATCTGGGTCTGTGATTTATCTGGAGGTCTTCTAGGATACGCACAATTTCCTGGTGGTTCTGCTAGTTCTGATGGGGTTGTTTGTGATTATCAATATTTTGGAAATATAGGAACCGCTACTTCACCCTATGACCTTGGCAGAACAACAACACATGAAGTTGGTCATTGGTTAAATCTAAGACACATTTGGGGAGATTCTAATTGCGGGAATGATTATTGTAATGACACTCCAGAACATTCTAGTTCGAATTATGGGTGCCCTAACTATCCATCAACATCAAACTGTAATGGAAACGGTAGTTATGGAGATATGTTTATGAATTATATGGACTACACCAATGATGGATGTATGAACATGTTTACCTTAGATCAAAAAACAAGAATGATAGCCGCTATTAATACATCTAGGTCTGGTCTGCTCACAAGTAATGGGTGTACAAATACAGATTTTGGATGTACAGACTCTTTAGCATACAATTTCTCAAGCATAGCAATAATTGATAATGGTTCGTGTTGTTATAATGCTGGATGTATGGATCAGACGGCTATTAATTATGA